>Ga0070698_100001131_pt1 | contig 29508 bp, 28 predicted proteins | sample KBSK1502metaG_FD_65477 | JGI IMG/M metagenome (GOLD analysis project Ga0070698, IMG submission 65477) | Corn, switchgrass and miscanthus rhizosphere microbial communities from Kellogg Biological Station, Michigan, USA - KBS K1-50-2 metaG | ecosystem: Host-associated > Plants > Roots >...
GCTGGGCCCCAGCGAGATCGTCACCCGGCTGCAGCAGGCCAACGCGCCGAACGCGGTCCCGGACTACACCCTGCCCGGGGCCAGCCTGGGCTACGTGCCCGGCTACGGCGAGGCCTTCCAGACCACGCCGAACAGCGCCAGCGGGAACCCGGTCAGGTTCGAGGTGGTGATCACCTGCGCGGTGCGCAACGGGTACGCGATCTGCGCCTACGCGGTCGGGCCGCGGGTCGACCTCAACGCGATCGTGAGCCATCCGACGCTGGCGAAGCTCGCGCTGGCGCTGTGGGCCGACCCGGACCTGAACGGGGTCCGCTGGCCGGGCCAGACCGGGCCCTGACGCCGCCGTGGCCGACCGCCCGCGCCCGTTCATCAGTCTACGTGAAGACCCAGGCGTGCCATGGCAGCCACAAGTCTTCGGCGCGACGGATCAAGGACCCGGCGCCGGCGGCGCGGGTCGCCCCGGCGCCACGTCGAGCTCCCAGGACTGCCACTCGTCGAGCACCCGGAAGCCGAGCTCTTCGTTGATGGCGATCATGTGCCGGTTGGTGCCCGCGTTGCCGGTCCAGATGCGGCGCAGCGCGGGCTCGGCGCTGGCCAGCCACTCCAGCATGGCCGACTTGATCAGCATGCCGAGACGGTGACCCCGGTGCGCCCGGCTGACGGCTGTGAGCTGCTGGGAGCCCCACGACGGGTTCCGCGGGTCGACGGTGAGGACGGTCAGCGCGGTCAGCTCGCCGGACCGGCCGGATCTCGCGGCGACCGAGTAGACGTGCAGGCCCTGCTCGGCGGCGCTCCGCTCGTAGTGCCGGACCCGCCCGGCGTCCTCGGTCTCCGGTTCCTCGCCGGGGTTGCGCGGCGCGTCGGCCATTGCGTTCGCCACCGCCACAGTCTGCTCCAGGTACTCCTCCGGCGTCGGGCCCTGCCAGCACACCAGCGAGTAGCCCTCCGCCGCCGCCTCGGCCTGCGCGCGGAGACTCGCCAGCTTCGCCGCGGGCAGGCCGGCCAGCTCCAGCACCCGCCTGACCTCCACCAGCCCCGGCCGCGCGCCGGTCGCGGCGGCGAAGGCCGACCCGGCCAGGCCGGTTCGCGTCTCGCCGGTCAGCGCGACCCGGCCGCGGGCGGCCGCGCGGGCGGCCGCGTCGCGCAGCAGCGCGGTGCCGAGCCCGGCCCGCCGCCGGCCGGGCGCGACCAGCAGCGTCAGCCACGCGAGGTGCCGGTTTTCCGTCTCGGGCAGCGCGAGCACGTACCCGCCGTCCCAGCCTCCGTCGTTCCCGGCGGCCAGCACGGTCTCCCGCGCGATCCCGGCCCAGCCCAGCCGCATCGCGGCGCAGAAGGCGTGCTGCGACCGCACCGGGCCGCCGGGGGCGTCCACCGGCTCGGTCTCGGCGTACAGCCGGTACCAGGCCGTTACCTTCGCGGCGTCGGTCGCCGGGTCGTACTCCTCGATCCGCATGCGACCAGGAAAGCCCGGACCGGCGCCGAGCGCCAGCCATTATTGCCGCGATCCTGGCCTGGTCGCCGTGACCCCGGCCTGGTCGCGTGACCACCGGCCCGCCACCCGGGCGCTTCCGGTCGGACGGCATGATGGATAGGGTCACACCACCCGGCTGACGCCTCCCGCCGCCGCGAGACGACGGGGCCTAGCAGGCCGCCGGGCGTTGATCAACCACCGCGAGGTCGCACCCATGAAGCACACCTCTGCCAGGCGCCGATGAAGGTCGCAGTCGTCAGGGAGACCACCCCGGGCGAGCGGAGGGTGGCGCTGACGCCCGACGCCGTCGCCCGCCTCCGCCCGGCCGGGATCGAGGTGCTGGTCGAATCGGGCGCCGGCGAGCGGGCCTGGTTCCCGGACAGCGCCTACGCGGAGGCCGGCGCGACGATCGTGTCCCGGGACGAGCTGCTGGCCGGCGCGGACGCGGTCGTCATGGTCGGCCGGCCCGACGCGGCCCTGCTCGCGGGGCTGCGGCCCGGGCAGGCGGTGTTCGGCATGCTGGCCCCGCTGACCGACCCGGACCTGGCGGTGACCCTGGCCGGGAAGGGCGTCACCGCGGTCAGCCTGGACGGGCTGCCGCGCACGCTGTCGCGCGCCCAGCAGATGGACGCGCTCACCTCCCAGCTGAACGTCGCCGGTTACAAGGCGGTTCTCGTCGCGGCGGCCGCGTACGGCCGGTTCTTCCCGCTGCTCATCACCGCGGCGGGCACCGCGCGGCCGGCCCGGGTGCTCGTGCTCGGCGCCGGCGTGGCGGGGCTGCAGGCGATCGGCACCGCGCGCAGGCTGGGCGCGGTGGTCACCGGGTACGACGTCAGGCCCAGCTCCAAGGGCGAGGTCGAGTCGCTCGGGGCGACGTTCCTGGAGCTGACCTCCGTCACGTCCGCCGCCGGCGAGGGCGGATACGCCCGCGAGCTGACCGACGACGAGCGGCGCGCCCAGCAGGCCGAGCTCAGCGGGCACATCGCGGCGCAGGATGTCGTGATCACCACCGCGCAGGTGCCGGGCCGGCGGCCGCCGCTGCTGGTGACCGAGGACACCGTGAAGGCGATGGCGGCCGGGTCGGTGATCGTGGACATGGCGGCGAGCGAGCTGGGCGGCAACGTGGCCGGCTCGGTGCCCGGCGAGGAGGTCGTGACCGGGAACGGGGTCACGATCATCGGCGCGTCCGGCCTGCCCGCCACCGTGCCGACGGCGGCGTCGATGGCGTTCTCGCGGAACATGACCGCGCTGCTGCTGCACATGACCGGCGAGGGCGAGCTGGCGATCGACCCGGCCGACGAGATCCAGGCCGGGGTGGTGATCACCCACGGCGGGTCCGTGGTCCACCCCGCGACCGCCGCGCTGGTGGCAGACGACACCGCAGGAGGTACCTCGCAGTGACACAGGCGCTGCTCACCGACATCGTCATTTTTGTGCTCGCGCTGCTGGTGGGGTTCGAGGTCATCAGCAAGGTGCCCGCCACCCTGCACACGCCGCTGATGTCCGCGGCCAACTCAATTCACGGGATCATCCTCGTCGGCGCGATGCTGCTCGCCGCCAGCGCGAACAACGCTCTCGGTTACGTGCTGGCGTTCGTGGCCGCGTTCTTCGCCGCCATGAACGTTGTCGGCGGCTACGTGGTCACCGGCCGGATGCTCAAGATGTTCCGCCGCCGGCCCGCGCCTGCCGCCGTGGAGAGCAGGGAGCCTGAGGGCGCGCTGCCGGGAGGGGCGGACGGGGCCGGCCGCGGCGGGGCACGGTCATGAGCGCGTTCACCTGGGTAACCCAGCTGCTGTACGTGGCCGCGGCCACCTGTTTCGTGCTGGGCCTGCACCTGATGAACACCCCGGCCACCGCGCGGCAGGGGAACCAGCTGTCCGCCGGCGGGATGGTGCTGGCGGTGGCCGTCACCTTCGCCCTGATCATCCACGCCGGGGTGATCAGCGGCACCGGCTGGACGGTGATGCTGACCGGGGCGCTTCTTGGCGGCGGGGCCGGCCTGTACGCGGCGCGCACCGTGGCGATGACCGCGATGCCGCAGCTGGTCAGCGTGTTCAACGCGGTCGGCGGCGGCGCCGCCGCGCTGGTCGCCATCAACGATTACGTGCACACCGGGGCCAGGGTGGGCGAGGTGACCACGGTGACCACGCTGCTGGACGTGCTGATCGGCGCCGTGACGTTCTCCGGGTCGATCATCGCGGCCGGCAAGCTGCAGGGTCTGATCAACGCCGCGCCGATCACCTTCCCCGGCTCGCGGGTGGTCAACCTGGCGCTGGTCGCGGCCGGGATCGGCGCCGCCTGCTACCTGATCGCGACCCCCTCCACCGCCGTGCTGATCGTGGTCATCGTGGCCGCCCTCGGTTTCGGGGTGACGATGGTGCTGCCCATCGGCGGCGCGGACATGCCGGTGGTCATCTCGCTGCTGAACGCGTTCACCGGCACCGCGGTGGCCATGGCCGGGTTCGTCATCGGCAACTGGGCGCTCATCATCGCCGGGGCGCTGGTCGGCGCGTCCGGCAGCATCCTCACCAAGCTGATGGCCGACGCGATGAACCGCTCGCTGCGCAACATCATGATCGGCGGCTTCGGCACCGGAGACACCGGCCCGGCGGCGCTAGCCGGGCCCGGGGGCGACGTGCGCTCGATCGCGGCCGACGACGCCGCCATCCAGCTTGCCTATGCGCAGAAGGTCATCATCGTGCCCGGGTACGGGCTCGCCGCCGCGCAGGCCCAGCACGAGCTGGCCGAGCTGGCCAGCCAGCTGGAGCAGCGCGGCGTGGACGTCAGCTACGCGATCCACCCCGTGGCCGGCCGGATGCCCGGGCACATGAACGTGCTGCTGGCCGAAGCGAACGTGCCCTACCCGCAGCTCAAGGAGATGGAGGAGATCAACCCGGACTTCCCCCGGGCCGACGTGGCGCTGGTGGTCGGCGCCAACGACGTGACCAACCCGGCGGCGCGGCGGCCGGGCAACGCGATCTCCGGGATGCCCATCCTCGACGTGGACCACGCCAAGAGCATCATCGTGATCAAGCGGTCGATGGGCACCGGCTACGCCGGCATCGACAACGAGCTGTACACCGACCCCAAGACCAGCATGTACTTCGCCGACGCGAAGACCGCGCTGGCCGAGCTGACCGCCGCGGTCAAGGCCTACGTGGGCTGAGGGCCTACGCGGGCTGACGGCCTACGCGGGCTGAGGGCTTACGCGGGCTGATAGTCGGCCGGGTCCTGGATGCCGCGCACGGGGTCGCCGGCCAGGTAGGCGGCGACGTTCCGGGCCGCGTCGAGCAGCGACTCGGTGACCATCCCGGGCACGAGGCCGGAGTTGTGCGGCGAGCCGAGCACGTTCGGCAGGGCCAGGAACGGCAGCCGGGGCCGGAAGGGCCGGCCGTACCCGGGCTCGTCCCACCAGGTGTCGATGCCGGCGCAGAAGTCCGGGTGCTCCTGCAAGCGCGCGAACAGCGCGTCCTCGTCCACGATCGCGCCGCGCGCCACGTTGACCAAGATCGCGTCCGGCCTCATCGCGGCGAGCTCGGCCGCGCCGATCAGGCCGCGGGTGGCCCGGGTGAGCGGCAGCGCGATGACCACGACGTCGGCCGCGGCGAGCATGTCGCGCAGGTCGGCGAGCGTGCCCGCCCGGTCGGCCTCGGCGGCGCGGCCGCTGGTGTTGATCGCGTAGATCCGCGTGCCGAACGCGCGGAACAGCCGCGCGCACGCGCGGCCGATGCCGCCGTAGCCGAGGATGCCGGCGGTCGCGCCACGCAGCCGGATCGTCTCTGCCAGGTCGAAGAATCCCTCTGACATCCGCGTTTGATTGCGCGCCAGCCGTTTGGAAAGGGCAAGGGTCATCGCGAGCACGTGCTCGGCTATCGGATCGGCGTACGCGCCCACGTTGCCCGCCACCATTGCATGCGGCGGCAGCGCGGCGAAGTCCACGTGATCGGCGCCGGCCGTGAGCAGCTGGATGAGGCGGGCCCGGCCGAGCGCCTCGACGTCAGCCGGGCTGAGCTCGTGATCGGGCAGCCAGGTGATGACCGCCTCCGCCTGTCCCAGCATGGCCGCCCGTGCGTCCGGATCATCCCCCGCGTCATCGGTGAAGGAGATTCCCCCGAACGGTTCCAGGATGCCGGCCAGCGCTCGGCGCTGATCGCCGTCGGCGTGAAAGGTCAGCACGGTGCGGGCGGACATGCGCGCTAGCGTCTCACGCGCTCGCTGCCGTTCAGTCCCGCGGGGCGGTCAGGTGCGCCAGCCGCTCGACCTGGCGCATCTTGTTGGTCGCGTCGAGCGCGGCGACCTTGTAGGACTCGGCGAGCGTCGGGTAGTTGAACACGGCGTCCACGAGGTAGTCCACGGTGCCGCCGCAGCCCATCACGGCCTGCCCGATGTGCACGAGCTCGGTCGCGCCGGTGCCGAACACGTGCACGCCCAGCAGCGTGCGGTCCTCGGGCGAGACGAGCAGCTTGAGCACGCCGTAGGAGTCGCCGATGATCTGGCCCCTGGCCAGCTCGCGGTAGCGGGACACGCCCACCTCGAACGGCACGCAGTCGGCGGTCAGCTGGTCCTCGGTCCGGCCGATGAAGCTGATCTCGGGAATGCTGTAGATCCCGATCGGCTGGAGCTGCTGCTCGGTGTGCACCGGCTCGCCGCAGGAGTGCAGCGCGGCCAGCCTGCCCTGCTCCATCGAGGTGGCCGCCAGTGCCGGGAAGCCGATCACGTCGCCCACCGCGTAGATGTGCGGCACCTCGGTGCGGTAGAACTCGTCGACCGTGATCCGGCCGCGCTTGTCGGCGGTCAGGCCGGCCGCCGGCAGGTCGAGGTCGCCGGTCGAGCCCTGCCGGCCGGCCGAGTACATGACCGTGTCGGCGGGGATCCGCTTGCCGCTGCGCAGGTTCGCGATCGCGCCCTCGGGGTGCGCCTCGACCGACTCCACCGACTCGCCGAACCGGAACGTCACGGCCAGGTCGCGCAAGTGGTACTTGAGCGCCTCGACGACCTCCAGGTCGCAGAACTCCAGCATCCGGTCGCGCTGCTCGACGACCGTGACCTTGGTGCCGAGCGCGGCGAACATGGACGCGTACTCGATGCCGATCACCCCGGCGCCGCACACGATCATGGACCGGGGCACCTGCTCCAGGTGCAGCACGCCGTCGGCGTCGATCACGGTCCGGTCGTCGAACTCGACGCTGTCCGGGCGGGCGGGCTTCGTGCCGGTCGCGATCACGATGCTCTTGGCGGTGACCCGGCGGGTCCGGTCCCGGCCGTCTCCCACCTCGACCGTGTACGGGTCGGTGAAGCGCGCGGTCCCGGGCAGGATCGAGACGCGGTTGCGGGACAACTGGCTGCGCACGACGTCGATCTCCCGGCCGACGACGTGCTGGGTGCGCGCGGTGAGGTCGGCGATCGTGATGTCTTCCTTGACCCGGTAGGCCTGCCCGTACACCTCCCGCTGATCGACGCCGGTGAGGTACAGGACCGCCTCGCGCAGCGTCTTTGACGGGATCGTGCCCGTGTTCAGGCACACTCCGCCGATCATGTCCGGCCGCTCGACCATGACGACCCGCCGCTCCAGCTTGGCCGCGGCGATCGCGGCCTTCTGGCCGCCCGGGCCCGAGCCGATCACCAGCAGGTCACAGTCGTCCACGCTTCCAGTGTGACTGCCGCCGCCGGTCACCGGAACCCGTCCGGGCGGCGACGATCGGGATCGTTCGGTCCGGGTGCTACTGGCCGACGCGCCCGTCGATGCGCTCACGCAGCAGATCGGCGTGCCCGTTGTGGCGGGCGTACTCCTCGACCATGTGCACGAGCAGCTCGCGCAGGGAAACCTGCCCGCCCTCGGAGTCGCTGCCGACGAAGTCGAGGTCGTGGCCGGCCGTGAACTCGTCGGCGAAGGTCATCTCCTCGCGCCACGCCGCCCACGCCTCGTCGACGACGGCGGGGTTGGCGACCGCCCCGTTGAAGTCGCCGTCGGGGTCGGCCTCGGTCTGGTAGCGCTTGGGCACGTCGTGCCCGGCGAACCGGCGGCGGAACCAGGCGCGCTCCACCTCGGCCATGTGCCGGACGAGGCCGAGCAGGGACATCGTGGAGGGTTCCACGGCGCGACGGGCCAGCTGCCCGGCGTCGAGCCCCTCGCACTTCAGCTGCAGCGTCAGCCGCTGGCCGCGCACGAACTCGGTCAGCGTGGCCCGCTCATCGCCGAGCCGCGGGCCGCCTTCGCGGGGGTCGGAGGCGGGGTCGAGGAACAGATCCGCACGGTGCTGTGGCGTCGTCACGCCGACCGAGCGTACTGCCTTGCGGGGGGCCGGGGCCACCCGGTTTGCGGCCGCGGGTCGGGGTGCATGGCCACGGCTCAGCGTGCCGCGGCCCGGGTCCCGGCGGCAACCGGTTATGCCGCCGGGACCCGCATCGCGCGTCAGTCCCGGGCGTCAGTCCTGGGCGTCAGTCCTGGGCGTCAGTTCCAGACGTCGGTGATCGGGGACGCGGTGGCGCTGGCTCCCGCGTGCGGCAGCCCGTACATGTCCTCCACCGTGCGCAGGACGCCGTAGTGGGTGGTGTGCTCACCGTAGGTTCCGGTGCGCACGTGCGCGCCGTAGAAGATCGTCGGGATCTTGTTGCCGTCGCCGCCGAAGCCGAGGATGCTGCCGTCCTCGTCGAACGTGACGATCAGCAGGCTGTTGTTGGCCTTCGCCCACTGGGCGTACCCGCCGAGGTTGTTCTTGATCCAGGCGTCCCCGATGTCCCGCGGGCAGTAGTGCATGTCGTCGCACAGGTTCGGCACGACGATCGAGACCGTCGGCAGCAGGCTGTAGTTCTTCGGGAAGCTGGCGAACGTCAGGTTGCTGGCCGCGGGCACGTTGCCGAAGTCGACCCACGGGTTGTGCGAGCGGACGTAGCCGAGCGAGAAGGAAGTGCCGCAGCCGGTGTACCCGTTCGACGGCATGCTCTCGGAGTAGCCGGCGAAGCTCAGCTTCGCGCTGATCAGCTCCGCACCGAGATTCGCCACGTTCTTGAAGTTCTGCGGGCAGTTGTCGCTCGTGACGCCCTGGGTCGACCCGGAGAACAGCGCCAGGTAATTGGGCTGGCTGGGGTGGCTGACGGCGTACGAGTTGCTGAACAGGGCCCCGCCGGCGGCGAGGCTGTTCAGGTACGGCGCCTCGTCGGGGCGGCCGATGATGTCGCTGTAGTTCTTGTTCTCCATGATCACGATCACCACGTGGCTGAACCGGGGCACGGTGCCGGCGGCCGATGCTTGGGTGGCCGATGCTTGGGCGGCCGGCACGGTCACGGCCGCCAACGGGCAGGCGGCGGCTGCGAGCGCCGCCAGGACCCGGCGCCTCGTCCTGTTGATCATGTGTCCTCCCGCGGGGCTGCCCCGGTCTGGGCCAAGGGCAAGGTCACGTGCCAGTGTGCCGGCTGCCGGGGCAGCACAAGGACGCAACGGGGCGAAGTGCCGCAAACCTGTCGCCGGGGTAACCCCGACCGCGCCGCGCCGGGGGTTACCAGTGCAGGCAGGCTGGCACCTGATCGCGGGCTCGCATCGGAGTTAGGCTGCCGGTGTTCCCGCGTGGACAGGAGGCCACAGATGGAAGCACCGATGCCCGGCGCCGGCGGAGGCGGACGGGGGCAGGGCCAGCGCCCCTTCCCCGACCAGCCGGAAGGCACCAACACGATCCCGCAGATCGACCACTTCCTGGTCCTCATGATGGAGAACCACACCTACGACAACTACCTGGGGATGCTGGGCCGCCACCCGGGCCAGCAGCCGCGCGGGGACGGGTTCAAGCTCGGCGCGGACGGCAAGCCGACCGCCGCCAACCTCACCGCGGACGGCCACGTCCAGCACGCGTTCCGGATGCCGACGACCTGCCAGTTAACCGGCAAGCCGTCCCAGGAATGGACCCAGGCCCACCTGCAGCACAACAACGGCAGCAACGACGGGTTCGTGAAGTCGGCCAGCGGCCCGGTCGCCATGGGCTACTGGACCGAAGAGGACCTGCCCTGGGCCTACTCGCTGGCTAGCACGTTCCCCCTGGCCGACCGGTGGTTCGCCTCGTGCCTGGGGCAGACCCAGCCCAACCGCCGCTACCTGCTGGCCGCCACGTCCACGGGCATGGTCGACGACATCCTGCCGGAGAACCTGATGACCCCCGAGGCGGGAACGATCCTGGACTCGCTGGAGAACCACGGCATCGCGTGGCGGAACTACCACTCCAGCTTCCCACCGACCACGTATCACTTCCTGGGTGACGCGATCGAGGACCACGCGAGCGTGGTCCCGATTGCGCAGTTCTTCGCGGACGCGAAGTCGGGAAACCTTCCCGGGTTTGCCATCATCGACCCCGACTTCGGCTTCAGCTCGGAGGAGAACCCGCAGAACATCGTGCACGGCGAGGCCTTCGCGGCCTCGGTGGTACAGGCCGTCATGGACTCGCCCGCCTGGCCGCGCACGCTGCTGATCTGGACCTTCGACGAGGGCGGCGGCTACTACGACCACGTCCCGCCGCCGCCGGCCGTCGCCCCGGACGAGCACGGACCGATGCTGCCGGCGACCGCCTACGACGGGTTCGCCCGGTACGGGTTCCGCGTGCCCGCAGTGGTCGTCTCCCCGTGGAGCCGGCCGGACCACGTGACCAGCGTGGTGCACGACCACACCTCGATCCTGGCGATGGTCGAGCGCAAGTGGAACCTGCCGGCGCTGACCAGCCGGGACGCGGCCGCGAACGACCTGTCCGACTTCCTCGACCTGACCAAGCCGGCGTTCGCCCAGCCCCCCACCCTGGCCCAGCCGGTCGTCGGCCCCGCCCAGACCGCCTGCGAGAAGTCCGGCCCCGGCCAGATCCCCCCGCCCGGATCGGTGACTTGACTGGGTGGCGCTCCTCCGGGCGCCACGGCCGCCCCCGCCTGGTCGCCGCCACCTGGGTCGCCGCCGCCTGGGTCGCCGCCCCCCGAGTCACAGTGACCTCCCGAGCCTCAACTGAGGGCCACGGTTGGTCAACGCGAACATCAGTATCGCCATAGCACGCCTAGTGTTTCACACTGACGTTCGAGTGATTATTTGTCTCACATGATGAGACACGCCATGAGTCCTCTTGAGGCTGAGGAGACCAGTGAGGCCAGAGCTTCCAATGTGACTGCGTCTCCGGGACGGGCGAGGGCGTGGCGGGCAGGCCCGCCGGAATCCGAGGGTCACCGGGACTCGAGCGTGACTGACTACGCGCCGTCCCTCCCAGGGGGCTCCGGGGGGCTGGGCCCCCCGGACGAAATAGCGAAGCGACCTCCGTGCGCAAATTGCGCACGGGGGTCGCCCAGTCGCGTAGCCCCGAGCGGATTTGAACCGCCGTCGCCGCCTTGAGAGGGCGGTGTCCTGGGCCGCTAGACGACGGGGCCGTGGGTACTGCTGCCGGCCGTGGCCAGCGGTGAAGCTCCGCGAACTGCCGGTGAACCCGGCAGCCGCAGAACCCGCTGGGGTACCAGGACTCGAACCTAGACTAACGGGGCCAGAACCCGTCGGGCTGCCAATTACCCCATACCCCACGGCAGCGAGCCGCCGGCTCGCTCGCGCCTGAGCAGTGTAGCCGAACCCCGGCGCGGCGGCCAAAGTGATCTCGCGTTCCCGGCACCAGCCCTGGTCACGGGCTCGCGTTTGCGCGGGAGAGCGGGGACGGGCCCACGCGGGCGCTTCCGCGCAAGCGCGGAGACGGGCCACGCGGGCGCTTCCGCGGGAGCGCGGAGACGGGCCACGCGGGCGCTTCCGCGGAAGCGCGGGCGAAGATGCGGCGTTTCCGCGGGAACGCCGACGCGGCTCAGCCGGGGAGGGCACCGAGGGCGCGGGCCAGCCGAGCGAGCGTGCGCTCGCGGCCGAGCAGCGCGATGGAGTCGAACAGCGGCGGGGCGACCCGGCGGCCGGTCACGGCGACGTAGACCGGCCCGAACGCCTGCCGGGGCTTCAGCCCCAGCCCCTCGATCACCGCGCCGCGCAGCGCCGTGTCGATCGCGCCCGCCTTCCAGCCGGTCACGCCCTTCAGCGCCGCCTCCGCGGCCTGCAGGGTCTCCCGGGCCTGCGGCCCGAGCACCCGAGCGGCGTCCTCGGGGTCCGCGACGAAGTCTTCCTCGGCGACGAACAGGAAGGCCAGATAGTCCGCCGCCTGGGTCAGCCGCGAGATGCGCTCCTGGATGAGCGGCGCGGCGGCGGCGATCACACGCTCCTGCTCGGCGCTCGGCGGGTCCGCCACCAGGCCCGCGCGCTGCAGGAACGGGGTGATCCTGGCGGCGAAGTCCGCGGGCGCGAGCCCGCGGATCTTGTCGCCGTTGATCGCCTCGAGCTTGCGCACGTCGAACTGGGCGGCGTTCTTGTTCACCCGGGCGAGATCGAACTCGGCGGCCATGTCGGCGAGCGTGAACAGCTCCCGGTCCTCGCCCGGCGACCAGCCGAGCAGCGCCAGGTAGTTGCAGATCGCCTCCTGGAGGAATCCCTCGTGCCGGTACCAGTTGACCGAGACCACGCCGTTGCGCTTGGACAGCCGCTGGCCGTCCCGGCCGAGCACGTAGGGCAGGTGCGCGAACACCGGGAACTCGGCCTCGGGCACGCCCATCGCGCGGTAGACGGCGATCTGACGCGGCGTGGACGGCAGCAGGTCCTCGCCGCGCACGACGTGAGTGATCTTCATGAGCACGTCGTCGACCGCGGCCGCGAGCGTGTACAGCGGGCTGCCGTCCGCCCGGACGATCACGAAGTCGGGCACGTGCTCGTGCCGCCAGGTGACCTCGCCACGGACCAGGTCGGTGATCGTGGTCTGCCCGTCGGGCATCCGCATCCTGACCGCCGGGCGCCTGCCCTCGGCCTCGTAGGCGGCGACCTGGGCCGCGGTCAGCGCGCGGCAGTGCCCGTCGTAGCCGCTCGGCCCGCCGGCCGCCCGGGCGGCCTGGCGGCGCTGCTCGAGCTCCTCGGCGGTGCAGTAGCAGCGGTAGGCGGCGCCGGAGGCGAGGAACCGCGCCGCCCACTGCGCGTAGACGTCCAGCCGCTCGCTCTGCAGGTACGGGCCGTACGCGCCGCCGGCGCCGGGCCCCTCGTCCCAGTCGAGCCCCAGCCAGCGCAGCGTGTCCAGGGCCGAGTCGATGTACTCCTGCTGGACCCGGGTCCGGTCCGTGTCCTCGATCCGCAGCACGAACACCCCGCCGGTGCGACGGGCGAACGCCCAATCGTACAGCGCGGTGCGGACGTTGCCCACGTGCAGGTCGCCGCTCGGCGACGGGGCGAACCTGACCCGCACGGGGCCGTCGCGGCGGTCGTCGTCAGTCACGCGCCACCACCCGGTTGGCCAGCGTTCCGATACCCTCGATCGTCACCGACACCTCGTCGCCGTCGGTCAGCGGGCCGGCCCCGGGCGGCGTCCCGGTCAGCAGCACGTCGCCGGGCAGCAGCGTCATGACCTGGCTCACGTAGGCGATGAGCGCGGGCACGCCGTAGCGCAGCTGCGAGGTCCGCGCGCGCTGCCGGACCCCGCCGTTCACCTGCGTGACGAGCTCGGCGTCGGCGGGATCGGCCGCGGTCTCGATCCAGGGGCCGAGCGGGCAGAACGTGTCGAACCCCTTCGCCCGCGTCCACTGGCCGTCGCGCTCGGCCAGGTCCCGCGCGGTCACGTCGTTGGCGCACGCGTAGCCGAAGATGACCTCGCCGGCCCGGTGCACGGGCACGTCCCGGCAGAGCCGGCCGATGATGACCGCCAGCTCCCCCTCGTACTCGACCCGCTCGGTGAGCTTGACCGGGTAGGCGATAGGGTCCTGCGGGCCGGCCACCGAGGTGGACGGCTTGAGGAACAGCACGGGCTCGGCCGCGCCAGATCCCGCCCCGGCGCCGGCGGGGTCCCCCGGGTAGTTGCCGTCCACCGCGATCACCTTGCTGGGCAGCACGGGCGCGAGCAGCCTGACCTCGGCGACCGGGTAGCGCGCCCCGGTGAACCGCAGGCTGCCCGGATCGGCGCCGAACGGGTGCCCCTGCAGCTGGGCGATGACCGCGCCCTGGCCGCCAGACGCGCCGTTGCCCTGATCCTCGACGATGCCGTAGGCGACCTCGCCGCCGCTGGCAAACCTCGCGATACGCACGTCACTCCCTCGCCACCATGCAAACCCGACGACCGGCGCCGTCAGGCTACTGCAGGTACTCCTCCACCTCGGCGGCCGGACGCTCGGCCGCCTCGTCGGGGTTCTCGCCGAACTCCTGGCGCGCCCGGCGCTGGCGCAGCAGGTCCCAACACCGGTCGAGGGCTTCCTCGACCGAGCGCAGCTGCTCGTGCTCGGCGTCGGTGGACAGCTGGCCGGCGGCCACCTTGCCGCGGAGCTCGTGCTCGGTCCGGACCAGCTCGTTGATGTGCGAGAGGATCTGCTTGTCGTCCATGCCCCTACCGTATGAGGTGCGGGCGGGGCGTGGGTACAGGTACGCGGGCGCGGGCGGCCCCGGCCGGCTACGCCTCGTCGGCGGGCTCGTGCCCGGCCCGCAGCAGGCAGAACGTCACCGCCTCGGCGAGCGCCCGCCAGGACGCGGCGATGATGTTCTCGTGCACGCCGACCGTGCTCCAGTCGCCGTCGGTCCCGTCGCCGGAGGTGATGAGCACGCGGGTCACCGCGCCGGTGCCGTGCGAGCCCTCCAGGATCCGGACCTTGTAGTCGACCAGCTCGAGCCGGGCCAGCTCGGGGTAGATCCGGCCGAGCGCCAGTCGCAGCGCGGTGTCGAGCGCGTTCACCGGGCCGTTGCCCTCGCCGGTGGCGACGATCCGCTCGCCCTTGGCGGTCAGCTTGACCGTCGCCTCGCTGACCACCTCGCCGCCCGCCCGCTGCTCGACGATGACCCGCCAGGACTCGACGCTGAAGTGCCGCAGCTCGCGGCCGCTCATCTCGTCCCGCAGCAGCAGCTCGAACGACGCGTCCGCGGCCTCGAACGTGTACCCGCGCGCCTCGAGCTCCTTGACCTTGTCCACCACGCGCCCGGCCGCCGCGCGGTCGCCGGACAGGTCGTAGCCGAGCTGGGCGCCCTTGATCTCCACCGACGCCCGGCCGGCCATGTCCGAGACGAGCATCCGCATGTCGTTGCCGACCAGCGCGGGGTCGACGTGCTGGTACAGCATCGGGTCCACCTTGACGGCGGACGCGTGCAGCCCCGCCTTGTGCGCGAACGCGGAGTACCCCACGTACGGCTGGTGGGTGGCCGGCACCACGTTGGTGACCTCGCTGATCGCGTGCGCGATCCGGCTCATCTCGGGCAGGCAGCCGTCCGGGAGCACCTGCCTGCCCTTCTTCAGCTGCAGGCCGGCCACGACGCTGAACAGGTTCGCGTTGCCGGCCCGCTCGCCGTAGCCGTTGGCGGTGCCCTGCACGTGGCTCACGCCGGCGTCGACGGCCGCCAGCGTGTTCGCCACCCCGCATGCGGTGTCGTCGTGGCAGTGCACGCCCAGGCGCACCCCCGTCCGGGACAGCGCCTCGCCGACGACGTCCGCCAGCCGACCGGGCAGCATGCCGCCGTTGGTGTCGCACAGCGTCACCACGTCGGCTCCTGCCTCGGCGGCGGCGCGCACCACCTCGAGGGCGTAGCCGGGGTCCGACAGGTACCCGTCGAAGAAGTGCTCGGCGTCCAGGAAGACCCGCTGTCCCTCCGCGCGGAGGTGGGCGACGGTGTCGCTGACCATCGCGAGGTTCTCCGCCAGGGTGGTGCGCAGGGCCAGCCGGACGTGCCGGTCGTGGCTCTTGGCGACGAGCGTCACGACCGGCGCGCCCGACTCGCGCAGCGCGGCGACCTGAGGGTCATCGGCCGCCCTGGCGCCGGGCCGGCGGGTCGCGCCGAACGCGGCGAGCTGCGCGTGCTTGAGCTCCAGCTCGGTGGTCGCGAGCCGGAAGAACTCGGTGTCCCTGGGGATGGCGCCCGGCCAGCCGCCCTCGATGAAGCCGACGCCGAGCTCGTCGAGCCTGGCCGCGATCGCCAGCTTGTCGGCCACCGTGAGGTGCAGGCCCTCCTGCTGGGCGCCGTCGCGCAGCGTCGTGTCGTAGACGTGGAACGAGTCGTCGGGCATCATCGGGCATTCCGTTCGCTGGTGGGCTGACCCCGCAAAGCAAAAGACCCCTCGCGGCATGCGAGAGGTCTGCGCGTCCGGGGGGTTCCGGGGGGTCGTCCCCCCGGGTCAGCACTGCGGGCTACGGTGAAGCCGACCCGAAGGTCGGCGAGCAGCAGCAACTGCCTCGGACGCGCCTGCCGATAATGATGCGGCCGGTGGTCACGGCAGCAGCGTGCCACACGTGGCTCGCCATGACCACATTGGTCTCACTATTTGAGATTCCGAACGGCTGGCGCCTTGGCTGGCGCGGCGGTCGGCGAGCCGCGGCGGGGTCGGGCGCAGCCGTTCGGGAAAATCCGGAGCAGCGGTCAGCAGATCTTGTGCACCCAGCCGTGGGGATCGGGGCGGGCGCCGTACTGGATGCCCAGCAGCTCGTCGCGCAGCCGCAGCGTGACCGGGCCCGGCTCGCCGTCGCCGATCGTCCAGCCGCCGGCGGTGCTCCTGACCTGGCCGACGGGGGTGACGGCCGCGGCGGTGCCGCAGGCGAACACCTCGGTGATCTCGCCGGAGGCGCAGCCGTCCCGCCAGTCATCGACGGAGATCCTGCCCTCCTCGGCGGAGATGGCCAGGTCGGGAGCGAGCGCGAGGAGCGAGTCCCTGGTGACGCCCGCGAGGATCGTGCCGCCGGCCAGGGACGGCGTGACGATCTTCGGCCGCGGCCCGGAGCCGTAGACGAAGAACATGTTCATCCCGCCCATTTCCTCGACCCAGCGCCGCTCCGCCGCGTCCAGCCAGACGACCTGGTCGCAGCCGTTCTCCAGCGCCTGCTGCTGGCCGATGAAGCCGGCCGCGTAGTTGCCGCCGCACTTCGTCGCCCCGGTGCCGCCCGGCGCGGCGCGGATGTAGTCCTCGGACAGCCAGACCGACACCGGCTTCACGTCGCCGTTGAAGTACCTCCCGGCGGGCGACGCGATGACCAGGAACAGGCAGGACTGGGCCGGCCAGTGGATGCCGATGCCCGGCTCGGTCGCGATCATCAGCGGGCGCAGGTAGAGGCTGTGGTCGTCCGCGGCGGGCACCCAGTCGCGGTCCTGGGTGACCAGCAGCTCGAGCGCCTGCACGAAGACGTCCTCGGGCAGCTCCGGCATCACCAGGCGCCGGGCCGACCCGTTGAACCGGGCCGCGTTCATCCAGGGCCGGAACGTCGCGACCGACCCGTCCGCCTGCCGGTAGGCCTTCAGCCCCTCGAAGAACTCCTGCGCGTAGTGGAAGACCGAGGTCGAGGGGTCCAGGGTCAGCGGGCCGTAGGGCCCGACCCGCGCGTCGTGCCAGCCGCGGTCCGCGGTCCAGGCGATCGTGACCATGTGGTCGGTGAAGTACCTGCCGAACCCTGGCGCCTGGAGTATCCGCTCCCGCTCGGCCGGGGACGCCGGACGCGGCGAGGGCCTGATGTCAAACGTGAGCTCGTGAGCCGGGCTGCTGGCCATCTGCGATCCTTCCGTCAGTTCTCCCATCTTGCCCTCTGCCGGGGCCCTGACGGACTCCGGCTAGCCGGCTACTCGCTCTGCGATGTCGTCGCCGGCCTCCCAGGTGGCGCGCGCGGCCCACGCGCCCTGGCGCTCCAGCAGGTCGTCGGCGACCGCCTGCTCGATGCGGGCGGCCTCGGCGGTCAGGCCGAGGTGCTGGCAGGCCATGGCCGCGGACAGGATCGCCGCGGTGGGGTCGGCCTTCTGCTGGCCCGCGATGTCCGGCGCGCTGCCGTGCACGGGCTCGAACATGCTCGGCGCGGTGCGCTCGGGGTTGATGTTGCCGCTGGCCGCGAGTCCGATGCCGCCGGTCACCGCCGCGCCGAGGTCGGTGAGGATGTCGCCGAACAGGTTGTCGGTGACGATGACGTCGAACCGCTCGGGGTCGGTGACGAAGAACATCGAGGCGGCGTCGACGTGGCAGTAGTCCACGGCCACGCCGGGGAACTCGGCCGCGGCCCGGTGCACGGTCCGCTGCCACAGGTCGCCGGCGTAGGTGAGCACGTTCGTCTTGTGCACGAGCGTCAGCTTCCGGCGCGGCCGCCGCGCCGCCAGCCCGAACGCGTACCTGACCACCCGGCCGACGCCGAACGCGGTGTTGAGGCTCTCCTGCGTGGCGATCTCGCCGGGGGTGCCCCTGCGCATGACGCCGCCCGCGCCGGTGTAGGGACCCTCGGTCCCCTCCCGCACCACCACGATGTCGAGCGACTCGGGCCGGACGTTCGCGAGCGGCGTGGCGACGCCCGGGTAGAGCCGCACCGGGCGCAGGTTGACGTACTGGTCGAGCTCGAACCGTAGCCGCAGCAGCAGCCCACGCTCGAGCACGCCGCTCGGCACGCTGGGATCCCCGACCGCGCCCAGCAGGATCGCGTCGTGCTCGCGCAGCTCGTCCAGCACGGAGTCGGGGAGCACCTCGCCGGTGGCGTTCCAGCGCCGGGCGCCCAGGTCGTAGCCGGTCTCCTCGATCACGACCGCGGGCGCCGCGGCGCGCAGGACCTTGAGCGCCTCGGCCACCACCTCGGGCCCGATCCCGTCGCCGCCGATGACGGCGAGCCTGATGCTGCGTTCGGCCATGCCGGAACCCTACCGGCCCTACCGGGGCCGGGGGTCCTGCTGCCGGGGTGGTGAGCTCACGCGGGCCGGCGCGGGCCGGCGTCACCGCCGTTGTCGCGGCGGTCCAGGGCGACCTGGACGGCGCGGGCGGCGCGCCCGTCGTCGCCGGCCGGCTGCGGCGCTGGCGCGGGCCGCTCGGCGCGTTCGTCCGCCGCGCCGGCTGGCTGGTCCCATGAGTACATGTCGTACACGGTGCTATCTCCTGATCCGGGATGGGCTAGAGGGCCAGCGCGTTCACCCGTAGCGGGTGCTGGCCTGCCGTGATCAGGCCCCGCTACGGCGGCTAAGGATGAATACGTAGCACCGCATGCTGACGTCGACCATACCGTGCGGTAACCGCGATGGCCACCTGACGGGCACGCTCGTCTCAGAGTGTGAGACAGCCGGTGGTCACGCCGCAGCGGCGGGGCGGCCGCGGGGCGGCCGCGGGGCGGTCACGGCGCGATCGTCTGGCCGCCGTCCACCACGAGGGCCTGGCCGGTCATGTACGAGGAGGCGTCGCTCGCCAGGAACACGGCCGGCCCCGCCATCTCCTCGACCCGGGCCCACCGGCGCAGGGGGACCGTCGCGACCGTCGCCGGGCCCAGGGTCTCGTCGCCCCACAGGTTGCGGTTGAGCTCGGTGGCCGTCCAGCCGGGGCAGAGCACGTTGACCCGGACGCCGCGGCCGGCCCACTCGACGGCGAGCGACTTGGTGAGCGAGATCACCGCCGCCTTCGCGGCGCCGTAGGGGGAGATCAGCGGGGTCGCGAGCAGGCCGCCCGCCGACGCCACGTTGATGACCGAGCCGGTGCCGCGCTCCAGCAGGTGCCCGGCGACCGCGTGGCACACGTACACGGTCGAGGTCGCGTTCAGCTTCATGACCTTGTCCCAGCCCGGCAGCCGCATCTCGGCGAACGGGACCATGAAGTTGGTGCCGCCGGCGTTGTTGACCACGATGTCGAGGTGGCCGAGCCGCTCGATCGCCTCGGCGACGGCGGCCGCGACCGCCTCCTCGCTGGTCACGTCCGCGGGGATCACGAACGCCTTGCGGCCGTGCTCGGTCACCGCGCGCGCGGTCTGCGCCAGGCCCTCCTCGCTGCGGGCGACCAGCGCGACGTCGGCCCCGGCCGCGGCCAGGGCGGCGGCGATCATGCGGCCGATCCCGCGCGAAGCCCCGGTCACGAAGGCGGTCTTGCCGGTCAGGTCGAAGAGGCTAGCGTTCATCGGAGTCCTTCCACTCGGTCGGCAGCGGCCACGCGGCGGGGTTGACCCGGCGCACGATCTCGTTGAGCACAATACGCACCGACGGCTCGCCGACCCACAGGTGCTTGGCGCGGTCGACCCCGACGACCTCCGCCTGCGGCACCCGGGCGAACCTGCACCGCGCCTCCTCGGGGCGCAGGTAGTCGTCGAGTTCCGGCACGAGCGCGATCAGCGGGCGCCCGGAGGCGGCCCACGCGTCCAGCTCGGCGTCACCGGCCCGGCGCAGCGGGGGTGAGAGCAGGATCGCGCCCTCCACCGCCGGGTCGTTGCCCCAGGCGAGCGCCAGCTCGGTGCCGAACGACCAGCCCACCAGCCACAGCCGTGGCAGCCGCGCCGCGACGCAGTAGGCGATCGCCGCCTGCACGTCGTAGCGTTCGGCCTGCCCGCCGCCGAACTCGCCCTCGCTGGTCCCGTGGTCCGACGACGCGCCCCGGGTGTTGAAGCGCAGCACGGCCAGGTCGGCGAGGGCCGGTAGCCGGTAGGAGGCCTTGCGCAGGATGTGGCTGTCCATCATCCCGCCGTGCGTGGGCAGCGGGTGCAGGCAGATCAGCGTGGCGACCGGGTCGCGGTGCAGCGGGAGCGCGAGCTCACCGACCAGCCGCAGGCCGTCCTCGGTGTGCAGGGTCACCGGCTCGCGCCTGGCCGGCAGGATGGTCGCGGCCCTGATCTCGGTCATGGTCTGCTCACAGGTCCTTTCGGCTGTGCTGGTGGCTCGGCTCCGCCGGGCTGCGGGGCGGCCGGAGGGCGGTTACCTTGGCCGCCGGGGGCCTGGCCGGCGGTCCAGCCGGCGGTGCCAGCAGGCCCGGTGCCAGTGCCGGCGCATGTCCAGGCCGGGCGTCAGGGCGGGCCACGCGACGAGGTGCGGGGTACCGGCCGGGATCTCCTGGTCGCAGCCGGGACAGCGGTAGGCCTTGGCCGCCGAGGCGCCCGGCACCAGGCGGATCACCCAGTCCCCGTCCGGCCACGACTGGGTGTGCTCGGGACCGGCCGGGAGGTCGGCCCCGCGGCCGGGCAGCCCCTCGGCCTGCGCGCCGCTTCCGGTTCCGGTCCCCGTCCCCGTCCCCGGTGCCGGGCCGACGCCCGGGCGCCCCTTGCGGGCCACGCTGTCGGGAAGGCGTCGCGCTCGGCGGGGGCTCACGACGGTCACTTTATGTCACGCCGCCGGTGGTGAAGCCGGGCCGGCCAGGTTGAAGCGCCCCTGGCCGGCCCGTGCTGTCGCCCGGAGAACCCGGTGAACGCCTAGGCCAGCATTCCGGTGATCGTTTCGGCTTCGAAGGACAGGCCGTTGCCGCGGCTGTCCGTCGCCGTATAGACGGCGGTCACGTGCAATTCCACGTCGCTGACGATCTCGAGGAAACCGACGGTCGGCGGTAGCCCCGAGTCCGGAACCCCGCCGTAGAGCAGTTCCGCGATGCGGCAGCAGCGGCGCAGAAATCCTCGTCGTCAACGTCTCCGGTCACCCCGTAACCCTCAACGGCGTGACCATACGAACCTCGGACGCCCACGGGGACACTATTGACTCTCACTATGTGCCGGCAGCCGATGCCCCGCGTTTTCTCGCGCCGGGCGAATCCGACTCGTGGACCGTGGACTTCTCATCCATGAACCACGTGACCACCAGCCTCAACGTCTACCTGCATTCGACATGCTCGGTGACCGGGTGGAATTGAGCGATGCCACTAGGCGCCGCAGAGCCCCGCAGCCCGGTCGAGCCATCCGTGCCAGAGGTCTCCTGCTGCTGGTTCCGTAACCGGCAACGTTTGCCCTGTCCCGCGAGCCGCGATGAGCCCCTGCGGCGTCCGGCGGTCGTACTGTCGAACCCGTTACCGAGGAGGACTTCTGATGCGCAGCGTTACCTATTCGATGGGCGTCTCACTTGACGGCTACATCGTCGGGCCGGACGGCGACTTCGGCTGGACGGCGCCCGACGAGGAGGTCTTTCGCTTCGTCACCGGCGAGATACGAAAGGTCGGCGTCCACCTGCTGGGACGAGGGCTGTACGAGACGATGCTGTACTGGGAGACCGCCGACCAGGATCCATCGCTCGACGACTCAATGCTCGAGTGGGCCGCGATCTGGAAGCCGCTCCCCAAGGTGGTGTTCTCCACCACGCTGTCGGCGGTGCAGGGCAATGCCCGCCTGGCCTCCGGCGGCGTGGCGGAGGAGATCGAGCGGTTGCGAGCCGAGCCGGCGGAGGGCGACATCGCGATCGGCGGCGCGACTCTCGCCGCCGAGGCGGCCGCGCTGGGTCTGATCGACGAGTACCGGGCCAGGGTCTACCCGGTGCTGGTTGGCGGTGGCATTCCGTTCTTTCCCCGGCGCGAGCGCCGGGTGGATCTCGAACTCGCCGAGGCCCGCACCTTCAGCTCGAGAGTCGTCTACCTCCGCTACCGCGTGGCGCGCTAGCCGGCTCGATCCGCCGAGCCCTAGCAAGAGCGGGCCAGCCAGTGGCTTGACCTCAATCACCCAGCCCAGTTCTCGCAGCGAGCGCCCGGGCGATCTCGGTTCAACCGCCACCTTCACCGCGCGAAAGCGCCGGCCGTCACGCACTTGTCGCTGGATCGTCGAGGACCCCGGGCCCTCGACCAGCTCGTGGCTCGCGCGGTGGCCATCGTCGACGAACATCACCCGGCCATCTGGAGTCAGCACCGAGGCGACGGTCGACCAGTCGTCACGAAGAGATTCGCTCTGCATAACAACGTTCCTCCCAGCAACAGGGCAAACGCTGCCGGTTACGGCACTAGTTGGCGCGCCAGCCTAGGCGCTGACCGGCTCCCTGGCCGGCCCGCTACTGCGACCGCCACGCCTCCCGGATCAGCTCGTCCCGCAGGTCTGTCCAGTCCTCGCCGCGTACGGGCTTGTACACGGGGTCGTGCGTCCTGGCGTGGCACATCCCGTCCGTCCCCCGGTAGTACTGCCAGCGCGGGAACTCCGTCGTCAGCCTCTCGATGGCCTTGTCATCGCTCAGCCCGTCAAGGCCGCTGCTGGTCCACTCGTTCATAGTAAGGATCATACAGGGTCCTATGGGATCACATGGGATCATCTAAAACCGCAGGTCAGACCGCAGGTGCCTTAAGGTGATCATGTGACGGTTGACCCGGACGAGCCGACGCCTCTGTACGAGCAGGTGGCTGCCATCCTGCGCGGCCGGATCGGCAGCGGGGACCTGACCGGCCGCGTGCCCTCCATCATGGCCATCGCGCAGGAGTTCGGCGTGGCGAAGGGCACCGCCGAGCGCGCCCTGGCGATCCTGCGCGACGAGGGCCTGATCACGGTCGTCATCGGCCGGGGCGCGTTCGTCAAGAGGCAGTAGCGCGTCTTGATCCCGCCGGTTCCGGTCGGTTCCGGCCTGCGCTTTCGCACGTGAGAGCACACCGTTTGACCTGGAACGATCTTCGGCTGGCTCGGGCGCAAGGGCGAGCGCAGCTCGCCCAACCCGATACCGGCGGTGGACAAGCTGTCCGACACCGACCTGGCCGCGCTGCCGCGGGCGTGCCAGTCGAGACCACGCCTCGGTGCGGTGCCCTCGTCGCTGACCGGCCGTAGGCAGCCCGTCTACTTGCGCCACCACGATGCCAGAGCACGCATTATCGCCGGGATGTCCTCGCGGCGACAGCGGACCAACGCCACCAGGCCGAGGACGAGGACGACCGCCGCCACCAGGCCAACGCCCAGCAAGTATCCAAACACCGCGCCTCCATGCAACGCGTCCCCGGGAGTCTGGCCCCGGCTGCTTCAAGCCTTATGGCTCTCAGGAGCAGTTGATCCGAAAAGTTGAGCTAGGAAATTGGCAGGCATCCATGCGTTACGCGGAGTTTGGGCGTGTCTCCGCTGAGCCACGGTTGTCATCGGTAGACTTCGATTGACAAAGAGAGGCATCAGCAAGGTTAGGACCCGGCCCATGGCTCGGATCATGCGCATGCCCAGCGAGGCGGAGCTACCAGAGGGAACGGTGCGCGACTTCGCCGGGGTGCTGTTCTGGCTGTACCAGAAGGCGCACCGGCCGGCCCTGCGCGACATCAGCGAGCAGATACGCAAGAACGACAGCCTTCGCGGAACCGCGAGCACCGAGACGATCCGCCGCATGCTCCGGGGCACCACCGTCCCGGCCAACTGGGCGACAGTGGACGCGGTGTTCGTGACGCTTTGTGATATGGCCGGGCTGGAGCCGGCCAAGCGCTTGATCTACAAGGATGTGGAGAGACCTATATACCGCCAAGTGGAGGACGCCTGGCACCAGGCACTGGACTACCCGGACTGGCACTACGAGCCGTCGGAACCTCCTCCGCCAGCTAAGGACCCGTGGGACGACGAACCGCCGTTCTAGCCTTCCAGCGTCGGCGGCAGCCAGGCTAGCTGGCCCCTGCGCCGCGCTGTGCTGGCTACAGTGGCTCTCGTGCGGCTCATCATCGCCAGGTGCAGCGTGGAGTACGTAGGACGGCTGAGCACCAGCCTGCCGATGGCTACGCGCCTGATCATGGTCAAGGCTGACGGTGCGGTCTCGATTCACTCTGACGGATCGTTTGGAGGTCAGGTCACGCACGCTGGGTCGTACAAGCCGCTGAACTGGATGTCCCCGCCGTGCCGGATGGTCGAGGAGCCCGGGCGCTGGACGGTGACCAGCAAGTCGGGCGAGATCCTGACGATCTCCATAGAGGAGATCGTCAGCGACGCGTTCTACGACCTGGGCGTCGATCCGGGCCTGCGCAAGGACGGGGTCGAGTCGCAGCTGCAGCAGAAGCTCGCCGAGCAGCTCGGCGTGCTCGGCGAGGGCTGGCGGCTGGTCCGCCGCGAGTACCCCACGCCGATCGGGCCGGTGGACCTGATGTGCCGGGACGGTGACGGGGCGAGCGTGGCGGTCGAGATCAAGCGGCGCGGCGAGATCGACGGGGTGGAGCAGCTCACCCGCTACCTCGAGCTGCTCAACCGCGATCCGCTGCTCGCGCCCGTGCGCGGGGTGTTCGCCGCGCAGGAGATCAAGGCCCAGGCGCGCACGCTGGCCGAAGACCGCGGCATCCGCTGCGTGATCCTGGACTATGACAAGCTGCGCGGTATTGAACCCGAGAACACGCTGTTCTAGCGGCTGTGCCGGCGCCATGGGCGGCGTCGCCAGCGGCAGTCGTGGCTGAACCCGCCGAGGCCGTGGCCCGGCTGGAGGCGCTGCTGTCTCCGCGCGGGCGGGAGCTGCTGGACCGGCTCCGGCGGGAGGCGGTGACCCCGCAGACCGCGCTGGCGGTGAGCACCCGGCTGCGGGCCGAGTACCCGGCCGAGCTGGTCGGGGACGCGCTGGCCCAGCACGAGCTGCGGACGCGGGCCGCGGCGAAGTTCGGCCGGGCCGCGGACATGGTCTTCACCCGCGCGGGGCTGGAGCAGGCCTCGTCCGAGGTGGTCGCCGCGCACCGCGCGCGCCGCTACGACGGCGCGCGGCGGGTGGCCGACCTGTGCTGCGGGATCGGCGGGGACCTCGTCGCGCTGGCCGCGGGTCATCGCGTGCTCGCGGTGGACCGTGACCCGCTGCACCTGCGGATGGCGCGGGCGAACGCAGAGGTGCACGGCGTCGCGGCCAACGTGACCACGCTGGCCGGTGACGTGCGGGACGCCGGCCTGGACGGCGTGGACGCGGTGTTCGTCGACCCGGCGCGGCGGGCCGGGCGGCGGCGGTTGCGCGCCGGGGACAGCGAGCCGCCGCTGGACTGGTGCCTGCGCCTGGCCGGCCGGGTCGGCCGGGTGGGGATCAAGGCGGCGCCCGGCCTGCCGCGCGAGGCCGTCCCGCCCGGGTGGGAGCTGGAGTTCGTAGCCGTGGGGCGGGAGCTGAAGGAGGCGGTCGCGTGGTCCCCGGCGCACGCGACGGCCGCGCGTCGGGCGACCGTCCTGCCCGGCGGGCACACGCTCGTGGGCGGGCACACGCTCGTGGGCGGGCACACGCTCGTGGGCGGGCACACGCTCGCCGGCGGGGCCGCAAGGACCGTGGAGGTGCGGCCGCCCGGGGAGTTCTTGTACGACCCGAACCCGGCGGTCACCCGGGCCGGGCTCGTGGCGGACCTGGCCCGGATGCTCGGTGCGTGGAAGATCGACGAGCAGATCGCGTTCCTGTCGGCCGGCGCCGCCGCCGCGCCCACGCCGTTCGCGCGGACGCTCCGCGTGATCGACTCGGCGCCGTGGAACCAGAAGCGCCTTCCGCAGCGGCTGCGCGCGCTCGACGTCGGGGCGGTCGACATCCGCCGGCGCGGCCTGGCCGGCGACGTCGAGGCGCTGCACCGCCGGCTGCGGCTGTCCGGCTCGCGGCGGGCCACGCTCGTGATGACGCGGGTGAACGACCAGCCCTGGGCCCTGGTGTGCCTCGAGGTCACCCCGCCGGTGAGCTAGCCGGAGTTTCCGGGATAAGTTGATCTTGCTCTTGTTTCTGCTGGTCAGCGGGTGCGCCGGGTTTGGTTTGGCGTATTACCCACGTCAGCGCCTGGGCGCGTAGCGGGCGAGGCCGAAGATCTCGCTGAGCTTGTCTTGGGCCGGGCTGGTGTCGGTGAGCATGCGGTGGGCTCTGGGCCTGCCTCGGTCATTCTGGTAGAGCAGGATGGTCTCGCCGATGCCGGCGAGCTCGGCGAGCAGGGCACGCTCGGACAGGTCCAGCCCGCCGCGGCGGGCCTTCAGCCGCATCAGGTGGGCGATCTGCAGGGCGAGCACGCAGGTGAACACGTGCACCCGGATGTTGTGGTCGGTCCAGTGGTGCACCGGGGAGAACGACACGACGCGGGTGTCTTTGAGCTGGCGGAAGCCGGACTCGGCCTCGGATTGGGACCGGTAGCCGGCGATCACCTCCGCGGCGGGCCAGTCGTCGTGGCTGGTGATCAGCACGTGCTTGCCGAACAGCTCTTCTTCCAGCGCGGCGCGGGCGGCGGGATCGGCCCGCCAGACAAGGCGCAGGTCTTTGGGTTGCTCGCCCGACAGCTGCCAGGTGATGACCCGGCGCACCCACGGCCAGGCCGTGATCTTCTCGATCTCGGCCTGGACCTTGTCCCGGGACCGGCGGGTCTTGCCGCGGGCCAGGGTGGCGGCCAGCTCGTCAAGCTTCTTGCCGGCCTTGGCCAGGGTGGTGCCGTCGAACCCGCGGGCCTGGGCCTCGTGCAGCCTGGGTGAGTGGGTCAAGATGGCGCGCCGCTCGGCGCCGTACACGGCGCGGCGGGTGTCGCAGGCGGTCAGCCCGCCGAAGCGGTCCTTGTCCACCAGCAACCGGTCCGAGGCGGGCAGGGCGGTCAGGTCCGGGCAGTCGCTGGCCGGGACCGACCCGATGTAGTGCAGCCCGGCCCGGGCCAGGAACTCGAAGTTGGCCCCGGAGTTCTGCCCGGCGTCGAACACCACGGTCATGTCCGCGGGCTGCTGCCCGCAGGCCACCGTGATCGCCTCGTACTGGCCGCGCAGCTGGCCGATCATCTCCGGGAACTGGGTGACGTCAGGCCGGTCGCCGGGATAGGCGTGCCAGGTCAGCGGGATCCCGCCGTCGCGGGTGACGACCAGGCCCAGCCCGACCAGCCGCAGGTCGGAGCGCTTCTGCTTGGCCTTGCCGCGCTGCGCGATCGGCGCCCTGGAATTAGCGGTGCCGATGAAGGTGGCGAAGTTGGTCATGTCCAGCGCCACCGACGAGCAGTCCAGCCCGGAGGATGCCACGATCGCCAGCGCGATCCGGCGGCTGCTCTCGGCCAGGTCCTCCAGCGTGACCGCGTGCATCGCATCCCAGAACCGGCGATGATCGCACACCGTCGCGGGAATCTTGGCAAACCGGGGCCCCGCCGTCTTCGCCCACCAGTCCGCGAAGCCCAGCTTCGAGCACGGCGCGACCACACGGTTCAGCGCCGCCAGCGCCAGGTAGGTCCCGGTAGAGGCACCGGCATCGGCGCGCCGCACCCCGGTCACCTCGTCGATGATCCGTACCACGCCCAGGTCCTCCAGCACGCCCCATGCGGCGGCGACCGCGCCGAAGTCCTTGTGCTGAATGCGGTCGGGCAGGCCCAGGCCGCCGCCCCGCATCGCCGCGGCCAGCTCCTCCGCTGTCCCCAGGTACTGCTGGGACACGATCCTCGGCTTGCCGCCGACCCGGGCCGACTCCACGAGGTAGTAGTAGGTGGCCTCGCCGCGCTTCTTACCGACTATCGATGCCATATATGGGTAATACATTATCACGCGCGCCGGAACCAGCACCAACACGGTGTTTGCCCAGGCAAGGCCGCCGGAACCCGGCGCCCCATCAGAGTCGCGGTAGGGACCGCCCTTGCGGGCGGCCCCCCGCACGGATCCCAGCGTGCGGAATTACCGCACTGGGCTCCTACCTTGGGTGAGTGGCGGCGAAGCGCGCCTCCGGGAAGGGGTGCATCACGCGGGCGGGTGGCAGCCACCGGGCCGCAATCCGGTTCATCCGCACCCAGTTGATCCGGGTTTTCTGGCTGCGGCGCCGCAGCGCCTTATACCAGCGCCCAGTGAGCTGGGTGCGGAAAGCGTTGACTGCGCTGGCGTTGCCGGGCACGGCGTAGTAGGCCATGTGCCCGCGCACCACGCTGGCCAGCCACCGGCCTTGCACCGGGATGGGCAGATACCGGCGTTGCCTGAGCTGGAGGGTGACCTCCTTCAGCTTCGCCCGCATCCGTTTCGAGATCGTGATCCGCCTGACCCAGAACCGCCCGTTCTTCGACTTCGCACAGATGTGCGTGAAGCCGAGAAAGTCGAACGTCTCTGGCTTGCCGGCGCCCCGTGCCGCCCGGTTCGCGGCAGCGAACCGCCCGAACTCGATCAGCCGGGTCTTGCCCGGGTGCAGCTCCAGCCCGAACTTCGCGAACCGCTCGCGAAGCTGGGCAAGGAACTGCTCGGCGTCCCGCCGATGCTCGAACCCGACGATGAAGTCGTCCGCCCAGCGCACGATGATCACGTCGCCGCGCGCGTGACGTTTCCTCCACCAATCGGCCCACAGGTCGAAGACGTAGTGCAGGTACACGTTGGCGAGCAGCGGTGACACCGATGCCCCCTGCGGTGACCCTTGATCGCACTGCGTCCACTGCCCGTCCTCGATGACCCCTGCGGCCAGCCACTTACCGATCAGCCGCAGGACCCGCTGATCCGCGATCCGGTGCCCGAGAAACTTCACCAGCCAGGCCCGATCAAGCTGGCCGAAGCAGTCGCGGATGTCCGCGTCGAGCACCCAGTTCACCCTCCTCTGGTAGATCCCGGCCGCCAGCGCATCCAGCGCTTGATGCGGGTTGCGCCCCGGCCGGAACCCGTAGGAGAAGCCCAGGAAGTCCGTCTCGTAGATGGCGTTGAGCACCCCGGCGACGGCCCGCTGGACGATCTTGTCCTCCAGCGTGGCGATGCCGAGCGGCCGCTGCCGCCCGTCCGCCTTCGGGATATACGCCCGCCGAGACGGGCTTGCCCGGTAGCCCCCGCCCTGCACCCGCGCGTGCAGGCCCTGAAGATTCGCCTCCAGGTCCTGCCCGTAGGCATCCCATGTCACCCCGTCCACCCCCGGCGCGGCCTTCGGGCTCAGCGCCCAGTAGGCCCACCGCAGGCGGCTCACGGTGACATGGTGCAGCAGCGCGGTGAACCGCGCTTCCCTGTCCCGTATTGCCACTTGCCGCACACGATCCAGCTCACTTGACACGCCAGATCCGGCACTGCGTCCGGGGCGTGTTTCGCTGGCCGCGTTCCCCTTGGCTCGCTCCCTTTCCTCCCCCGCCTCCGCAGCCGCAGCCTTGTTCGGCGGGTTCGCAGGTACTACGGAGCGATCCGACTGCCCATGCCCGTTCATCCCAGGCTTACCGCCTTGGCGTTCCCCGGGCGGCCCGCCCGCTGATCAGGCGAGCGGGCGGGCGTGGGCTCTCCCGGTTCTCGCGCATGGAGGTTCCGTACATGCCCTGGTTCCCATGACCGCGCGGGGCCCCCCAGTGGCTCGCGTATAACGCCACCGGCAGTGTTGCCTTCCACCTCTTGGAGAGCGTCGGCACCCCGAAGGTTTTGATTTCGCGGCTCAATAGCCCGGCCTGCACGTGCCCCTGCCAACGCTTCGCCACGCCCTTGCGGGTCATCGACGCATGACTCGGGGCCGCCGTGGGTCGCTAGCCCTTCGGCGTAGA
>Ga0070698_100001132_pt1 | contig 29495 bp, 12 predicted proteins | sample KBSK1502metaG_FD_65477 | JGI IMG/M metagenome (GOLD analysis project Ga0070698, IMG submission 65477) | Corn, switchgrass and miscanthus rhizosphere microbial communities from Kellogg Biological Station, Michigan, USA - KBS K1-50-2 metaG | ecosystem: Host-associated > Plants > Roots >...
TTGACTGTCTTTTGCGCGGGGCGCATCACCGTCGATGCGCGAGAGAAGGATTAACCGTGGTTGACTATGCACTATTACAGGCAAACTAGCAAGGCGAGACTTGCTGTGATGATAGTGATGCGGTTTGCCTTTGGGTGATGGTGATTGTTTTGACGGCTGAGAAAGACCCGTAAACCTAACAAAAACAGCATCAGCACCCTCGCTGGGTGAGCGAATTGTGACTTGTGGCAAGGAGGTACAAATTCAAAAGTGGCTATCGGCCGGAAGACTGGATTTCTCTCTTCGACCTAGTTCTTTTTGTTGAACAGCAACGGAATCTTGGTCGCTTCCCCGGCTCTGATTGAAAATTGTTGCTTGATTTCCTCATAACCTTCAGAAGTCGCAATTAATATGTAATCGCCCGCCGGCAACCCAAGATACCCGGAGGGTTGCCGCTTAACTCGATCACCGTTAACAGTGGTGACAGTAACAACAAAGTGTCGTCCACCGATTTGTCTTCCTTTCTCGTCCACGACAAAAGCCCGTAGCCAACCATTGGGAGATCCAGGCGCAGCGCCGAACCAAACCTCAAAATGGCCCGGACGGATGTCAGAGGACTGCTCATAGCCACTCGTGTATGTTTCCTCCCAAGCCGCGCCGGTTGATTGTCTGAGGAGTTCCACGATGGTGTGCGGCAGGGCTGACTCGTCCTTGCGAAAGTAGCGCAGTTCGTTTTGCTGCGGCGACTTAGTGCCGACGTTGGTTATTCCGGGCACAAGGTAACCATTTGAAGTCAGGAACTCCGCTGCTTGTCGAGCCCTTGCGCGCTGACTTTCGTCGCTAATGTGGAAATATAAACGCGGTGGCAGGGACTCCGAAATGCTGTTAAAGTCAGCGGCCTCGATTGAAGATAGGTTCGATACGTAGTCCTCGTTGGTTTCCGTAGCTTTAAGCACGGACAGCGTTATGGCCGGATCTTCGCTTGCCAAGCGCTTATAGAACTCAAGGCCTGCTTTGCGCACCCCCTCATCGTCGCTGGTCAAAACGGCGGTAAGTACGACGCCCGCAACATCGACCGGAATCTTTTTCTGATTGATGAGAGTTTCCACCTGAGTGAGACCTGCCAGGGCCTCACTTCGATTGGGACTCGTCACCAGTTTCAGAACATCGAGAACATATTGTGTCTGTTGACGAGCAGCCTCTGCAGCGAGCTCGGCCGCCTTCGCATGCTTGGATTCTCTCCGGGCAATCCAGCCGAGGACGGCTGCACTGAGCAACATGAGAGCCATTGCCGCCATGAGATACCTCAGGCGTCGGTGGCGACGCTCTTCAGCCACTAACTTTGCGACGGCTTCGGCGCGCTGAGCTTCCAGCTTTTGTTGGGCTTCCCTGGCAGTCCGGCGTTCTTCGGCGGCTCTACGTTCGGCGACCTGTTCCTTGATCCAAGGCACCAAATATTCACTCGTGATCTCGTAGAAGTAGAGGTGACGGCGCAGTTCTCGACGGACGATCTGGGTCTGGGCCAAAGCGACCAGGGCCAAGCGTAACTCCTCAGGTTGAAACTTCCCACCCACATTTGCCCGACTGAGGAGGTCTTCTTCAGCGATGATGTTTCGTGTATTGGAGGCCGTAATCATTAGAGCCAGCAGGCTGACGGCCGCGTCCCGCAACTCCGGATTGAAGTCGCGAAATACATCTGACCCGTAGCTTTTCAGCAGTCCGCGAATCCCTTCTGACTTGAATAACTCTTCCGGTTTGGCAGATTGCCACAGCCGCAGGCAGACGATTTGAAGTTCAGTTAGATTGACTGTGTCGCGGGCACCGTGGCGGCCGAGTTCGTCTGCGATCTTCTTAGCCAGGGCTTCGCTGAGTTCTGAGTGGGCTTCGCCCTGCAGGAAATGTTCGCGCAGTTTCGGGTTTGTAAAGGGTGCACGAATGATCTCGGGCAACATTTCGACCTTGGGAGGCAGCAGTCGTAACGCCTGATTAAGCAGTTGTGGGCAAAGATCAAACAGTGGGCTCAACTTTGCAAGATAGTCTTCGCGGAACGAGAAGAGAATCTTGACTGGCAGCGTTTCGTCTCTAATCAACTTAATTAGAGTCACCAAGATTTGACGTTGCACTTTAGGGCCCTGCCGCTGGAGCCGTATCGCCTCATCCGTGGGACCGCCGCGTTGGGCCTCCTCAAACAGGGTGATGAACTCTTCGAACTGATCGAAGATGAGGAAGGGACGTCCCGTTGTGCGGTTCGCGTCCGCGTCCGCATCTCGCGGCTCCCCTTTTGACGTCCGACGAAACTCTTTAAGGCGTTGACGGAACTTCGTTAATGACACCTCAAAGTTTTCGACCGTGCCGTCGTCGGGCAAGCCGTCAAGGCCGGTGAAGTTCGACGGCAAGAAAACAGGCGCCTCCCCCTCGGCGGAAACGCGCAACCGCTCAACCTTGATTTCGCGCCCAGCGAAAGGCTGAATGCGCAGGCGGTTGGGGATATACCCCTCCGTGAGCGCTCTTGGAATCAAACCGGCGTTGATGAGCGATGACTTGCCAGTGCCGGAATCGCCGTAGAGCAAAACAGCGCGGAAGAGCTTACTGTTTGAAAGCAGCGTCCATACTTCTTCCGCACGTGCTGCAAAAATCTGTTGGTCGATGAAGCGGAACGACTGAATCCCCCGATAGGGCGCGTTCGGCAGCGTGACAGGCGCATCCTTTCTTGGTGTGCTCATAGTGGCATTTCCTCACCGGTGACAGCTTTATAGAGATCCGGCACGAAGTTCCAAAGATTCTTCTTAATGAAACGGATATAGCGCCGTTGAAGCTGCCAGACGTCGCGGATAAGCACGTCGGGTTGGAGATCAACCGAAAAAGTCGGCGGAATGTCTGCCGCGTCGAGCTTCCAACGTAACGTTTTGAAAAGCAGGCGGAGGTTATAGTCAGTAAGACGGTAACCAATAAACAAGGTCGGCCAGGTAACCAGGTGTGTCAGCAGATTCTTGCCAATCGGGCGGTAGGGATGTTCGTCACCCATGCGCAGCACGAACTGAATATAGTCTTCGTCTGTGATTACAATTGAGTCGCGATCTTTGATGTCGCCATGAATCTTGAGTAGGTAGGGACGATCGCTGGTAGGATGTTCTGCACAGTCTTTCGTCTTGATGGTGCTCCTCGGGGAATAGATGCTCCTATCGAAAACGGCCTCAACCTTTTTGGCATCTTCCTCTGAGGCGCCGTCTGCGAGGGCAGCCTCCTGGGCGGTGCGATTGAGAGAGTCCTCGTAGAGTTGATCGTAGTTGGTCGTTATCACCAGTGGAAAGCCCAGGCGCGACAGACCCCGAAGCACGGGCGATGGCTCACGCCCGGTGTAAACAGCCGCCTTGACTTCGTCTACAAGCCGGGAACGAAACACCATGGCGTGTTCGTAATACCAGGCCACACGTTGCAGGTTCCAACGATCCTTGTCAGGATATTTGCAGGCATCAGCAAGTCGTTCGGAAAGTTGGGCGCCAATCGGCGGACACTTTTCCTCGGGGTAGTCATACCGCGATCCGGGCGGCGCAGGTGCGTGGATGGCTGAGCCGAGAAATAGGATGCAATTGCGGTTCACAATACGTTGCGCAATGTACTTAACGTCATCTTGATATTCTTTCAGTGCGGATTGGTCATCCTCATCGAGGTCGTTCGTTGGAAAATTGATATCTGTTGAAGACATGAAAGACTCCTTGAGTTGAGAGGTGAAGCATTTCAAGCGAAGCAAAACGGTCCGACTCGAGGAACCTGCGTTAAAGCGGCAAGAGAAGTCGAACCACGACAGACGGCCGCGGGCTTGAGTGTGGCGCAGTAGTTTTTTACGTCAAATCGTAATGGGAGTCAACGATTTGACCTTAACCAGGCTTGATCGGATCTATTGAACCTCGCGCAACAGAATCACATCGTCGGTTTGGGTGCCACGAGATAACGCTATTTGTTTGCCGTCATGCGACACCTGGAAGGCAAAGATCAACCCTGTATCGAAGCGGGTTAATTGCCGGGCAACTCCGCCGTCAATGGGCAAGCTCCAAATGTTGTCGGCGTTCTCGCGGGTGTCCGCGTAGACGATTGAGCGACTGTCGGCTGTCCATCCAAGTCCGACGTCACGGAAGCTGGTGGAGACTTCGAGATTCTTTAGCGGTTCACCGCCCGCAAACGGTACTACAGCAACCTTGTTCGTGTTTGACTGATCATCAAAGTAACGCAGCGCCACTAACCTGCCATCCGGTGAAATCGCCGCCCATTGCGAATATTTATCCGAGACTTGTTCAGGCGTACCGCCCGATACCGGAACGCGCCAAAATGTCGACTTCCCTTGTCTCCATGATTTAAACAAAATCCATTGCCCATCCGGCGAACACTCTGGTTGCGAGTCGAGTTCAGCTCCCTGCGTTAGTTGATTCTGCTCGCCACTCGTCAGATCCAGTCTCCAAATATTAAAATTGCCCGAACGATTTGAACTGAAAACGACGAAACGTCCGTCCGGAGAGACACATCCCAGGCCCTCGGTATATGAATCACCAGTCACCTGCTTGTTTGCAGTGCCGTCCGTGTTGACGCTCCACACATCTGATTGTTCGCCTGAGGGCGCGGTGTACAGAAGCCTTCCGTCACCGGTCCAGGCGAGACTATCGCCGTCATACTTTCCGCTCGTAATTTGTTTTGCCTTGCTCAGATCTTCACCCGGCGTGACTACCCAAAGCTGTGCGGACTTCTCTGCCTGCACAGTCACCAGTGTCCGGGAGTCGGCGGTCAGGCCAAGACTGCTTGTACCATAGGCATTCAGATCGTTAGTTACTCTCCGCACTTCCCCGGCCGGATACGACACGTACCACAGCTGCGTGCCGGTAGAAATCAATTCCGGAACGGCGGCGACTATCAAACCACCGCCGTCCCCTAACCAGAGAACGCGAGATACCGATATCCAATTTTGAGACGTGATCGTTTTTTCCGCACCGCCTACGGAAGGTACTGTCACGATCGTCGCGGAAAGACTGCCGCTGTATGCGCCTGCTCCGCAGGCTATCGTTTTTCCGTCAGGCGACCAGGTTGGTCCTCCCACAAACGAAAAGTATGCGGGCAGTTTTCGAGACGCAATCTTTCGCTCGCCGGTGCCGTCGCTGTTGGCAACGAATAGATTAGATTCAGAAGACGACGGTCTGACAAAGGCGAGTTGTTTACCATCGGGCGATAGAGCTACCGGGCTGGTGACGCCGGCCATTATGCGTCGCGGTGATCCTCCGAGAACAGGGACCTGGAAAAGCGTGCCCAGCGGGTTGTCGAAGACAGAGTAATAGACAAACTCGCCATCACGCGAGAAGGCCGTAGGTCCGATCTTACTTTCGGCCTCCGGCACTATTTTCACCAGGCTACCGGTCGATACTTGTCGCACCCAAAGGCTGTCTCGGCCCGATTCGGTAGTTCTAAAAACGACGTACTTGCCGTCCGGAGAAATCGAGGTGTAGCCCTTGATGGCGGCGTTGCCGATCTTACCGCCCGTCGTCAGTCGCGTGATTTTCACATTACGAAAGGGCGCCAACCTGGGTGTAGTCGGGGATTTCCACCAGATTATGGCTGCTACGCCGGCGATTAAGATCAACCCAATTGCCAGGGTCAACCCACGTTTGTGTTTCTTGACTTCGCCCAGGATGATTTCAGAACTGGACATCGTGCTTACAGCGGACACATCAACAGTGCTGCTCTGACTTCCGATCGTCGCCGTCGTGGAAACCTGCGAACGGGACGCGTCTCCCATTTGGCTTTGGATTGAAGAAGGTGGGATAGTGCTGTCGAGCTGTGATTCGCCTTCCATTTCGCGGCGCAGTTCTTTTAATTCCAGCGCCACATCCTGGATCGACTGATATCTCTCGTCAGGATCTTTCTGCAGACAACGTCGGATTACGCGCTGCAACTCCGGTGAAGCCGAAGGGTTGAAATCTTTCAAAAGGGGCGCCGGCTCGTAGACGATTCTGTATAACGATTGCACGTTAGACTCACCCTGAAACGGTCTGTTCCGGGTCACCGCTTCAAACAGCATGCAGCCAAAAGAAAAGATGTCCGAGCGATGATCTATCAGGCCGGTCTTTCCCTGAGCTTGCTCGGGAGACATGTAGCCAACCGTCCCCAGCAGTCTTCCAGGTATCGAGTGCGGTTCAAGCGCCACCGTTGCGGCGTCGCTGATCGTGCCCCCGTCCGGACCAGGGGTTGGGATCTCGATCAGTTTGGCTAAACCAAAATCCAGAATCTTGGCATAACCATCGCGCGTGATCATGATGTTATCGGGCTTTAGATCACGGTGTACGATTCCGGCGGCGTGCGCCTTAGCTAACCCACTGGCGACCTGCTGCAAATACTTGAGCAGCTTTCTCAACTCTGTCTGTTCGTAGTGAATTTTCTCGCGCAGAGTTCTGCCTTCCACATACTCCATCGCGATAAAATTCAAACCATCGTGCTCACTGATTTCGTAGACGTGGGCGACGTTAGGATGGTTGAGGGCAGCGGCGGCCTTCGCTTCCTGCACAAAACGAAGCATGCGCTCGCGACTGGACGCCAGCTCAGCCGGCAGCACCTTCAAGGCAACGTTGCGATCAAGCTTCGTATCCTTCGCAAGGTACACCTCGCCCATCCCGCCCTTTCCTATCTGGGAGAGAATTTCGTAGCGACCTAGTTTTGCGCCTGCTGCGAGCCCCATTTGCGTTACCGGCTTACGGCCGGACACCCTCCCTGGTGTCTTTCATGAGCACCACATCGGCCGCTTCGCGACCGCGGACGAGAACGAGTGAGCGTCCATCGGGAGACCACGAGTGCTGAAAAATGTAGTCAGACTTAAAGTTTGTGAGCCGGTGCGCCTCGCCTCCCGCGATCGGCTGGAGCCAGATGTTCGAAGGGTCTGGCGGGGTGCCGATGAAGCTCACGTAGCGGCTGTCGGGTGTCCACGCAATGTGTTGGTATTGAAAAGCGGGAAAGTCAAACTGTTTTACAGGACGACCGCCAGTCGCCGGAATGGTTGAGTACTCCCAACTGTTCGAAGCGGCCTGGCCAAAATACTGACGGCCAGTGGCCTTATCGTCAAGAGCAAAACATGCAATCCACTGTCCGTCTGGCGAATAGCATGGGTTCGTAGCGTTGTAATCAGTCACGGGGACCGGATCGCCTCCATCGATTGATATCTTCGCTAGTTTCGTTCCCTCAGATGGCGTCACAGAAGCGAAGACGACCCAACGCCCGTCAGGAGAAACGGATGGCGCGAAAGCGTACCGGGTCGTAAGCTGCTTGAGATTGCTGCCATCAATATCCATCCGCCAGAGGCGCGAGGAAATACCACCAATCGGCCGGTTAGACGCGAAGACGATGTAACGACCGTCGGGTGAGACGACTGGCTCGCCGTCCCAGTACGAGTCTGAAGTGAGACGTTTACGGTTGGTTCCGTCCGCATTCATGACCCATAAATCCGCCTGAGTTCCTTCGAAGGAGGCGAAGATGATCCGGCCATCCGGCGTTTGGGTGATGCCGTCAAACCCATCTTGATTGGCCTCGCCCAAGCTGAGCTGTGTGGCACGGCTGATGTCTCCACTTGCCGATATTGTTTCGATGCGGGAAAGGTGCTCTTCGGTAACACAGATGAGCGTGCGCCCATCGGCGGTCACGCCGAGACTCGTAAAATCGCGGTCCTGAGTATCATTTGTGATGCGGCTGGCCTCGCCTCCTGGATAGGAGATGCGCCAGACTTGCAATCTCCCTTCCTCGATGCGTTCCATCGCGATGATTGCCAATGAGGCGCCGTCCGGCATCCATACCATCCGGCACAACCGTGCCCACCTCTTCCCGCTCAGCTCTCGGATTGCTCCTGTCTCCGAATCAACCCCAACCAGCTTGCAGCTTTCCTCATCACCGACTGTCGCTATGGCGACGCAAGCGATGGTCTTCGCGTCTGGCGACCATGAGAGACCGTCATCCTCAAAAAACCGGTCCTCTTGTAAAGAGGCAACAACGCGCTCGCCCGTACCATCTGCATTCGCCACAATGAGATTTGATTTTCGATCCCTGCCTCGAACAAACGCAATCTTCTTGCCGTCTGGTGAGACAGCCGCAGGACTGTCGCAATCGTCAATCAACTTCTTTGGCACGCCGCCGATGGATGCCACCTGGTAGAGCGCCTCGGGTTTCGTACGATCGCTGAAGAGGTAATATACGAAGTTGCCGTCACGAGAGAACGAAGTCTTCTTCAGCACGTTCCCCTTCGTTGGTGGAACGATGGTCAGAGTGTTGCCTGTCGCGGTCTGTCTCACCATGATGCTTCGGTTGCCGTCATCGGCCATCTCCAGATAGACGATAAACTTGCCATCCGGTGAAATGTCAGCATTGCTCGCCCTACCGCTCGTTGTGACTCTGCTCACCTCCGCGTTTTGAAAGATCAATGAAGTTGCGTTTTTCCGGCCCGTGTACTTGTTGAAAGCGAAAGCGACACCCACCACTACAACGGCGATAACTGTCAGCGTGAGGGCCGCGCCCAGCTTATGTTGTCTGATCCCGGTGGCGATGTACTCGGCGCTCGACGTTGTGTGCGTGGGAGAGACGGTTCCGGGCCCAGTCGCGGCCCCGGTGATCGCTTCAGCAGCCACGGCTGTTGCCGGTACCCGTTGACCGCTTCCACCCGTCGTCCCGGAGTCTCCGGTGAGTGCACTGGCGCTGACGGAGTCTGAACCTTCGCCCCGCTCGACGCGCTGCTTCAAACGTCGCAGGTCGGTGAGAAACTCGCGCGCGGTCTGATAACGTTCTTCTTTGTCCTTCGTCAGGGCCTTCGTGACAATCCATTCAAGCGCTTCGGGAGCGTCCTGCACCACATTCGTTAGAGGCGCCGGGCTGGTCTTCAATATCGACGCGATGCAGTCACTCGCCGTCTCGCCCGTGAAAGGAACGTGGCCCGCAACCATTTCATAAAGAACTACGCCTAACGACCAGATATCCGTGCGAACGTCGACTGGTACGCCACGCGCTTGCTCCGGCGACATGTAATGCGACGTACCCATTACCACTCCCTTTCCCGTCTGCACCAGTGCGCGCGTTGCGGCTTCGGCGTCGGGTACGGGTCGCTGACGCTCCATCAACTTGGCGATGCCAAAGTCCAACACTTTCACGTAACCGTCGGGACGCAACATCACGTTCTCCGGCTTGATGTCACGGTGGACCACGCCGGCACTGTGCGCGGCGTTGAGCGCCGAAGCGACTTGCACAGCAATGTCGAGCGCTTCGCCGAGCGTCAGTCCGCTACGCCCGAGGCGGGTGCGCAAGGTCATCCCCTCAATGTATTCGGTGGCAATGTAGTGCGTGCCCTCTGCTTCATTGATTTCATGGATCGTGACGATGTTTGGGTGGTTTAGCGCCGAAGCCGCTCGTGCCTCCTGCTGAAAGCGTCCCACTTGCGATAGATCCGCAGTCAGATGCAGCGGCAGGACCTTCAACGCCACGCGCCGATCGAGCCTGGTGTCCTCAGCTAGATAAACTTCACCCATGCCACCCGCGCCCAACAATGAGACCAGTCGATACTGCCCAAAGCTCCGCCCAACAAGTGCGCCAGCGCGTTCCGTTGAAAGCAAGTCAGCGCCACGCTCGTAGGCTGGCGAGTCGATGAAACTGCCCGCGCTCTCGTGTGAGTTGATCAACGCTTCAACTTCCTGGCGCAGCGACTCATCCGTACCACACGCTCCGTCAAGATACAGAGCGCGTTCGTCCGGCTTGCGTTCAATCGCCGAGTTGAAGATGCCGGTGATTTGTCTTTCGCGGTCAGAGTTCATCAATCTTTAGGGCGCGGTCGAACCAGTGTCTTTCATCAACACCACATCGGTAGTACGGTTGCCGCGTACGACCGTGAGCGTCTTGCCGTCTCTTGACCAGGCGTGACGAAAGATCATATCAGTCTTGAAGTCAGTGAGTTTGCGAGGCTCGCCGCCTGCGACCGGTTGCAGCCAAATGTTTGAAGGAATTGCAGGGTTGCCGACATAGCTCAGGTAGCGACCATCCCGCGTCCAGCGTGCGTACTGATAAGCGTAGTTGGGCCGGTCGAACTGTTTGACCGGGGCTCCCCCAGCGGCTGGGATGATTGCGTTGCGCCAGCGCTTGGGTGTCACCTGGTCATCGAAGACCGTGGCGACAATCCAGTTGCCGTCAGGCGAATATTCGGCCGCCTGGGTGTTGTAATCGGTTAGCTGCACCGGAGCGCCGCCGTCGATTGAAACCTTCCATAATCCTTGCCCAGTAATCCCGCGGGGACCAGGAACCCAGGAACTAAAGATAACCCAGCGACCATCAGGCGAGATGTCTGGGACCGTATCCTCGCCGCTAGTGAGCTGCGTGAGGTTGCTGCCGTCGAGATCCATTCGCCAGAGGAAAGGAACGGTGCCGCCTCGCGGCCGATTGGACGAGAAGACAATGTAACGGCCGTCGGGCGAGATTGCCGGGTCGCCGTCCCAGTAAATGTCTGAAATTAATCGACGACGCGCGGTCCCATCTGGGTTCATGATCCAAAGGTCTTCCTGGCCGCCTTCGTCAGACGAGAAGACTATTCTACCTTCCGGCGTCCAGGCGAACCCCCAATTGCCTTCACGATTGGCTTCACTCACGCTGACACGCGCGATACGACTCGTATTACCGTCAGCGGGCACCAGTTCGAGACGAGCAAGAGTCTGACTGGTAACGGTGATCAGGGTAAGTCCGTCTGCGGTTACGCCGAGAGTGCGGTTGTCTCGCGATAGGACATCGTTTGTAATTTGACTCGCCGTACCCGCCGGCAAAGTAACGCGCCAGACTTGATGGTAATCCTGGTCGCTTTCGGCAGCGATGAGAGCGAGGGAATTGCCGTCGGGCATCCAAATCACGCGGCCTGCATAACCCCTCCACCTCTTCGGGCTGAGTTCACGTGCCGCGCCCGTCTCCGCGTCGAAACCCAGTAGCGAAAACTCAATACTGCCTCCGACCGACAAAGACGAGACGGCCGCCACACAGGCGACTGTCTTTCCGTCCGGTGACCAAGCTGGTCCATCATCTTCAAACCACTCCAACCCCTCGCGCTTTGCGATGACGCGCTCCCCGGTGCCATCGGATCTGGCCACCACCAGTTCAAACTTTATCGCTTTGTCCTCACGCATGAAGACGATGCGAGTACCATCAGGTGAAACCGCTGGAGGACTTTCAACGTCTGACATTATCTTTTTGGGGGTGCCGCCAATTGAAGGCACCTTGTAGAGAGAGGTAATTTCACTTGAAAGATCATTCACGAGGTAATAAACAAAATTACCGTCAGGCGAAAACACGGTACCCCAGTGTGAGACTTTCGCTGGTGGGACGATCACCAGTGTATTACCCGTAGCCGTCTGCTTAACGAGAACGCTGGAGCTGCCATCGTCTGAGTCTTCCGTATAAACAACGTACTTTCCATCCGGCGAGATGTTGGCGTCGTTTGCCTTGCCGCTGGTCGTGATGCGATTAAGCTGTACGTTCTGAAAGATCGATGAAGCCGGTTTCCGGTTGGTGTACCTGTAAACAGAGATGCCTATACCTGCGATGATGACAGCAAATACAGTCAGCCCGATTACAGCGATCAGCTTGTGTCGCTTGATCCCGGTGACTAGGTACTCGGCACTCGAAGTAGTTTGGTTGACTGAACCAGTAGAGGGTGGACCTGCATTGAGTTGCGTGTCCGCCCATGGACTCGGCGCAGATGGGCCACTGCCTGCCGGCACGACCTGCGGTTGTGAGCTCGATGAGAAGGACTCTTCACCCTTCGTGGTCGCCTCAACCTCCTGCCTGACTGCCCGCAAATCCGACAGCAGCTCTTTGACCGTTTGATAACGCTCGTCGCGGTCCTTGCGTAGCGCCTTTTGCACAATCCATTCAAGCTGTTTGGGCAAATCCGGGACCAACTGCGTCAACGGTTCCGGCTGGGTCTTCAATATCGTCGCGATGCAATCGCTGGCTGTCTCTCCTGGAAAAGGAACCTGGCGAGCCACCATTTCATACAGCACTATCCCCAGTGACCAGATGTCTGTGCGCGCATCCACCGCAGTCCCGCGCGCCTGCTCTGGCGACATGTAGTGCGTCGTCCCCATCACCACGCCCCTGCCCGTTTGTACCAGGGCCCGCGTTGCGGCTTCCGCGTCCGGCACCGGCCGCTGCCGCTCCATTAATTTCGCGATGCCAAAGTCGAGCACCTTCACGTAACCATCAGGCCGCAGCATCACGTTCTCAGGCTTGATGTCGCGGTGGACCACGCCCGCGCTGTGGGCGGCATTAAGTGCCGATGCGATTTGGATGGCGATCTCGAGCGATTCGCTGAGCGTGAGCTTGCCGCGCGACATCTTCGCACGCAGCGTCACCCCTTCGATCAACTCGGTAGCGATGTAGTGTGTGCCTGCCGCTTCGTTGATCTCATAGATCGTGACGATGTTCGGATGATTCAAGGCTGAAGCCGCGCGCGCTTCCTGTTGAAAACGTCCCAGTTGAGATTGATCGGCTGTGAGATGCGGCGGCAACACCTTCAGCGCCACCCGTCGGTCGAGTCGCATGTCCTCGGCGAGATAGACTTCACCCATCCCCCCGGATCCCAGCAACGAGACCAGCCGATACTGCCCGAAGCTGCGTCCCGCAAGTGAACCGTTGAGTAGCTCAGCACCGCGCTCGTAAGCGGGTGACGCAATGAAGCTGGCGGCGCTTTCGTGCGCCTTGATCAACTCTTCAACTTCACGCCGCAAGTCTTCATCACCCATGCAGGCGCCATCGAGGTAGTGCTCACGCTCGTGCGGCTCGCGCTCGATGGCCGAGTGGAAGATGGTAGTGATCTGTTGCTTGCGTTCGCTCATGATCGAGTTTCGCCGCGCCACCGTTGATTCGTTTATGCAACCAGGGGCCGGTGAACTCCCAATCGCGCTTCACCGGGCGCTCGTCTACCTTCAGCGCGGTTGCGTCTTCGGCGCCTGGCTCCAGTCGTTCAATCGCGCAGTCATTTGTTTCGGCGACGCCATTCTGTTGCTTGGTTCTCTTGAGCATTGCTGGGAGCGGCCAGATTGGCAAAAACGCCAGTGATTCTAACACCCTCGGGCGATTTCACTTAACGCCTGCTTGCGCAAAAACGAATAATTTTGCTCGACATGTCCCTTCTCAGCCCCGTCCGACGCATAGGTAGGTGAACGAGAATTTCGTCATCCAAAAGACCGAAAACAATCGCGACCGGGTTTGCTACGAATGCCAGAATACTGAAGGAGCAAATATGAAACTTACCACCCTCAAACGCAAACGAATCTCAACGGTCCCAAGCCTTACTTTGGCGGTTGTGCTATTCCTCATCCTCGCGCCGAGTCTGTTTACACGTGCCAGCTCGGCTTCTTCCGATCACAAACAAGGAATAGGTTCACGTGCTGAACTCGGCAGCGCCAGGTCTGAGTTTGAACCAGCATCACCGCAGCCTGATGAGATCGGCACGCATCACGTGGCCGGTCAGCTCTTAACTGCGACCGAGCTTCCCCGGGTCAACTTCCAGGCCTCGCGCATCACTTCGTGTGGCCAGGGCGTAATCTACTTGAGCCGCGAGGACGGAACGCTCTGGGTCAACCTGCGGGGCGGAATCGGAACGTGGAAGAAAGTAGTCAACGGTACGATGGGCCGAAGGATCGCGTGTGACCGCCGTCACCTCTACTCCCTGGATGCGAACGGCATCTTGTATCACGCAAACACCCTTAGTGACGGCCAACTCGGCACGATCAATCAAAACGATCACAGTGAGACACGGGTCTGGACCAATAACGTCGACGTCGGCAAGAACCGGACAGTTCCGGCAGGTACCGACGAGATCGCTGGAGGCATGGGAAACATCTACGCGCTGGCGTTTAATCAGTCGACTAAAGTGGGCACGCTTTATTCAAGCCAGCTTGCCAACCCAACTTCGCCTGACGGCTACGTGCAAGGTGCGAGCGACTCCTGGGTTCAGCTGGCTAACAATCTCGGAACTAGCCTGGTTTCCGGGGCCGGCTCGAAGGCGATGTTTACTTCGTACACGACGAGCCTCGGTTACCGGAAAACCAATCGCACTTTCGGAGCTAATCCCGACAATACGCTCTATTACACCGACGGGTTGCTGGATGGAGTGAACAGTTGGACGTCGTTTCACAACGTCGGACAAGAAATACTCTCAATCGCAGCAGACGACTCGAACACGCTATATGTGCTGACGCGAGTAAACTCCATGAAGCATCTGCTTCGGTTCTCCTTCGAAGAGGAAAATTGCACCGACCACCTCGATAACGACGCTAATGGACAAATCGATACTGAGGATGCGAAGTGTCGCGCCAGTCTCGCGACTACGTGGTGCCAGAGTCACACGGGCAGTTCATGCATCGATCGGATCCACAGCGACTCGAACGGCTACTCACATGCCCTGGTCACGTGCAACTCCGGAGGACAGCCACCGATAATTGAAGCCGGTCTCTGTACCAAGGTGAGTCCGGGCGCTGACAAACTTACTGAGCCACGTGCAAATCCGGAACCATCAGGAGCAGGACACTACTGCAACGTAATCATGCCGGACGGCACGTGGGATTTCGAATTCGCCGGTGCCAGGCCCTGTGACCGGTTGGCGCGGCTACATCCCGGCGGGAAAATCGTGCGCGCAGGTATTTATTCCACCAACGGGCTCAACGACGTTAATGTTCGCTGTACCAACGGCCATTGGACCAAAGAAGGCGAGGGGACGGCGATCTTAACGGAGGCCGACAATGCGGTTAGTCACACCAGCAATCGATGCGTTTTTACGGTTTCGCCCAAGGCGATGCGTGTCTTCAATGCGCCATTTCCCACGAGCGTGTGGGGCGATCCTGTATTCGGTAACCGCGGCTATTCGGTGGGGCACGTGTTTGATCACGTGCCGAGATGCCAGCCTAACGATCCGGGCTGCCCCTGTCTCTTGCGGGATTGTCCGGTTAACCTCGAGTCGTTTGGGAATGGTGAAGTCGCACTGTCTTCCTGGCTCGACAACAGAGGCCGCAACGTCACGACCTATCAAAAAGACCAGACTGCATACGACTTTATCATTAATGAAGGCACGCCGCTTCGTGCGCTTGGTTACGGCGTGGTAGTTAAATCACGGGATCGCGATCTCGCTTCATACGCGGGCAGAGGTACGACCTACCAGGGAGAAATTTACATTCGCTACGACGTTGGCAGCGATCCTGTTTACGCGGAAAGCTTCGTCGCCTATTACGCTCATCTTGGCAAGCGCTCGGTGGTTGATGGTCAAACTGTGGAACCGGGACAGCTGATTGGCTACTCCGGCACGACCGGTTTCTCCAGTGCCCCGCACGTTCACTTCGGGCTGATTCGTCTTAGCAATACGAACGGCCACGACCTGACAGCCGGCGAAGCGTTCGGATATCACATTCCATTCAGGGCGCTTCTCAACGATATTGGCTTCAACTGGGAAGCGCTCCCGGGACAGGTCGACCCTTATGGTTGGCGGGCCGGCGGTATTGACCCGACGGGCTATCGCTGGTCAAACGCGAAGAGTCCACTATCCGGGCTTGTCGGCATGGGCGCGTGGTCGCCACAGATGTGGATTCCCGGCGAGGTTCCACCATATCCACCGACGCACTAAATGTTGATTTGAGGTCACGACCGAAAGACAGTTATCCGCGGATGGCGCAGATTCAACTGATTGGGGTGAAAAACGAGAACGTCTTCAAGTATCTGAAGAGGTTCTTGTCATTTAGCTGCAATCTGTTGGAACCTTGTAATCTGGTACTTTCGAGCGTGATGCGCAGGCTGGCGACGCCATGAAACTGGCGGCGCTCTCGTTTGACTTAATTAACGCTTCAACTTCAAGCCGTAACGCTTCGTCGTCGCCACCGGCGCCATCCAGAAACGGCCCGCGTTCGCGCGGCTCGCGCTCAATGGCCGAGTGAAAGATGCTGATGATGTGTCGCTCGCGTTCAGACATTGTCGTTCGCCTTGATGGAGCTGACGCGAATGAAGCCGGCGCGGTTGGAATAGTAGAAAAACGCTGGCAATTCTAACATTGTCATACAAACACCAACAGTTAAGGCTGCCCTGCCAACTGGGAATTGCTAACTGCCCAACGGTGCGCAAGCCTGGTCGCCTGCCGGGAGGAAAGAAAAGTTCCAATCAAATGTCCCCCCTCATCGATGCCCCACGCATTAATTACCAGGAAGGTGGTCGCGCCGGTTTTCGCTTAAGAGTTCAATAACCCAACCACCTCTTAAAAAGGAGATTTGAATAATGTCTAAACGAGTAAGTCTTCTCTTATTACTCACGTTGGTATGCGCTACCGCAAGTTTCGTGACTGCCCAGCAAAGTTCAGACGAGCCAATAGTCGGATTTACCGCTGCAGTCAAGCAACGAAAGGCGCTGGCCAACTCAGTACCTCGACAACACAATTCCTACGCTTTGATGTCGCCACAAGATCGACGCCAGGCGATCGATGCATTCTGGGGTCCTGGTCCTTCGACAGCCGAGAAGTTAGCCGTATTCGACAAGTACTGGAACTACGTCGATCAACACGACGCGGCATTCCAGGGAATCGATATCGATTGGAACGCGTTACGTGCTCGTTACCGGCCAGAAATTGCAGCCGGCGTCAGTCGCGGCCGGTTTGCTGCAATCATGAATCAGATGGCATTGGCGCTGCGTGAAGGTCATACGAATATCTACGATCTCGACGTGAATATCTTTACGGTACCCGATAAGGGTATTCCGCTCATGGCTGTGACTGACTGGACCTATAACAATTCAGGAGCCTGCTCAACAGCTCAACCGGATGGCTCCGCACTGGTCTATTCAGTTATGCCGAATCACCCGCTAGGTCTCCAAAGAGGAGATGTGGTTCTTGGATACGACGGTCGCCCATGGCGCCAACTCTACCAGGAGCTTCTTGATGAGGAGTTACCGCTCTGGTCACTATGGTGGGGCAGTTCCCCGAGTTCGTTCAGCCACACTTTCGAATCGTCAGTCACAATGAACTGGCATTTGTTTGAGACTATGGACATCAAGAAAGCATCTGGTGACGTGGTACATGTTCCAACCAGTCTGATGCCAGGTCCGATTTTTTATGGCTTTTGCTCTGAGCAAATGGCCATTCCAGGTGTTCCTAAGCCGAAGAATGACATCGATGACACTGTCGGCTATGGCGTCATCACCGGAACAGATATTGGTTATCTCTATATCTGGGCCTGGGGCGAAAATTCAGAGGTCGATTTTGAACAAGCCATTTTGGATCTGACACAAGTAAAGCGCGTCAAAGCTTTGATTGTAGATTTTCGCTTCAACGAAGGCGGGCTTCTTTTTGCTCCATATCGCGGACTCGGAGCCTTGTTCGATCATCCCGTTCCAACCCTTGCCGTCGACGACCGCATGAATCCCACTGATCATTTCAAGATGAAGAAGTTCGTTGGCCCTAGCTACTTCAACATGGATTTCGCGGGAATCGCCGGGCCGCGAATCAAGCTCTCATATGGCGGGCCGATAGCTTTGTTAGTAGGGCCAGGCGCGGGAAGTACGGGTGATATGAGTTCGTACTGGATGTCACGGTTGCCTAACGTTCGATCCTTTGGAAAGAGCACAGCTTCCTCATTTAACTATCCAACACAACCGCTTCTTGGTAGAGAGTTGGATCTTGGTCCAGATTGGTTTGCGCGAATCGCCGAGGCTAATTTCTACGCGGTTGGTTCGCCTAACACGTATCTCACGCACACGGAATTCCCGGTTGATGAACCAGTCTGGCTGAAACCTGAAGATGTGAAGGTTGGCAAAGATACCGTGGTGGAAGCAGCGTTGCGTTGGATTAACCAGCAGCCCTAGTCTGCTATCGGCGTTCTCTGTGGATCAGCTTGTTGTCCGCAGAGAACGCCGATTCATTGAGGCAGTCCGACACGACGCAAGAGATCCTTAAAGTGAGGATCGTCGCTGAGGACATCAAGGGCTCTTACGTTCTTCAAAAACGACAACCCGGGCTCTCGTGCCGCAAAGGCTTTTTCGAGCAATTCAAACGCGCGCTCTTTATCCCCGATTTGAGCATAGTCACCGGCAAGTGCATTGGGGTCGTGATTGAGAAGCTCGTTGTCGTGCAGATCGAATTCAAGCTTTGTACGCCAATAACCTTTTTTGCCTTCTGATTTCAGAGCTTCACGAAAGTCTGCAGTTTTCCTTTGACAACTGTCTGTGGTTTGAGCGCCGAACAGAATCATGCCTTTGCACATCGGTTCAATGCTCTCTTCGTACCTTCCCATGTCTTCATACGCACCCGCCAACATAATGTGGCCGAGCGGATAGTCTGGGGCATCATCGATCAGTTTTTTGAAGAGTCCGACCGATTCGTCGTACCTTCCGGCAGCTTGATAACGGAGACCAAGATTCATCCTGACGGCACGAGAAAAGGGGTCAAGCTCGTACGCTCTCCTAACCGTGGCGATTGCCTCGTCGTATCGCCCGAGTTTGGCAAGTAATTCTGAATACCATTGATACCCGGTTGCGAAATTCGGATTCAATTCGATCGCGCGTTTGAATTCCGCTTCAGCTCCAGCAAAATCCCAATCGTACCCTTTACAACTACCCAACACTGCGTGAGGCTCCGCCAAACTGTTATCGAACTCCAACGCTTTAACGGCAGCAGCCTTCGCCTTCAAACGGACTTCTGCCATTTCCGGCTGGGTCATCGACGTATTGTCGTCAAGGACTATGTAGGTAAGGGCCAATCCGGCATAGGCCCTGGCGTAGCCGGGATCCTGTTCGACCGCTTGTTGAAAGAGCGTGAGTGCTTGCGTTAAAGAGTCGGGAGTCCGTTTGTTCCACTGATAAAGCCCTTTCAAATAGAGCTGGTAGGCTTGCGGGTTTTCAGTGGACGTCTTTGATAATTGTTGCTCTTCCGCGCCTGACAGTTTCGATTTAAGTCGACTCGAAACGTCGCGCGCGATCTCACTCTGTAACGCGACAATGCTTGTAAGCGGACGGCTGTAGTCAGTCTTCCATAAAACATTCTCGGTCGCCGCTTCAATCAACTCGACGTAAAGAGTCAAATCACTACCGTGTTGCAGAACTCTCCCGGTCAAGATCGCCTGGACATTTAACTCTTGCCCGATCTGCTTCGGTGCAACTGCCTTATCTTTGTAGCGAAACACCGAAGCGCGGGCCTTCACGCTCAAATTTGGAAGTTGCGAGAGACTTCCGATGAGTGTTTCGGTCATGCCGTCAGAAAGGTACTCAACGTCAGCGTTGCCGCCTTCATTGACGAAAGGCAACACGGCAATCGAATCGATCTGAGCATGTCGCGTTGGATTCTTATGGAAGAGCCAGTAGCCGGCCGCAACACCTACGAGGGCCAACACCACGAGACCTACTGCAAACGCAGGCTTGTGTCTTCTGATTCCAGTGACGATGTATTCCGCACTGGAGGTAGTGTGCGGCGAATTGAGGGTTGACTCTGCTCTTTCATTAAGTCGGGCGGGGTTAGTTCGCTCGAACTTGTTTCTAAACTCCAAATCCTGTTTCGATTCCTTGAGGTCGAGCAACAGGTCCTTAGCTGTTTGGTAACGTTCGTCCCGGTTCTTTCTAAGAGACTTATTAATAATCCTTTCAATCTCGGTGGGAAAGTCTGACAGCAGCTGACCTAAGGGTGCGGGTTCCTTGTTTAAGACTGCCCCAATCACGTCCAACGCGTTCTCACCTTTGAACGGCGCTTCACCAGCAAGCATTTCATATAGCACGACGCCGAAGCTGAATATGTCCGTGCGGACATCGATCTCATTGCCGCGGGCCTGCTCGGGTGACATGTAGGCCGCCGTTCCGATCACCATTCCGGGAGTCGTATGAGACTTGATTGCGGTTGCCGCTTCCGAACTGTTGACAATTTGCTGTTCGGTGAGTTTGGCAATTCCGAAGTCGAGCAACTTCACCAATCCGTCAGGCCGAACCATTACGTTTTCAGGCTTAACGTCACGATGAATGATGCCTGCGTGATGAGCCGCATCTAACGCACTGGCCATCTGAATCGCAATTTCCAGTGCTGCTTTTAGATCTACTTGTGGACCATTCAACCACTTCCGCAGAGTTTGGCCTTCAATATATTCGGTGGCGATAAAGTGAGTATTGTCCGCGTCGCCGATCTCATGGATGGTGATGATGTTGGGATGATTTAGAGCCGACGCTGATTTAGCTTCACGCACAAACCGTCGCATGCGTTCAGCGTCCCTTGAGATTTCGACCGGTAAGATTTTCAGCGCGACTTTGCGATCAAGCCGAGTGTCTTCCGCCAGGTACACTTCACCCATTCCACCAGAACCAAGTAATGAAACTAAGCGATACTGTCCCAGACTTCGGCCGGCAAAGGAACCCTCGCCTGCCAGTAAATCTGCGCTCCGCTCGTACGCCGGCGTTGCGATAAAGCTGCCCGCGTTTTCGTGCGAGTTGATCAGTTCTTCAACTTCACGTCGCAAACTTTGATCATCACCGCACGCGCCATCTAAGTAAGGCCCACGCTCGTGCGGCTCGCGCTCGAGCGCGGAGTGGAAGATGCTGGTCAATCTTTGATTGCGCGCATCGTCCATAGAAGTCACTTGAGACCAACGCGTTTTAGTAAGGCATCGTACCTTGGATCGCCAACTAGATTGTCGAACTTCTGGTCGCGCAAGTACGTAAACTTCATCGCGTGTTTATCAACACTCTTGTTCAGCCACTCGAACGACTTGTCCTTGTCATTCAGCAGCGCGTAAACGCCGGCAATGTAGAATGATTGAAAGTCACTTGCAGTGGGGTCTTTTAACATGTCTGCCAATTCGTAGCGCAAGAGACCGGCTTGACCCTCCTGGGCGTAGATTTTTTTGACGTGCGCGCGCACTTCGGGAGTCGCTCCCTTATATGCTTGTTCGATGTACTTCTCAGGCATCCCCTTGGCTTCATACACCAGGGATAAGGTTTCATGGGCATTTTCGAAGTCAGGATCCATTTCGATAGTTTTCAACAACTGTTGCTCTGCTTCGTCGTAGCGACGCGCCATACGCAGCATATCACCAACGTTCTCGTTGATACTTAGAGACAGCGGATCGAGTTCCTGGGCTTTTCTTGCTTCCACTAATGCCTCATCGAAGCGGCCAAGAATTGGCAGGAATAAGGAATAACGCTGGTGTGCAGTTGGGTATTTTGGGTTCAACTGAAGCGCGACCTTAAATTCATACTCGGCACCCATCCAGTCCCAATCATGCATTGCCTTAATCATTGCGAGTGTCGCATGAGGTTCTGACAACTCCGGATCAAGTGCGATGGCCTTGAGCGCTGCCGTCCGGGCGCGCGGGAAAGCATCGGCAACAGGTGTGGCACCATACCAGCCCATCGTGAACCAGGAGTCAGCCAGGCCGGCATAAGCCAGCGCGTAGCTTGGATCGTTTTCAAGCGCCTGATTGAAGTAGTCAATTGATTTCTTCAGACCTTCGTAGGTGCGCTTGTTCCAGTAGAAACGGCCCTTCAGATAGGACTGATAGGCATCCGGGTTGTCGGTATTATGTTTCGTCAGTTGTTGTTCGTCCGTTCGCGATAGCTTCAGACGAAGTTTGCCGGAAATCTCCTGCGCGATTTCGCCTTGGACGCTCATCAAGTCAGACACTTTGCGTTCGAATCGTTCGCCCCAAATCTGCTGGTTGTTAGTCGCGTCGATCAATTCGGTGTTGATCGCAAGATTGTCACCACGTTGCACCAACCGGCCCGTTAACACAGCACGAACCCCGAGTTCTTTCGCGACAGCTAGCGGATCACTTTGCTTCCCCTTGTAACGAAACATAGAGCTGCGCGCGATCACCTTCAGGTTAGGGACCTGCGTCAGGCTGTTGATGATGCTGTCGGTCAAGCCGTCAGACATGTACTCGCTATCTGCGTCGCTGTTCTGGTTTTCAAAAGGCATGACGGCAATCGAGTCGATCGGCGCAGTCGACGGGCGTGTGCGCAGATACGATCCAACGCTCAGAGCACCAATCACGAGGATGGCCGCAACAACAAAAACGACAGCTCGTTTATGTTGCTTAATTCCGGTAACAACATATTCGGCGCTGGAAACATATTGCCGCGCACTTGCCGCTCCTGTGGTTGCGCCATGACCAGCGGTCGACCCTGCGTTCTGCCCACCGATTGTTGCCGGTGAAAGCAGCGGTTCCGGAGGCGAGGTGCGATCAATCTCGGCATTCACCTCCAGTTTGCGTTTAAGACTTCGCAAATCAATCAGCAGGTCTTTCGCCGTTTGATATCTCTCTTCCCGTTTTTTCGCGAGTGACTTCGTTACAATCCGCTCCAACTCCGCCGGAACCTCGCGTGTGTAGCGCGCCAGTGGCGGAGGATCTTTTTGCAAAATTAGGGAAATTGCTTCGTTCGGGGTTTCGCCTGAGAATGGTTGGCAACCGGCAATCATTTCATAGAGCACCACGCCGACGCTCCACAAGTCGGTGCGAGTATCAACCGGAGTTCCCTTGGCTTGCTCAGGTGACATGTAATTAGCCGTGCCGATTACCGTTCCGGCGCCAGTGTTGACCATCGCTTTGGTTGGGGCTTCGGTATCGGTGGAACTCCCTGGCGTTTCGGTCAGTTTCGCGATTCCAAAATCAAGTAACTTAACCAAACCATCCGGGCGCACCATTACGTTCTCTGGCTTAATGTCGCGATGAACGATGCCAGCCTGATGGGCTACATCCAGGGCGCTGACCACCTGAATGGCTATCTCAAGCGCCGCGTCCAGACTATTCGGTGCATCGTGCAGAAGATCGCGCAGCGTTTTGCCTGCGATATGTTCCGTGGCAATAAATTGCGATCCGTCGTTTTCTCCGATCTCGTAAATCGTAATGATGTTCGGATGGTTTAAGGCCGAGGCAGCCTTCGCTTCGCGCACAAAGCGTCGCATCCGTTCCACATCGCGGGCCACTTCAGTTGGCAGGATCTTTAGTGCAACTCTGCGATCAAGCCGCGTGTCCTCGGCCAAATACACGTCGCCCATACCGCCGGCGCCGAGCAAAGAGATAACGCGATACTGTGCGAGGCTCCGTCCAATCAGTGTTTCGTCGCGCCTTTCCAGTAAGGCCGCGCCGCGTTCGTAAGCTGGCGATGCGATGAAACTTCCGGCGCTCTCGTGCGATCTGATCAACTCTTCAACTTCGCGGCGCAGCTCCGAATCATCAGCGCATGCGCCATCAAGAAATGCGTGACGCTCTGTCCCTTCGCGCGCAAGCGCCGAATGGAAGATGCTGGTTACCTGTTGTTCGCGTTCAGCCATTGTCGCTCACTTTCGGAGCGTCACCATTGATTCGCTGGTGCAACCAGGCGCGCGCAAACTCCCAGTCGCGCTTCACCGTGCGCTCATCAACCTTAAGGACTGTCGCTACCTCAACGTTCGTCAGGCCACCAAAAAATCTGAGTTCGACGACCTGGGCCTTGCGTGGGTACTTCACCGTCAGCACTTCGAGCGCTTCATCAAGCGCGAGCAATTCGGCGCTGCGCTCGTCTGCGATGATCGCCCCTTCGTCGAGCGTTATGCGCAGGGCGCCGCCACCGCGCTTGAGCTGCTGCCGTTTGCGCGCATGCTCGATCATGATGCGCCGCATGATGCGCGCCGCGATCGCGAAGAAGTGCGCGCGGTTCTGCCAACGCACGTCGTTTACCTGGGCCAGGCGCAGATAAGCTTCATTGACGAGTGCAGTGGTTTGCAAGGTGTGACCGGCCCGCTCGCGGCTCATGTATTGCCGGGCCAGATGGTGTAGCTCAGCCTCGACCAGCGGGATCAACTCATTGAGCGCGGCTTCATTGCCACTGCTCCAACGCTCCAGGAGCGCGGTCACTTGTTGTGGCGAAGTCATTCGACGCTTGGATTCCCCTGGCGACGCGTAGGCGATTGGAATGCGAAAACATTGGTGATTCTAACATCGGCCGCCCGTTTCTCCTTCAATGTTTCGCACTACGAGAACTCGCGGAAACACGGACCTGCGCTGATGTGTGGTCAGTACCGCCTCGCGGTAACGGGTGGGGCCCGTGATTGCCGATTGCCAATTACCGATTTCGGATCTACGTCAACCCTGTTCTTTCAGCGCAGAAATTCAATCAAGCATTTGTGCTGATGCAATACTTCGGATACCTGAGAAGGAATCCGTTTGACGCGCCGGAGCCGACGCTCGACTATGCGGGCTACAACTTCTGGTTGAATAAACTGAACAGCTTCGGCGGGGACTTTCAGCAGGCTGAGATGGTAAAAGCATTTCTCGTGTCAGCCGATTATCGGAACAGGTTCCCACGTTGATTCAAGTTGGGCGGCAAGTCTCTTGCCAACTCAAGCGTAGCCGCAAAAGAATTGCGAGGTGTGTTCAGGGTGGCGAGCCGAATCCAATTAGAAGGGCCACCCAGCGGTGGCCTTTCGTTTTGTTATCGCAGTTTGCAGTATTGCGCCGGCTGCGAGTGGCGCCAGCATTTAGTTGACCGCGGCTTTCTTTTCTTCTTCCTTGCTTTCTTTCTTCGGCACCACCGGACTGGCGAAGTCAGGAAGCGGATCGTTCCAAAGGTAGTGATTGAACCAACTCAGGTTGTGGCTCATCACTGCACGCATAGCTTTGGGCTTGGTGATCGGGTGGCCGAAGCCTTTGTAAACGATCATCTCGACGCGCACGCCCTTGTCTTCCAACGCCTGCCGCAACTCGTAAGCATTGGCGATGGGCACGCGGCGGTCGAGTTCGCCATGCTGTATCAGCGTCGGGGTGCGGGCATTTTTGACGTAAGAAATCGGCGATGTCTTCTGGTAGATTTCGGGATCGTCCACCGGGTTCTTGCCAAGATAGTTGATGGTAAACGGCGTGATATCCGTGTTGTAGTAATAAGTAGCCCAGTTTGAAATCCCGGCGCCAACCGAGATAGCGACAAAGCGATCCGACGATGCAGTTAGAAAAGCTGAAATGTAACCGCCCTGGCTCCAACCCATGCATCCGACTTTGTCTTTGTCGACCCAACCTTTGCTGATCAGATAATCCACTCCCGACAGCACGTCCCAGGCATCACCAACGCCGAGATTGCGCACGTTAAGCTTGCGAAACTTCTCGCCGTAGCCGGCACTGCCGCGATAATTCACCTTGAGCACCAGGGCGCCGCGTGCGGCCCAAATGTCGGACGGATAGTAGCGAGCGTCGGGCGTCAAGAGCGCGGGACGATCGACACCAGTCGGTCCACCGTGAATTACACAGAGTAGTGGATATTTTTTTGCAGGATCAAAATCAGCCGGCTTAATTAACACGCCTTCAATCGTGGTGCCGTCGGTGCTCTTCCAGGAGATGACTTCTCGTGTTCCTAACACGAGCGTTTTTGTTTGCTCGGTCATCTTTGTCAGGGCCAGCGGAGCGAATTTCTGAGTGTCAGACACGAACACTTCATTTAGCGAGGTGGGAGACGCGCCTGTAAACGCCAACTGCCGACCATCTCGAGTCAACGAAAACGAACCAGCCATCAAGTCATCGGGATCGGATAAGCGCCTAACCTTGCCGCTCGCGGGATCGACTCGGAATAGATGCGAGGCAGTCTTCTGTTGTCCGGTGAAATAGATTCCATCAGGCCGCCAGTCGAGGAGGTTGGGATTTTCATCGAAGCTGTCTGTGACAGAACGCGGCGTGCCACCCGCCGCCGGTACTACAGCCAGACGAGAGTTGCTGGCGAAGAAGACAGTGTTTCCCATCGTTGATGAAAACACGATCTGTTTGTCGTCGGGTGACCAGCGAGGACCACTGTCAGGCCCGGGCTGTGACACTAATTTCGTGACCGCGTCATCTGCGAGGTTAAGCAAATAGACGTCGGACGTGACACCCTGAATTAGATCCGGATTGACCGTCGCGCTGAACGCGATCTTCGATCCGTCGTGCGACCAGGAAAACGAATCCACGCTGAAGTCTTTCTTTTTCGTTCGCTGCTTCCCAACCAGCGGCGCCTTCATCGCTTCGTCTACATCAAACGTCCACAGGTATGCGAAGTTGTAGTCTCTGCGCACCACTTCGTAATCGCCCAGATAGTCTTTGCGATCTTTCGAAAGCTGGGGCACGGGTTCAGTAGCTGTGTAAGCGATGCGGCGTCCATCATCCGACCAGGCAAAGTTGCTGATTGCGGTTTCGGATTTGGTCAGTTGCACGGCTTCGCCGCCGGCAGGATTGATCACGAAGATTTGATTCTTGTCTTCGATGCGGTTACTGGTGAACGCCAGCCATTGTCCGTTCGGCGACCAGCGCGGATTGGTTGACGACTTCTCCCCGCGAGTCAGTTGCAGCGTGCGACCCTTGCTGCCTGTTTCGGCCAGCCAGATTTGCGTAACGAACGCATCCTGTTTGAAGTCGGCACTGGTCACCGTGTAAGCGACCCACTGACCATCAGGCGAGATTTGCGCGCCGCCAACAGATTTCATCGTTAACAGCTCATCGATCGTCGGCACGTGACGGGATGTATCAGCGGTGGTAGTCAAGCTGCTGGCAACAGCGGCGGTGATCAGAATCAGAAAAAATAGAATTTTGTGCATGGGTCCTCCAAAAAAACTAAATCGGGGAGTCGTTAACTCAAGATGCATAACCTCAGGGTCAGGAAGGGTGGCTTGCCCCGCTTCCCGGTAAATGCCACTCAATCTCAGCGGAGACAAGCCCGCCTTCCCAACCTGCGAATTTGTCTAACTTGAATTTGACCTCGAATCGCCCCTTACCGCGTGTTGGGCATCGACTTCAGAATCCTTACCATTACTGATCCTTCCATTCCGGAATACGGCCCGGTGTCCAGGGCGCGCCGGCTCCCTCCATCTGTTTCTCCAGTCTAACGAGGTCGCCTTCGATCAGCTGACGCAACTGCGCGAGCGTTTGTTCAAATTCCTGCGCCGCGGCGTTGTACTGACTAACCTGCGTCTGCGTCGGCCGAGCGGTAGACAAACGTTGTGTGGCCACTATGCCACCGACGCGTTCGTTGATCGACGGCGGCAAGTTGATGTTGCGGGCCCGGAGGGCGGTATCACCGCGCAACGCTCGCAGAATGTCGTTGGTGCGTTTATCCAGCGCGGTCGCATCGTCAAGCAACTTGTCTCCCGCTGCCGGCGTTTCGAGCAAGGCGCGCCGAATCAGCGCCAGTCGTGGCTTCAAAGCATTCGTAGCTTCGAGCGCTCCCTGCACGGCGCGTTGTAATCTGGCGGCCTTCTGCTGAAATTCAACCAGAGCGGCGCGATCAGCTGACGCCATCCCCTCCTGTCCGGGCACGATAATATTAAAGTCCTGTGGCCCTGACAGGGGCGTCATCACCCCATCAACTCTTTTTGCAATGGAGACTTTGTAGGCGCCGGGCATGACCAGCGGCCCTCCCGGCCCATCGCTGAACGGATCTTCATTGTCAGGATTTGGTGGCGGCGGCAAGGAGGTGGGCGGGTAACGCAGATCCCACGTGACGCGTTGCATTCCTGCAGTCACCGGTCCGGTCAAACGCCTGACTACGCGTCCGCTTGAGTCAGTAATCGTGAAGATGATCGCCGGCGCTTCTTCTTCTTCCTCGGCGCTAAGGTCGGCCAAACGCGGAAGTGTCATCGGAGTGTTCTTCTTCGCTGCTTCCTTTTCCGCCTCTTGCCGCTTTGCCTTCTTGGTTTTCAGTTCGTCTTTCAGGTAGTAGCTAAAGGTGGCGCCGAAAGGCGGGTTCTCAGCGGTGTAAAATGATTCGCCCTGGAAACTCTTTCCGCGCAGACCCAGCGGTTGAGACTGGATGTACATCAATGAATCCTTCACAGGAAAAAGTTGGGCTTCCTGCTTGAGCATCTCCGGTCTCAGCTGGCGCAGCGGCGTGTAGTTATCGAGGATGTAAATGCCGCGACCAAAGGTGCCGACAACCAAATCGTTCTCGCGTTTCTGAATATTGAGATCTCGCACCTGAATCGTGGGCAGACCGCCTTTCAGTTGAGTCCATTTCTGCCCACCGTCAATGGAGAAGAAGAGGCCAAACTCAGTGCCAACAAAAAGCAGGTTCGGGTTAACGTGATCTTCAGCAATAGCCCAGACCGGTTGGTTCCTTGGTAGATTGCCGACGATCGAAGTCCAGGTGCGACCGGCGTTAGTGCTCTTCAAAAGATAGGGTTTGAAGTCTGCGTTTTGTCGATTCTCAAGGGCGGCGTAGACGGTGTCTGCGTCGTGGTTGGAAGCAACGATACGGCTAACGTATGACATGTCGGCCACGCCGGGAAAAGTTTCAATCTTGCGCCAGTTTTTGCCGCCGTCCTCCGTCACTTGAATCAACCCATCATCAGTGCCGACGTAGATCAGGCCTTCCTTCTTCGGCGACTCCGCAAGCGCGGAAGCGTTTCCGAAGAAAGCCGTTGATTGATTCTTCGCCACCGCATCAATACTCCAGACTTTCCCCATCACCGGTAATTTGTCGCGATCCAAACCGCGAGACAACTGTCCGCTAACGACTTGCCAGGTGTCCCCACGATCGTCGCTGCGAAACAGTTTATCGGCCGCGAAGTAAACCCGTGTATGCAGATGGGGACTGATCATTAAGGGCGAATCCCAGTTCCACCTGAGAGCATCTTCGCCACGACCGGGTTGTGGCTGAATGCCCATCCGTTCACCGGTGCGTTTGTCGAACCGCACCAGGCCGCCATTTTGAAGGGCGGCATAGATCGTATTCGGATCTTCGGGATCCACGCGACTGTGAAAACCGTCACCGCCATTCGTCACAAACCAATCGGAATTCACAATGCCGGAAGCGCTGCGTGTGCTGGCCGGACCACCAAAGCTGAAGTTGTCCTGCGTGCCGCCATAGACGTTGTAAAACGGCGCGGCGTTGTCAGTAGTTATGTCATAGAACTGCGTGATGGGCAGGTTGCTTTTGAACTCCCAGTTCACACCGCGGTCGTAACTTTCGTAGACACCGCCGTCGCAGCCAACCAGATAGTGATTGTTATCTTTGTTGTCGATCCAGATCTCGTGATTGTCGACGTGCTTCGACTTCTCTCCGAGGCGTCGGAGCGTCTTTCCGCCGTCGTCCGAGACCATCAGGAACACGCTCATGATGTAGATTCGGTCGACGTTCTGAGGATCGGCGACGATGCGAGCGTAATACATTGCGCCGACATCAAATTCATTTCGTCTTTCCCAGCTGCCGCCACGGTCGTTTGAACGAAAAACGCCGCCTTTACGATCGGCAGCTTCAACACTCGCGTAGATAACGTTTGAATCCACAGGAGAGATTGCGAGTCCGACCCGGCCGAGATCTGTCGTGGGCAGACCCGCCTTCAACTTATTCCAGGTAGCCCCGGCGTCGGTTGACTTATAGATCGCGCTTTCCGGGCCGCCGTTAATCAAAGTCCACATGTGACGACGGCGTTGATACGAGGCAGCATAAACCGTCTCCGGGTTTTGGGGATCGATGACCACATCAGTTACGCCGGTGTTGTCACTTATGGAGAGAATTTTCTTCCAGGTCTT
>Ga0070698_100001134_pt1 | contig 29461 bp, 28 predicted proteins | sample KBSK1502metaG_FD_65477 | JGI IMG/M metagenome (GOLD analysis project Ga0070698, IMG submission 65477) | Corn, switchgrass and miscanthus rhizosphere microbial communities from Kellogg Biological Station, Michigan, USA - KBS K1-50-2 metaG | ecosystem: Host-associated > Plants > Roots >...
GGCAAAGGCGCCGCGCGCTTGAAAGAGATCGGCATCGCAGCGCGGCAGGATATTGAGAGTGTGCTCGGGCATCGCTGTCATCTGGAGCTGTTCGTTAAAGTTGAAAAGGATTGGCGAGACAAACAACACCTGCTGGATGATATGGGGATAGGCGGGTGATCCTGTTAGGAGTGAGGGGCCCCAACGATGTTTATGCGGCCCGTACCTCAACAAACTCCACGCTCGAGGAAGGAGCTGGAATGGGCTGCCCGTCTTCGCGTAAGCCTTCAATGTGAAACTCAATCGCCTCCTGGATCAATTCCAGAACCTCTTCCTTCGTTTTGGCGACCGCTACGCACCCCGGCAGATCAGGAACATGTGCGCCAAAGCTAGTTTCGCCCTCTTCTACGATCACGGCATATTTCATATTCGCGTCCTCTCACTTCAAACCGGCCTGTTTCACCTTGTTGGGCCTAACGCGACAAATAGGCGGCGGTGCGTTCATGTGTATCCAGTGCAAAACAGATCACAAGCTCTATCAAGCTTGAGTTCATCCACAAAAAGATCATTGTTAGCTGGGTGAAGAAAAGCTCCCTTGACATCGATCATGAAGTATTTTGGCAACGGCGCTTTTCGGCCACGGGTTGCGTCGTTCTTCACCCATCGTGGCGGGTTGAGTGCGTTATCAGTTGCATCATCGAATGCTCTTTGCTCGCCGCAAACCCAGATCTTTGAATGCGGTGCACGTAGCGATTTTTCTACTAAGCCAAAGTCAACGCCCAGAGGCTGCCTGTCGTATGCCAGCCTCAGGACTGGCTCAAGGCCGCTAAGGATGTCTCGATTGTACAGAACGCCTTCCTCGGGCGAGAGGTAGTACTGAGCGCGATAGCCCGCGCGTCCGTTGAAGAGTTGGTCAAACGTAATCTCGGACAAAGGAATTTGTGCAACTAAGCGAAAGTATCCCTTACACTCACATGACTCTTGCCAATCCAGCTGGGTAAGCCCTTTCTTCGACGCCTCAACAGCCTGAGTTATGGTGTGCTGAAGCAATTCGCTCGGGCTAGGTGTGTTCAGTAGACGTGATCTGCGTTCAACGACCGCGTCAGATAAGCGCCAGATTGACGGATCAACTATTCGAATAACTCTCATCATACTGAGGCCCAACGTTTGAGTTGATGCGGCGGCGCGAATTCACTCAAGCATCGCCGTACCAGTCATGATGCGAAACACGCTGCCGCTCGCGTCCAACGATTTGTTTGGTTGCGTCGCAGCAATTCACAGCGTTTGGTTTTCGTCACCCTCCCAATCTATGAACGAAAGAACAATATCACCAGGTTTGCAGCGACATTCGACATCAGCGCCAGTCGCAGCCCGTTGGCGCATCGAGCGAATGTCGGGAATGTCAGTTATTTCATTGGTGTGCCGCGCGATGCGCCACACAACGTGCCATTTGCCATCACTATCAGGCTCGATGAAGATATGCGAAGTGCTTACAGCATCAACCGTGTCAAAAGAGATTCGTATATAAGCACGTTTCTTTGTTTGCCAGTGTGTCCAAACAAAGTCGCGAAGTTTTGGAAGTTGACACCGTTCAGGACTGAAATCGCCAGCGCTTTCGCCAGAATAGCGAACCAATCCCATGCGGCAGTTGATGTGGCCGCCGTCGTCATACATGGTGAGGTCGCGTTGCTGCGCAATCTTCGAACTGGTCAACGCGCCATGATCAACGAAAACCTCCGCCTTCGTTTCTTTGCCACCCTTGCGATAGAAACGTTCGTTTGGAGTTTCGTTACGTCGCTTCTGAGACTCAACCACTACTGCGATAGCGGCGAGCGCGATGAAGAGAATTCCTGCTACTGTGAGAATGCGTTTCATGAAGAAGTGATATGCAACCCAACATAGTTATTGTACCGCGGATCTGCGGCGCAAGTACGGATTTTGGTGGTCTTGTCCGGTGCGAATCCATTCTCGCCTTTTCTCCTCGACCCGGACCCAATTCTGGTTGAAGCAATCAACGAGCCTGCGGAGCAGCCGGAAGCATAAAGCCCAGGGTGGAGCGAACCGCAACCCTGGGTTAGCTGCCAAGTGATTTCCCGAGCCCGCGCAAGTGGGCGACAGAGACTTCTCCACCCCAGAGCTGTCGCCCGTTCCACGGGCTCAACGACTTTTTTCGCCGTGTTACCCAGGGTTGCGCTTCGCTCCACCCTGGGCTTGATGCTTCCGCCTGCTCCGCAGGCTCGTTGAATGTTTCAGCCCAAATAACTGTTTGGTTGGGCAACTCGTCATCGAGATTATTCGCTCGGTTTCAATGACTCCTCCTCCATCTCGTCCCAGATCAGCACGTGCCTGGTTTCCTTCAACAGTAACGAACCTACGACGAACGTTATGCTCGCCACGATTATCGGGTAGTACAAACCGGCATAGATGTTTCCTGTCTGCGCGACCACGTAAAGTCCGATCAACGGCAGCAATCCACCGAACACCCCGTTGCCAATGTGGTAAGGCAATGACAGCGACGTATACCTGATCCTTGCCGGAAACGCTTCCACGAGATACGCGGCAATCGGACCGTAAACCATTGTCACGAAAATCACCTGGATGAACACCAGCACGATCAATTTCCAGGCAATGGGATTACTGACAAAACTGGCAAAGTCAGTGTAGGGCAGAACTTGTTTGGCTGGTTGCAGTGCACCGTTGACGTAAGTCTGTGGCGTCAGGCTGATCGAGCCGGTGATTGCGTTTCGCACCGGTGAGGCGGTTACAACGTTGGATCCCGCTGCGCTTTGCATAGCCCGGTAGATTGGAATGTAGGAAACGGCCGCCAGTAAACAGCCGAGCATCATGATTCGTTTCCGGCCAATGCGATCAGACAGCGCGCCGAAGACTACAAAAAACGGCATACCCAAAAGCAAAGCTATAGCAATGAGGTAACTCGCTGAGGTTGCGTTCACGTTAAGGACGGTTTGCAAGTAGAACAATGCGTAGAACTGTCCGGTGTACCAGACCACGCCCTGGCCGGCCGTGGCGCCGAAAAGTGAGATCAGCACTCTTCTCAGGTTTGGCCATTGAGTAAATGCTTCTTTCAAAGGTTTGGCTGAAGTCATTCCCGCGCTCTTGATTTGTTGAAAAATCGGCGACTCCTTCATTCGCAGGCGAATGTAAAGCGAAATGCCAACGAGGAAGATGGAAATGAGAAATGGTATGCGCCAGCCCCACGAGCTGAACGTCTCTTTGCTCATGAAGTTCTGCACGACCAGAATAACCGCCAACGAAACAAACAAACCCAGCGTTGCCGTAATCTGGATGAAGCTCGTGTAAAAGCCTCGCCTGGCATCAGGCACGTGCTCGGCAACATAAACGGCAGCGCCGCCATATTCGCCACCCAGAGCGAGTCCTTGAAAGACGCGAATAACCAGCAGAATGATCGGCGCCGCAATACCAATCGTGGAGTAGGTCGGCAGGAAACCAATCAGCGAGGTCGCGCCGCCCATAATCAAAAGCGTTACGAGAAAGGCGTACTTGCGTCCCACCAGATCGCCGATGCGTCCGAAGAAAAGCGCGCCGAAAGGACGAACTACAAACCCCACCGCGAAGGTTGAAAGATAGGCGATCAGCGCCAGCGTGTTGTTCCCTTTGGGATAGAAGAGCGGTGAGATAACAGTCGCGAGGCTGCCGAAAATGTAGAAGTCGTACCACTCGATCATCGTGCCTACGCCTGAGGCGGCGATGATCTTCCAGATCTGGTAGTCGACGGGCTTGCCGCTCGTTGCTGCTTCGATGGGATTAGACGATGTCATTTAGGACGCGTATCTTAAACTACTGACGGACTACAGTGCACGGCTTGCAAGAAGGTTTAGTCCGCCGTTGTGGAAGATTTCAGTTGTGAGGCAATACAAGACGAAAACCGAGTCAGGGCAAGCGGTCGAAGTCAACATTCGCAACACAAAATCAGAACTGGGAGCGACAGCGACCAGCCGAGGAACTATTCGTAAAAACGTTCAAATTTAAGGAGCGCTGTTACTTTGCAGATTACGATTGTTGAATCGGCGGCTGGTCGCTATCGCTCCCAGTTCTGATTTTGTGCAAACGGCCGCTCCAGAGCTCGGGGAAGTTGTGACAGGAAGTTGAATGAGTGAATTGAGTGCTCCCGATCAGCAAAAAGCGGCTGCTCGCTGGCATGCGCTCGACTTAATCACCACCGGCGAGGCGCGTGAGGCGGTCGAGTATGCCTTGATGGAGGCCGGCGCCCTGGGCACGGAAACAGCCGAGGACGGGGACGACTCCTTGCGAGTCAGTGCCTATTTTGATCAGCTGCCAGATCGCGAACGCGTGCGCGCGGAGTTAGGAGAAGCGCTTCGGATCTATGAGTTGCCGTCGTCTTCGGTGCGCGAGATGAATGTTCGCGAAGTTGCTGATCACGATTGGCTTCTTGAATGGAAGAAAGGTTGGCAGCCGGTTGAGGTGGGCGAACGTTTTATCATTGCGCCGCCGTGGGCTGAGATTTCCGACGAGCATAACCGGATTGTAATTCGCATTGAGCCGGGCATGGCCTTCGGCACCGGAACTCATGAGACAACGCGTTTATGTCTGGTCGCGATTGAGAAGTATTTTGCCGGCGGAAGTTTTCTCGATGTGGGAACTGGAACGGGAATCCTGGCCATAGCGGCTGCCAAAATGTTTCCGGACGCACACCTTGAGGCGTGCGACACCGATGCAGACGCTATTGCCATCGCGAGTGAAAACGCACGTCTGAATGCCGTTGCTGAAAGAATCACCTTTCGCGTAGGCACCGTCGAAGAAACCACAGGTTCGGCTGACCTGGTTTGCGCGAATCTGACCGCTGACGTAATCGCTGCAACGTTACCTTCGCTTATTTCTGTGACGTGCGGGCATCTGGTCCTGTCAGGGATCTTGGATAGCCAATCAGAAGCCTTGCAAGCACGAATGCAGGAATGCGGGATGAGCGAGCCGTGCGAAACCATGCAGGATGGCGAGTGGATCGCGTTGGTTGTTTAGGAACCGTTTGCTGAAATGCTGAATCACTACTCCGAAGAGATCGAGGCGAAAGGCTTCGCAACTATCCCAGGCGTGCTTGATTCGAAAGGCGTAGCCGCCATTATCGAACAATTGATACGGGTTCCGGCCAGTGAGTCTACCAAGCAACGGGGTCAGAGCTATTTCGGAATTAGAAACCTGCTCAACGTTGTGCCGGCGCTTCGCGAACTGCCGAGTTCGCCTGTCATTCGTTCGCTTGTTGATCCGATTGCAGGCGGGCAAGCTAAAGTTGTTTGCGGAACATTTTTTGATAAAACGCCAGAGTCAAACTGGAAAGTGCCCTGGCATCAGGACCTGACGATTGCAGTGCGGCAAAGAAAAAAAGTCGCGGGCTTCAACTGCTGGACGCTCAAGGCAGGTATCAATCATGTGCAGCCACCAGCCAAGGTACTGGAAGAGATGCTGGCGTTAAGACTACACCTCGATGCGACTAACGAAGAGAGTGGAGCGTTGAAAGTAATTCCTGGCACTCACCAACGTGGCCGCTTGAGCGCGGAGGACATCCGACAGATAAGGCAGGAAACGAAACCGGTTGTGTGTTCAGTTGAGAAGGGTGATGTGCTGGCAATGCGTCCTTTGTTACTGCATTCCTCATCTGTCTCGAGCAACCCGTCTCACCGGCGCGTGATACATCTGGAGTTTTGCTCGGTAGATTTGCCGGGCGGACTTGAGTGGTGTCTATCGTAGTCAGAAATACTTGTTAGGCATTCGACTTGAATTAAATGAAAAAACGACTTCAGTTTGGTTTCATCATTATCGCCGCAATCGTTCTGTTCGATGCTTTGGCTTCTGCGTTATCGAGAACGCTACAAATTGACTACGCAAAGCTGTTCTGGGTCAGCTTCCTCTTATATTTGGCTGCGGGGTATTTTGCCTGCAAGTATTTTGATTTCTTGACCGGGCTTGGCGGGGGATTTGTCGCAGGGCTCTCTGATTCGACCGTTGGCTGGTTAGTGTCATCGGCCATCGGTCCTTACACTTCAACAGCTCCGCAAGAGTACGGGCTTGTGACTATTTTATTCACCGTTGTCATCGTGTCTGTGCTGGGCGCATTTTTTGCTGCGATTGGCGCTTTGGCACGCAAGATCATCGGGAGAGGCGTGCGTCAACCATGACTCGCCGCAGATTCTACGCGCCGCTGAGCGCCTTCGATTCAAGCCTTACGCGCATCACGCTCGCGTCTGACGAGGCGCGCCACCTGCGCGAGGTCTTGCGCTTGAAGGTCGGCGACGAGGTTTACGTTTTCACCGGCGCCGGGAAAGAGTTTCAGTGCCGCGTGGAAGAAACCCGGCGCGATGCCGCCCATCTAATGGTCGTGCGAGAAGTAGACGCAGCCAGGCCAGAATCTCCGTTGCATCTGACTCTCGCCGTTGCCTTGCTCAAAGGCGAGAAGTTTGATCTGGTTGTGCAAAAGGCGACTGAGCTGGGCGTCACAGTTATAGCGCCGGTGGTGACGAAACTTGCCGATATTCGCTTGCGTGACGAGTCGGATGTCGTGAAACGAATGACGCGCTGGCAGCGAATTGCTCTTGAGGCCGCAAAACAATCCGGTCGCGCCGTCGTGCCCGACATAGCGGCACCCGTCGCTTTTGCGACGCTCGTTCAGGAAGTAGCGGCCGGCCCCGAGTCGACTTGTCTGATGTTTTCTGAACGCGACGGCGAGTCGCTGGAGGAAACAAAGAAGCTCCTGGCGGCAAAAGCAACCCGGCTGACCGCGTTGGTTGGTTCCGAAGGTGGCTGGACCGATGAAGAACTTGCAACCGCGCGAGAGGCCGGCTGGAGAGTCATCACCTTTGGCGGACGAACGCTACGAGCTGAAACCGCCGCGATTGCGGTTGCAGTGCTGCTCCAACACTTTGCCGGAGACCTTGTCTAATCCTGGAGCGCAATTTGGCTCGGTGCTGCCGACCGCCGCCTGCTCCTGCCTTCTTTCCTTGATATGAGCCGCAACCAATACATCTTCTACATAGCACTGCTGCTCGTGATCATTCTCGCTTTTGCGTTTGCGATCCAGATCAAAAGACTGCCTTCGCAGGTTCGTTCGTCAGTTCGCATAATCCCCGAGGAACCAAAAACCCGCGAAGACCGTGTCCAAAACGAACTAAACCAGAATGCAGCAACCTCCCTGGTCCGCCCTGAGATTCTCGTAAAGTTTCGCGCCGGCGTTTCCCCTGACACGATCGAGCAAATCACAAATCGCTTCGGCGATCGAATCCAGGATGAGATTGAAGCAGTTCCCGGCCTGGTCACGATTCACGATCCGGACAGTGGAGACGCCAACACGTTGTCGGCTCAGTATTCGTCGTTGGCGGAAGTTGAATACGCAGAACCTAACTACGAGATAAGTCTCGATCAGGCCGACAACAATCTGAATGTCGCCCGAGCTAATGATCCGCGATTCGACGAGCAATGGGCGTTATCGGAAATTCATGTACCAGAAGCCTGGATGAGAACGAAAGGTAGTAATGAGATCGTTGTCGCCGTGCTGGATAGCGGAGTTGAATACACCCACGTTGACCTGGCCAACAATATTTGGACGCGGCCCACGACTATAGCCCCTTATCGTGACCAGGATCTGGGGACGGTCGACGATGTTCATGGCTACAACGCCGTCGCAAACGACGGCGACCCAATCGATGACAATGGTCACGGCACTTTCTGCGCGGGAATCATCGGCGCTGAATGTGGTAACAACGTAGGCGTTTGCGGTGTGAACTGGAAAACCCAAATCATGCCACTGAAGTTTATGAATGCCGGCGGCTTTGGTTATGTCGCGGACGCGGTCGAAGCTATCAACTATGCGATTGACCGCAAACGCGCCGGCGTGAACCTTCGCGTAATCAATGCGAGTTGGGGACTGAGTCAATCCTCGCGAGCTCTCGAAGATGTGATCCGCAAGGCTCATGACGCGGGAATACTTTTCGTTGCCGCAAGCGGAAGCACTGGCTCTGATAACGATACGAGTCAACGCTATCCGACCGGCTATAGCGTGGGAAACATCATCAGCGTTGCAGCCACAGACCGAAGCGACGCGCTCGCGCAGTTTTCCAACTACGGCGCGAAGAGCGTTCACCTGGCCGCCCCGGGCAAAGACATTCTGACCACAGCGTTGGGTAACGATTATCAGGAGCATTCGGGAACTTCAATGGCTGCGGCGTATGTCGCCGGGGTTGCGGCGCTGGCGCTCTCAGCTCGGCCGGACCTTTCAGTGGATGAGCTACGTTCGTTGCTACTTAGGTCGGTTGATACCGTAGCGGGCTTGCGTGGTAAAGTCTCGACCGGCGGACGAATTAATGCCGCGAAAGCCACGGAGCACTAGTACTCCAATAGAATTTGATGTCCGGCGGGTCAACGGAATCCAGACTCAACAATTGAACCCTTAACATCGGTCGGACAAAATCAGAACTGGGAGCGGTAGCGACCAGCCGAAGAGAACTGATGAAGATGGGGCTCAAACAGGCGCTCAATTCTGAGAAAAGTTGAGTGTTCGGCTGGTCGCTATCGCTCCCAGTTCTGATTTTGCAGGGCTGGCGTCGAACCTTTATCTGGTCAATCCCGCTTTGGGACCTTGGTCGTGCTCAAGTTTTTGGCCCTGACTTGCGCACAGGGCCGCGCATGCCTGATAATCCTACTGATGATTGGCCTGATTCATACCAAATTCGCACCTGATCTTTTAAGGAGAGCATAAAGAGTGAAAGCGGAATTACAGCAATTAGTCGCTCTACAAAACCTGGATACAAGCATAAGAAAACTACAATCAGAACTAGAAGCCATTCCCCAAAGGCGCGCTCAGATCGAGACAGAATTCGATCAGCGCGCCTTTGAAATTAGGGCCCTCGAAAATCGACGAGACGAAGCAAGGCATGCTCGTACGCGTCTCGAAACAGAAGTTGGCGAACAGCGCCTGCGCGTTGAACGCGCCGATCGCAATTTGATGTCGTCGAAGAAACCGGACGAGTACACAGCGGCAATTCGCGAGGCCGATGCCGCTCGGAAGCAGATCGCAACTTTGGAAACCCAGATTCTCGAACAGATGGAAGCCCTGGAAACAGCTGAGGCTTCGCTAACCGAGCGCGCCGAAGAAGTGGCTTCTTTGAACTCCGATCGCGTGGCCAGACTTGAGGCCTTCGACGAAGAGACTCGCCAGCAAGCCGACAAGCTTGCGATAAGCCGTATGGAACGTGAACGATTGGTTGCTGCACTGCCGAAAGCAATGGGGGCACAATACGTCCGCATCGTGGCTCGCATACGCGATGGTGTGGCAGTGGCTGAGGCGCGTAACGGAGCGTGCATGGCCTGCTTCATGGCGCTGCGACCACAGGCCATGGCGGAAGTGCGCAGAGGCGAAGAAATCATTACTTGCGATAACTGCAACCGCATCCTTTACTACGCGCCGAAAGACTCCGCTCCAGCGAGCTCAGCTTCGGCGCAACCGAAGATGGCCCACACTTAAGACCTGGCTCTCGTAACGCAAACAGCTAGTTTGCGAACCCACTTCTGTCCACACATTGCTCCCGTCCTGGGACGCAGGTTTTGCAACCTAAGGTTCAGAATCTGCGCCTGATCAACGAGTCAACCTGGGCGTTCGCTGCAGGCACAGCTGCGTTTATTCGCGATAGCTTTACCCACCTTTCACGTTCCTAACGCATCGCAAATGTTCTATCCGAGAAGGCTCTTCGCAGCGGGCGAAACACTTGTATGGAAGCTTGATCTGCGATAGAACTCTGCTGTTTTGACTCACGAAGCGGCGTCAAATGTGTAGGCGCGGTAACCCGCTATCTCGCGCCGTTCCAGCTTCCGTTCCGGCCTTACGCTGTTGTCTTCCAGACGTCTGCGTTCCTTTCGAGCCACGGGACGATTCTCAACCCAGGAGATGCAAAGTCATGCGTAACTTAATTCAGATCTTGCGTTCGGCATTGAATAGACTGCGGGAGACTGCGTTCAAAGGCTTGTTTAGAGCCAGGTTCCGGTATGACGTTTTTATCTCCTACTCCCACACCGATACCAAGCGCTACGCCGTGAACCTGAAACAGCAATTGAGTAGTCTGGATTTTTCCTGCTTCCTTGATGAGGAGGAGGCGCCTCCCGGCTTGTCCCTGGGACCCACGCTTGAGAAAGCTCTCAAGAAGAGTGCGGTGCTAGTGCTGCTGGCAACGGAGCGCGCGCTCACTCGTCCCTACATCGCTTTGGAATTTGAGCGCTTCGTTTCAGCTAAGCGAAGAATCATTCCCATTAACATTTCGGGAGCCTTAACAAAAAACAATGATGAGGCGTTAACCAAACCGCCCTGGAACATCATTGACGAGCAAAAGCTGATCTGGATAGACGAAACCGAGGAGGGCTTTGCAAAACAAAATCCGTCACCGCCCATCGCCGATGGTATAGATAAACTTTTCAAGTACACGCGTCGCAACGTTCGCGTGCGTACGGAGATAATCGGCACAGCTGCGCTCGTCTTGCTGGCAGCCTTCGGCGCCGGCTTCGTGATTAAAGGTCAAGCCGCAGAAGTGTCGAAGCAAGCCCAACTCGCTGAAGTCGCCAGACATGAGACAGAGAAGCAGCAAGGAATTGCACTTGACGCTGGCAGGGAAGCGCAAAGGCAACTGGCCATCGCGGGTGCGGCCAAGGAAGAGGCCGTTCGACAGGGACAGATCGCTGAGACGGCGACAAAAGAGGCCGAGCATCAACAGGAGATTGCGAGGACTGCTACTGCTGAAGCGCAGAAACAACAAGCAATAGCGAACGTGGCAAAGTTGGAGGCTGAGCGCCAGCAAGAGATTGCCAAACAACAGTTAGAACGTAGCAAACATTTGCTCTATGACTCAGACATGAATCTCGCTCGGGGCGTATACGAGGCTGGTGATATGGTGCGCGTCAATGGAATATTGAACTCATATTTGCCGACCTTTACTTCGCCAAAAGAAGATGACCTACGAAGCTTCTATTGGTACTACTTATGGCGCAACAGCTACAGAGAGCTGGCCACGCTCAATGGACACTTACATTCTGTTTATGCGGTCGCCTTCTCACCCGACGGCCAGACGCTCGCCTCGGCGGGTAGCGACGATACCGTGAAGCTGTGGGATACGAGCACGCACCAGGAGTTGGCCACGCTCACTGGTCACTCGAGTTCTGTCTTTTCAGTCGCCTTCTCTCCAGATGGAAATACGCTCGCTTCGGCGAGTAATGACAATACGGTGAAATTATGGGATACGCGCACGCGGCAGGAGCTGGCCACGCTCGTCGGTCACTCAAGTTTTGTCAGGTCCGTCACCTTCTCACCCGATGGCAAATTGCTCGCCTCGGCTAGCAATGACAACACTGTAAAGCTGTGGGACACCAGCACACGGCGGGAGTTGGCCACGCTCAAAGGGCAGTCAGAGTCTGTCCACTCTGTCGCTTTCTCGCCAGATCGCAAGACGCTCGCGTTGGCCGAGGACCAAGCCGTGAAGCTGTGGGACATCTATACACATCAGGAGCTGGCTACGCTGGACGGACATTTAGATTCTGTCTATTCAATCGTCTTCTCGCCCGATGGCAAGACGCTAGCCTCGGCCGGGACCGAAGGTGTGAAGATCTGGGACGCCGGCACGCATAAAGAGTTGAATACGCTTAACTCCGGGCGTGCAACTTCGATCGCTTTCTCGCCTGATGGCCAGACGCTGGCTTCTGCGAGTGAGGACGGAAACGTGAAGATTTGGGATCTCGCGGCGCGTCAGGAGTTAGCCACGCTCAAAGGGCACGCAGGCTCTGTCTACTCAGTCGCCTTCTCGCCCGACGGCAGGAAGCTCGCCTCGGGCAATAATGAGCAGACCGTTAAATTGTGGGACACCAGCTCGCTGCTCAAAGGCTCCACGTTCAAAGGGAACGGAGAGTCGGTCAACGCGGTCGCCTTCTCTCCAGATAGCAAGACACTGGCTTCGGCCAGTGATGATCTTGCTCGGAAAGGGCAGAGCCTCAAGCTGTGGGATATAGGTACAGGCCAGGAGTTAGTCACGCTCAAAGGGCACTCAGAATATATCCGTTCAGTCGCTTTCTCTCCTGACGGCCAGACGCTCGCCTCGGTTGGTGATGAGAATTCCGTGGAATTGTGGGACATCGCCACGCGAAGGGAGTTGACCACGTTCAAGGGGTCTGCAGATTTTGTCTATTCAGTCGCCTTCTCGCCAGATGGCAAAACTCTCGCCGCCGGAGAGATGAACACGGTGAGGTTATGGGACATCCGCACGCATCAAGCGCTGGCGACGCTCAAAGCATCCTCGCCCGCCAGCGGGGTCACAGAAGGGGAGGGTGGCAATTCGGTTGCCTTCTCAGCCGATGGTCGGTTACTCGCCTCAGCCACTGACGGTACCGTAACGCTGTGGGACGCCAACACGCGCCAGGAGTTGGCAACGTTCGAGGGACTAATTGCTTTAGGCTCGGTTGCTTTTTCGCCAGATGGTAAGGTCCTCGCCGTTGCTGCTAAGGGCATCGTGAAGCTGTGGGACACCAGTACTCTCCGGGAATTGGCCACACTCAATGGACACTCAGGTTATGTTTATTCGGTTGCCATTTCGCCGGATGGCAAGACACTAGCCTCGGCGAGCCAGGACCAGACCGTGAAGCTGTGGGACCTGAGCACACGTCAAGAATTGGCCAGCTTGAAAGGGCACTCAGACGGAGTCAGGTCAGTTGCTTTCTCTCCAGACGGCAAGATGCTCGCGTCGGGAGGTGCTGACCAGACCTTGAGGCTTTGGATTGCTGCCACAAAAGAAGAGGTGACTGCGCAAACGAAGCAATGACCGCGGCGGGAATTCACAACCTTGGGTAACGTTACCGTGGACGATCGATGATGGAACCGCGTTTACTCATACTTTGTGCCCGACGATATCAAACGTGAACCTCACTTTGTTTCGCACGCGCACCATGCCATGAAACGCCGAGGTGGCTTTCACGTTGAAGTCACTGCGGTCAATACTGAATTCACCAACCGCGCGCAAGTCGTTCCCGCTAACAGTAACCTTCGCCGGAATCACAATGGGACGGGTCACACCGTGCAGTGTTAGAGCACCCTTAATTTTCAGATCGTATTGACCAGAGCCGAGCGACTTGCCGTTGACGCTACTGCTCCTGAAGACAATCTCGGGATACTTGGCAGGCTCCAGCACAATCTCGCGTAGCTCTTTGTTGATGATCTGTTTTTGCGGTTCAGTAAATGCGTCGCTGGTTTCAGCCATCGAGTCGGTTCGTACATTTAACTGCAACGAACTCGCGGCTAACGACGCCGAGTTTAGTTCGGCTTCTCCGCTAAACTCGCGCGCGGCTACCAGGTGTTCGTGACCCTTGAACCAAAGCAGACCACCGCGCAATGCGTGAGCAATAAACTTGCTCTGGCTGGAATCGAGCCTGAAGCGCTGACTGGATGTAGTTTGTGAAACCGGCCGGCGCGCATTTGTTTCAAGTCCCACCAGCGACATTGCCAGTCCCACGCTCAAAGCACCCAACAGAATCGTTAGTAGCATTCTTCTTCGAATCATCATTTCAAAACACCTCACGTTTTCATTCACCGATCCAGAACACCAGTGTGACGTCGCAGAGCGACGGTTGAATTTTAGCCCGACCTCTTAAGGCCGGGATCGCCAGACCAATAAAATCTCTTCGTCGCGTCAGCGACGGTTGAACATTCGATCGTCGCTGACGCGACGCAATCCAAGAACACTTCCTCGATCCCGGCCTTTAGAGGCCGGGCTAAATTCATGCCGACGCTACGCGTCGAAAACTACCTGACGCCAGGGCGTTGCCTTGGGCCCTTCCCACTTCGCGTCCTTGGCGCTTTATGACTGGAACGTGACACATTGGTTTTGCAAATCAGATACTTTTTGGATAAGTTTACCGGTATTCCGCGTCATAATGGGTCTCTGAAACAAAATCAAATCAATGGCTACTGCAAAAGCCGGAACGCAAAAAGAGACGGTAAAGCGCACGCCCGCAAAAAAGGGCGCGGCGATTTCTGTCGAGGAGTTTTTCAGTCTTAAGCAGCCAAAGGGCGACCTGATACTCGATGTTGAGGGGCAACCCGTCTCTTTAACCAGTCTCGAACGCGTTTACTGGCCTGATGAAAAAATCACAAAGTTTGATCTGCTCTGCTATTACCTGCGCGTCAGCGAACACCTGATGCTGTTTCTCCGGAATCGTCCGGCGATTCTGCAGCGTTGGCCGCGCGGTGTTAATGCGCCGATGTTTTTTCAACAGGACCTGGAAAGCGCGCCCGCTTTCATCAAGACAATCCGGCTTACAAATCGCGACGGCCGGGAACTCGACTACGCTGTTTTTTCCACCACCGCTTCCCTGATCCATTTCGTGAATCTGGGAACGATTGAACAACACCCATGGCATTCCACTGTGGCAAAACTTGATAACCCGGACTGGATCGCTCTCGACCTCGATCCGAAACAAGCGCCGTGGGAAAACGTTTTGCAGGTGGCACTGCTCACGAAAAAAGTTTGCGACGACGTCGGGGTCAATTCGTTTCCCAAGACTTCGGGTTCTTCTGGGATACATATCTACTTGCCGCTGAAGCCGACAAATAAGTATGAAAACGTGGCGGAGTTTTCGCGACTGCTGGCGAGCGAGGTGGCGCAACGGGCGCCAAAAATCGCCACCGTTGAGCGAGCTATTGCGAAGCGAAAAAAGGAACAGGTTTACGTTGATTGGATGCAGAACGCGCGCGGGAAAAGTCTGGCCTCAGTTCTAACGGCGCGGGCGAAAAAGGGAGCTACCGTTTCGATGCCGCTGACCTGGAAACAAATTGAGCAGGGCGTGAAGATTTCCGACTTTACAGTCAAAAACGTTCCCGCCCTGCTCAAGAAAAACGGCGATGCCTGGAGCGACTTTTTCGATCAGCGCCAGAAGCTAAAACTCAAGTAGAGGTCAGGCTAACGCTGAAAGCGTTGGCTAATCTCAGCCCAGGCCGGGGTCCCCACGCGGGCAGCCCGCGCGTGGGGTGGAAGTGTTTGCTTTGAAACCCTGGGTTCAAACTAACCGGGGAGATTGTTCGCAACCCCGACTTGTCGGGGTTGCGCCCTGAAGAAATAGGATCCGTTTTCCCAGGGTTGCCAAAGCGCAACCCTGGGCTGGAATTAGCGAACGCTTTCAGCGTTATTCATTTCCCTATTTTATCTTCACGCCAGCTGAGAATCGCAAACCATCTTCCCGCTTGTGACTGAAGAAGACCGGCAGGTAATCAACTTGAGCCGCGCGAATGTCGACGTGATTGCCGGCCCTGATATCCAGGCCTCCGCCCAGCGCCATTGCAAAAGCGGTTTCGTTAGTGTCAGGACAGGTAAAGTTATCGTCGCGAAAGTTAGCGTGGTAGCGCGCCACACCGAAGAGCGCATGCCCGTAAGGAATAAACGGCGACGAGTTGCGCCAATTGAAACGAGGCCCACCCAGCAGAAGATACCTGGAGACCCGCGCATTGAAGCGGCGACCGCTCAAACTGTCGACGAACTGGGTGTTGGCAAAGGTGGCCGAGAAGTTTGCCACCAGACCGATATTCCGATGTACGTTGGCAACGACTTCAGTTGAAAAACCGTTATAAGGAATTCGTTCTGAAACGAAGTCGACGCGCTGGGTAGAGCCGTTGCTGTTGATGGCCTGACCTCTGCGGTCGAGTCGATCGGCACCATTGTTGGCACGCTCGTGAGCGTAACCGATGAAGAATTCCCAGTTGGCATAATCGCTCTGGGCAAAACCCGCTGGTGCACAGACGAGTAGGATCGCGAATAGCAGAAGCAGCTTACGCATAGGCGGTGGTCCTCCTTGATGATTTCCCATCAACACTCTGAGCGACTGTGATGATAAGAAAAACAGGAACCCGCACGTGTTTCCGATTTTTCCTTGTGATTACCCGTATATTGAAAGGGGCACTCTTTTACCACGGACGCGAACAACGAGGCAAGGTCAAAAGTAATCTAAATCCTTGTGCCTTCTCATTAACACCGTGGCTTCAGCCCGGTGATCCAATTGAGTTCGGAAGGAAAACCGTTTTAACGGTTTGCTGCCTGGCAATGCCAAAGTCTCCCGCAAACCCTGGAAGAAAACGATGCTTATTGACGGCGGTCTTTCTGGCCTGCCCGGTCGCTTCGGCTGCCGCCCAACAACCTGCCAGGAGTTATCAAAAGCCTCTTCCCAAAACCTCATCGCCGCAAACGAAATCGGTTATCGCCTCAGACGACATCCAACAGCTTCTCGCAGCTGGCCAAACGTCACACAATCAGGGACGCTTTGACGAAGCAATTCGGACCTACAATCGCGTAATTGCGTTGTCAGCAAATCAACCTCGCACTGCGGCAACTGCAAACTTGCGAATTGGAAACGCTTACATGGCCCAGGGAAAATTCGGTAATGCTGAGGTTGCTTACCAGCGTGCAGTGACACTCAATCCAACCGACGCCGACAGCTACAACAATCTTGGTGAAGCGTTGGGAGAGTTGAAGCAGTATCCGCGCGCCCTTGAAGCCTTCACTAAAGCGTTGACCCTCGATCAAAAACTACTCAAGGCGAAATACAATCAGGCAGTCAGCTACGATCGAATGGGCAACTTTCGTTATTCGGAATTTGTTTTCCGCAATTTGATCAAAAGTAATCCTGACTACTCACTCGCTTACGATGGTCTCGCCGTCACGCTTTCCAAAGCGGGAAGAGCGAAGGAGGCGCTTGCCTTTCATGAGAAAGCAATTGCCCTCGAGCCGCGCGAACCTTCCTATTACTTCAACTGTGCGATTAGTTATTTGATGATGGGTAACACCGCAAAGGCACTCGAACAACAGGAAAAACTGAAAGTGCTTGACCCCGCCATCGCCGATCGCCTCGCCAGCGTTATCGTGAAGCACCAGATGTGAGAGATGCATCCACAGGTTACGCAGATTGCACAGACTCAAGAGCGAAGCGGTGGAACATGACTGTGCGTACTTGAATCCGTGTAAGCTGCGAAATCTGTGGATAGTTACTCAGGAGAAACGGCTTGCGCCGGCTGCAGGTGATGCAACTCGCTGGCGTCGATCAGGTTAAGTCCCTGCTCGCGCACGTTCCTAAATCCCGGAACAATCTCTGCCTCGAAAGGTTGCAAGCCGTTGGGATTTCGCCGGTGGCCGGTGAAGTCCAGATAAAGATGCTTCCGCGTAAACCTATCGGGCATGCCGGCAAAGCGCGCGATCGGATACTTGATTACATCGCCAAACAACCGCTTCCCCATCTTGCTGTAATAAATGGGCACGCCGAGTGAAAACTTCGCATTTAAGCGCGTATGGCCGCCCTTCCAGAATTCGAGATTGTATCTCCAGCAGGTAAAGAAGAATTCCCACTGCAGGTCAGTCATCTCGATCAGCTTAGCGCTGGCTTTCTTCTGCATGCGCGTATCTTCCAACGGCACAAAGAAAGTCGGCACAAACGTGCCCTTGGCATTACGCAAGTCGTAAAGCAGATCGAGCGATTGCTTGGTGTCTTCCTCGGTCTCACCGGGCAACCCGAGGATGAAGGTGCACATGGGAAATATATTGTGGCGGTTTAAGGTTTCCATTCCCTTGAGGATCACGTCGCGCCACTGATGAGCCTTATAGGGATACGCTTTCCCTTTCATGTAGGTATCAAAGAGACGGGCGCTTCCTGTCTCCAAGCCGATGATCGGATCGGCGGCGCGCTGGTCCGGATGAGACGAGAGCTTATGCTGCACGTGCGAATACGGAACAATCAAAGGAGCCAGTCGCTCAACGATTGAAGGATCCTTAACCACGGGAGCGATCGTTATGTGCGAAGTTTGAATTAACTTAATTCCCGGCACCTGAACGATGCTCTTGAAAAGTTTCTCCAGCGCCGGCACGTTCGTCTGAAAATTTGGCAACTGCTCGTAGAGAAACATGTCCTCGGAAGCGAGCAGGACACTGTCTGCGCCTTCGCGCGCGTTCACCTTCACACTCTCGATAATGTGATCCAGCGGAAATGAGCGACCAACCTTGGTGGCCGGTCCGCAGAACTGGCAGCCGCGCCCGCAACCGCGAGTGATCTCGACTACTCCGAAGGTTGAACGATGCCGCACCACCGGAATCTCTTCAACGGTGGCCTGCATGTCTTTGGGAACCTTGATGATTCTTGGCAACTCCGGATCGCCCGCCATAATTCGACGGAAAAGGTCGTTGAAGACGCGCTCGATCTCGCCGTCGATCAGGTAGTCGATCTTAAACTCATCAAGGCGGTTTGCCTTTTCCAATTGCCAGGCACCGGGCCCACCTACAACAATCTTAGGCTTATATTTTTTGATAATCGGATGAGTGACGATTTTGAGAAACTCAGCCGCGTTAAGCGGCATCAGGTTTTCGCCAAAGAGTTTGGCGTAAATTTCCGTCGCGTAGGAAATCCCCAAAGGGTTATGCGCGTGGATTGCCAGTACCTTTGTCTCCGGTCCAATAAACTTTTCCAGATTATCGCAATAGCAAGTGACCACATCTTCTTCCGCATATTCCCGCAGCAGCAACGTCTCGACCATGCGCAGGCCGTTAGGCACAAACTTCGCTCGGCCGTCCGGCCACGATTCGTTTGCAAACGACACCTTATTGAAAATTGTGTTGCTGAGTTTGACGGGGACGGCAGCAGACATCATCTGTTGCCAGATACTATGATTCCATTCGCTCGCTTCGGTGGACGAGGCGGTCAAAACGATGAGTGGTGAAGCCAACGGGGAGCCTCCTCAAGGGTATAAAAAGTCTCAGTCGACTAACTCAAACCAATGAGATCCGCTACAAGAGCGGCCGCTGTAAATCCGAACAAGTAAGTCGTCGGATTCTAGCATCACCCTTTGGAGTTGCCAACAAAGTCGATGGTTTTTACTAAGATCGGTGGCGTACCAAAAGTCTCACAATCGTGGCTGGATTGGAGGGTGGGTCACTGCCTCGAAAGTGCGGCGCTAACGAGTTGGCGTTTCCGCCATCTGGCGCAAAGATCCTCTGCTGCCTCTGCCCAGGTGGGAAATTGAAAGACGAATCCCGACTCAAGTAGTCTGGCGGGAACAACCCGACGGCTCTTAAGCATCAGTTCGGTTTCACTGCGCAGAACAAATGCCCCCAGCTCCAACATCCATTTGCTTGCCGGGAGGCCAAACGATATGCCCGACGCCCTTCGAATGCCTCGCATGAACTCCGAGTTAGTTAACGGATTCGGTGCGGCCAGGTTGACCGGCCCTTTCAACTCATCATGTTGCAACAACCAGTCAACACTTCGCACAAAGTCGCGGTCATGAATCCATGAGACAAACTCTTTCCCATCGCCGAAGTGACCACCAAGTCGGAACCGTACCAATCGCAGAAGCATGTCAAAAGGCCCATCGGCGTAAGGAGTCATTACGATAGCCGAGCGCATCAGCACCTTGCGCGTGTTTGGCGTCGCCGCCGCGTTTAGTTCGCGCTCCCACTTTTTCACCACATCAATGCTGAACCGCCAGGTGTCAGGGGCGTTCGGCTCTGATCCGCCGATGATTCCTGTGGCTTCGTCATTCGGAGCATCGAAACGGTGAGCATAGAGCGTTGCCGTACTGGCTTGCAGCCAAACGCGTGGGGCATTGGTTGTCTGGGCAATAGCCTGCCCAACCACTGAGGTTGATTTCACACGGGAGTCGATAATGATGCGCCGGTTCTCCGCCGTGTACCGGCAGTTCACGCTTTGCCCGGCGAGGTTAATTACAGCGTCCGCACCCTCAAATTCATCCGCCCATCCCTCGAGCTTCTCTCCATCCCACTTCACCACTCGCCAAGGCACCGCGTCTGTTCCAGTTCTACTAAGGACGACGACTTCATCGCCACGTTCATGAAACGCGCGAGCCAGAATAGTGCCCACGTGACCTGAGCCGCCTGGAATCATGATCTTCATTCGCGCCCGCCTTCTGTTTTCTCCTGATTATTATTATTTGCATCGGGAGTGAGCTCTTCGCGTAACTCAACAACCAGCGCCAGGGCCTTCTTACGGACCGGGCGCATCAGTGGATTGCTGGCCAGCGAGATGAGTCTGTCAAGTAGGTCCACCGTCTGATCAATCAATCGATAGGTGCGCGCGCGTTTGGCTGAAACGTCATGGATCCAAAAAAGGATTATCCCCATGTGATAAAGCCAAAGCAGGTAGGGTAACTCCGCGCGCAGATCGTCCGGAATGCGCGCCTTCGTTTCCTCTACAAGCCTTTCGAAGAGCTTGATGCTGTCGCGCCGCACCGGTGCGGAGGCCGCCGCAAAAGGATTCAGCGGACTATGCGGATCCGCCGCTGTCTGAAATAGCACGCCTGCAAATTCGTGATACGGCTCAAGCGTATTGATCTTGAGCCGCATCACGGACAGGAGACGTCCTTTCAACGACGACTCTTTTTGTAACGACGGCAGCGCAGCTCGTAAATGGTCCTCATGCAAGTCGTGATAAAACGCCTGAATGAGATGATCCTTGGAGCCAAAGTAATGATAAGCGTTGCCGAGCGAGACGCCCGCCTTCTGGGCAATCGCGCGCATGGTTGTTTGTGCATAGCCACGCTCGTGAAGGATTTCCAGCGCGGTTGTCAGGATTAGCGCTTTGGTCTGTTCACCCTTCACGGTCTTCGTCGTTGATTTTTTGGCAGACTTCATCTGGTTACCTCGTCAGGCCGGCCACGCGGCTGATCTGATAGCGATGCTGCGAGATCAGTGAGACTATGCGGCGTACGCTGGGCAACAACTCCGGCGTAGCAAGACGGTAGGACCATTCGCGATACCGGCCCAGGGCCCACAGGACCATGACCCACGCTTTCGGTCCGTAGTAAACCGCTCCCTGATCGCTAATCACTGTCAGGTCGTTCAAAGTGGGCTCATGGTCCAGTTGCGGAAATCGATGCCGCGCTTCGTCAGATTTGACCGGCACAAGATTCAACTCCACTAACTTGGGTTGTTCCTGAAGCCATCCGCGCACGCGCCGGCACAACCCGCACGAAGGATCGTAAAGTACTATCAGCGATGCCATGGCTCAGGCCTCCCGCACCGCGGTGAATGCGTCCGGCATAACCGGCGGAGGTGCGTGGCGAAGCGTGGCCCGGCGCCGCATGCGACTGAAGATGAACAGATTGAAAAAGTGCATTCCGCCCAGAACGATGAGCACCATTCCAACCTTCACCGACAACGCCTCAATGCCCTCTTGCGCCGAGGCCAGGGTGTAACCCAGCTTCAAAGCCAAACTGACGTATCCAAAGTTGATAAGGTAGAACCCAACTACCAACAGGTGATTAACAGAGTCCGCTAGCTGTTCATTACCGTGGAACACGTCCACCAGAAACACACGGCCATTCTTGTGCAGCGTGTGAGCAACCCAAATCGTCAGGGCAATGCTTATTGCCAGGTAAATCAGATAAGTGATGATCTCAACGGACATAACAGCCTCCTTTTGGGGAACATGGCTCGAAATTGAACATGTTCAACAACACCATACGCCGAGGCGATGTGGCTGTCAAGATTTTTTTTTGAACGGGTTCAAAAATTTAAAACTCGCCCGCGGGGAAGTGTCAGCTGAGCACGGGTTTTTATGAGAGGCGGGTGGAAGTTGAGGCCGGCCGGAGCAATTGGCCCTGGGGTTCAATGAAGTCGCATTGGCTTCCAGGTCAAAATCAGACCCACGACGAACATGATTGCCCCAAGGATAGCAGGCGCAAGGTGAAACAGATCGTTGTAGCCCACCATTGGATGCACTCCTATCGCCGCTACAAAACCAATCACGCCGGCGAGACAGAGTATCTGCCAGAGACTTCGTGAGGGCCTGGCGCACCAGACGCAAATGAGCACCGTGACCCCGGTCGTGCAAATCGCACCGCCAAAGCCAGCGCGGTCGTGGGCAATTAAAGGTATGAGGCGTGCGCTTATTGTTTGCAGGTCGGATCTCGCAAGGCGCATGAAGGCGAGGTCCTGCGGCACAAACACCCGCGTCATGCCAAACGTCATGACCGTCAGGCCTCCAGCAATCATGCCTCCCGCTACCGCTAAAAGGAGCGACCGACCGATTCCGAAAGGCGAAAGCCAGTTGACCCCTGCACCTGGCCTGAACAATGAACCAATTCCGCGTGGCGGTTGGAGGTGCGCTCGCGATATTGCTAAGCCAATAACAAAGCAAGGAAGGATTAGTAACGTTGCAGCGCCATGCCAGGTGTCGAGATATCCGTAACCCAGGTAAGCAAGAAAACTCCCAAAGCCAAAAATTCCGCTAACGACGAAAGCCCACCAGGCCCAGGCCTCACCGCGGCGCAGGGGAAACTCAGCCAGCCACATGTAGAGTACGCCAATCGCGATCAACGCTCCGCCAAAGGCAACGCGATCATGAAACATGAAATAAACGACCCGGCAGTTGTTGATGCCGCAAAGTTGTTCGGCGGTCATGCCCAGATAGTCAACGTCGTGAGGTAAAAAATGTTTGGTGGCGGAAAGGAATAACGCGAAGCCGCCAGCAAGAACGAGAGCCAGGCCACTAAGAAGGAGCAATGGCCGTCCATCACCCAGCAAAGCGCTCAAAAGTCCGCGATCGTCAGAACTGTCGTCTCGCCTGTTGTTTGTGATCTCCTGCATGTTCCTCTACTGCCGTCGCAAGAGTTCGTTAAAGACTTTCGACGCGGTTTTCGCCGCGCTATCGGCGTCGGAAACGGTAACTCTCGCGTCGGCTAATTCATAGATGGGACGGCGCTCGCCGTAAAGCCGTTCCGCCATCTCGCGCGAGCGCGCCAGCGGCCGCGCCTCACCGCCTGACTCAATCCGCTTCCAGCACAGTTCAAAATCTACGTCCAACCACACAGTTAATGCTCCGTGCTCTGCGATTAACTGTCGATTCGCGGCAATGGTCCAGGCGCCACCGCCGACAGCGATAATGCGCGCTCGGGCTTCTTCCAGAACTTCACGCAGCAACTGCGTTTCAATCCTGCGAAACTCGCTTTCACCGTCTTGCTCGATTATCTCACTGGGACCGCGACTCTCACGCCTGGCGATCCGTTCATCCAAATCGACTACCACACATTTGAGTTTACGGCCAAGTTGATGCGCCACCGTGGACTTTCCTGACCCCATGAATCCTATGATGATGATCTGTTGATTGGTCACGACTTGCCGCGGCGTTATCCTTCTTCAAGTCTGATTGAAGCTGTCTCGCCTCATTGTTCCATAAGTCAGGCTGGGCTGGGGAAAAACATCTTTCATCGAGGCTGTGCAGCAGCCGGACAGAATGTTGCCCCGGGCACAGTGAAGCGAGTCGCGTGGAGCCGTCGTGTGAAAAGCCGTTGGCCTGCAGCAGGTGGTGGATAGAGGCCAAAGGCGGTTGAATCAACGCTGTGGTAATTGCGAAGGTGGCAAGTTCAGGAACTGAAACTGTCACGGATTTCGTTTCGGGCTCTTTCTTGACATGCGACATGCCCGCGTGTTAAACCCTCGATATTCCGTAGCTTTGAAGTTCAAAAAGGCCCGAGACCCACTCGATTGGCTCTTGGAACGGCCTTGTCTTTTTAGTTGTGACACTAGAAACGACTTTAGTAACAACTGAACTCAAATTTCCTAGCCGTATTGAGGCGGTTGGGGAAGCTGCTGCCGCAGTTTCTGAATTCATGAACCGCCTCGGAATCGCCGAGGAGGTCGCCTTCGGAGTCGACATGGCAGTCCGTGAGGCGGTAACCAATGCGGTAGTTCACGGAAATAAACTCGATGACGCAAAAACCGTTGAGCTTAAACTTAGAAACACTCCGGCAGTTTTTGAGATCACTGTGCACGACCAGGGTACTGGATTTAACCCCAACGACATCCCGGATCCGACCAAAGACGAGAACATCTTAAAACCGTCAGGGCGTGGAATTTTTTTTATGCGTAACTTCATGGATGAAGTCGATTGGGCACCAGATCCAAAAGGCGGCACTAAGGTGCGCATGATAAAGAAATTATAGAATTGCGATTTGCGATTGCGTTATCCGCTTCGATTCGGGCAAGCACTGATCGTAAATCAAACCCTGGCAAAATCTAACTTTGCAAATCTTTAAAGGAGATCGCTCAAAATGGCAGAGCTAAATATTTCGGAGCGTCAGGTCGGCGACGTTACCGTACTTGATATGGATGGCAAGATTACCATCGGCGAAGGCAGTGTTGCCCTTCGTACGGCTATTCGGCGCCTACTCGAAGAAAGTAAGAAGAAGATTCTCTTAAATCTCGCGAAGGTAGGCTACATCGATTCCAGCGGTATCGGAGAATTGGTTTCCAGCTATACCGCAATCGGAAAAGAAAATGGTCAGTTGAAGCTTCTCAATCTGACGCAGAAACTGCAGGACCTCCTGACAATCACGAAACTTTTGACCGTCTTTGATGTCTATGAAAGCGAAGAAGAGGCGCTCGCAAGTTTCAAGTAATCAGCATGTCAGACAAACGAGAATTTCTCTGACCAAAAAGGGAGACAAAAGATGGCAGAACTTGACGTTAAGCAGCGCCAGGCAGGAGACGTTACCATTCTCGACTGTAGTGGCTCCATAAGAATGGGCGATGGCGCCGTTTCGCTCCGAAACGTTATTCGCGGTCTGAATGAACAGGGCAGCAAAAAGATTCTTCTCAATCTCCATGAAGTGAAGAACGTCGACTCGAGTGGTATTGGCGAATTAATTGCAAACTACACTACTCTTAGCCGTGATGGCGGCCAGCTCAAGCTTTTGAAACTTACTGACAAGATTCGAGACCTTCTGGTCATCACCAAACTCCTGACCGTGTTCGACGCCTATGACGACGAGGCCGAGGCCTTGAATAGCTTCAAATGAGTTCCGCGTTTCGAGTTTCGAGTTTCGAGTCCGTTATCTCCAACTCGAAACTCTGAACTCGGAACTCGAAACTTTTTATGTTTCGTTCCACCTTTCGCCGTTTGCTCGCGCTGGATGATCCACCGGAGCGAACGGCGCTTGCTTTTTCACTTGGTGTTTTTGTCGCCTTCTCCCCTTTCCTTGGACTCCATACAATTCTGGCAACTTTGATTGCCTTTGTTTTTCGCTTCAACAAGGTTGCCGTCTACAGCGGGACATTCATCAACAATCCTTTCCTCACGCTGGTTCCGATCATCATCGCCTCTTATGCCATCGGTGCATTTTTTCTCGGACGTCCACTGCGGATTCCGCCCGCGGGTGTCGAACTCCTCAGACATCCCCATCCGCTGACCGCAACTTACTATCACAAGCTTTTCCGGGAAAGCTGGGACGTAGTTTGGCCCTTCTCGATTGGTGCCATGACGCTTTCGGTGGTTTGTTCGCTTATTGCTTATCCAGTAACATCCTCGCTATTGCGGGCCCGGCGACGTTCGCAGGCGGCCAAATAAATGCACTTAGGAGTTTGCAGGGGCATCGGTCGTGACGGTGTTGGGCATCTTTAACATTCCCAGAGAAGCAGCACGAAAGCCAAACTCCCTGGCTATTAATCAATATACCGAACTTATGAAGAAGATCATTTCCTTAACTATTCTTTTGACAATCGCCGGCGCCGCCGCAAATTCGCAGGGCCAGACTGCCGCGCCAACTGGACGCGCGAACGCGAGTCCCAGTCCCACGCCGCCCCGACAGCAGCGGTCGACGACACGTCCACCGGAAGCCTCTGGTTTTGATCTCTCCGAGTATGGAGTGAGTTTCCAGACAGAACCGCGGCTAATAATTATGATGGCCGCCCTGGTAGCGGCCGGCTTCGATCCGGTGCCAAACGGAGCCGAGCCATCACCGTTTCTCACGCGGGTTAGAAGAGATCTGGCCGGTCTTGATCCCGACCTGCGTAATCGTTTGCGTACCTTTTACGAACGAAACAAACTTCCCGCGCCGGCGACTGCTGCCGATCAGGCAGCCCGCTATGTTTCGCTCGCATTCGCGCTGGGTTCCCCTCCATTGCTTGACGCACCTCAGCGGTCAGAAGAACTCCCGACCAGTCTGCTTGAAGTGCTCGACTTCGCTCCACTGGTAAAGGAGTTTTACCGTCGTGCGAACATTGAAGAGAACCTTCATGCCTATACGCGCGAGTATCAGGGTGAAAGTGATCGGCTTCGGGCGCCCACAGCAGAGATGATTCGCGACGTGTTGTCTTATTTGCACACGCGTCCGATAGCGTATTCACTGGAACGCGTGCAGGTTAAACCCTTAACTACGCCCAGGAAAAATGCCGCGAAGGTTTATACAACTCGCGAGCATCCGCGGCGTTTCTACATCGTCACTGACCTTCTCGGTGTTCCCGGCGCGATTAACTTCCGTGTTATTGGCGACGAATACTATGCGGTGCTGCCCCAGGGAACAGATCCCGGATCTTCTGAGTTGCGACGCGGTTATCTGCAATATATCGTCGACCCGCTGTCGCTGAAATTCAATCGCGAAATAGCCGCGCGACGCGATCAGATCAAATTGATCATCACGGCAAGGGAGAAGGCTGGTGCGGTTGTTAGCCCTGACATTTTTCTGGCTGTCTCGCGCTCGCTGGTAGCGGCGGCTGATGCACGCTACGAGGAGGCAAGAAGACTCGCGGGACTGAATCAGGAAGCCCGCCTTAAAATCGCGAGTGCTAAGGACGATACGTCACGCCAGACGATTTCAAGAGATCTTCAAGCCAACGCGAAAGCGGTCGAGGACGAAACGATTGCGCGTCTGGCAGACGACTACGAACATGGCGCCATTCTCGCCTTCTTTTTTGCTGAACAGATAAAGGGGATCGAAACTTCTGGTTTTGACGTGGCTGGTTTTTTCGGAGACATGATCGGTTCGTTTGACCCGGTACGCGAAGCCAATCGACTGAGCGAAAATGCCGGGACTCGCGAGCGCGCCCTCGCGGCGCGAAAAGCGCGCCTCGCCGCCAGGCGAGCGGAGACGGTAACTCCAGTTTTATCTGAAGCCGAGGCGGCCAGGGCTACTGTGCTCGTCAAAAAGCTTGGGGAAATAGAACAAACTCTGCAGTCGAAGAATTACGAGAATGCCGAAGCACGTTTGAAAGAACTTATTAGAGATTATCCACGTGAGGCTCGGATTTTCTTTGCGCTGGCAAAGACTGCAAGTCTGGCGGCAGCTGACGCCATCGACGAAGACGTACAGGCGGAGCGACTTAACCGCGCCCTCGGAAATTACCGACTTGCAATTGAAGCGTCGTCGCCGGAGGACCGCGCCTTAATCTCGCGCGCGCATGAAGCGATGGGACGAATTTACGCTTTCCTCGGGAATGCGAGTGAGGCTGAAAAGGAGTTTGATCAGGCGATAAAAATGGGCGACGTACCCGGTGGAGCGTTCCGAGATGCACTCGAAGGCAAGAAAAAGGTGCCGCCCGCAAACTGACTCGAACGCCGCGGAAGTTGCCAGCGTTAGCCTTTCCTGTTCTTATCCAATGCCGCAATTAAAGCCGGCGACCAGAGCGGGAGCGGGTCGCGCGCTTTGCGGTTGAATAAGACGGCCGCGCGGTTATAGGTTGGTAGCAGTTTTCGCTGGTCGCACATCACCTCGATCAAAGTCCTGCGTCCGAAGGTCTTCTCGATCAAGACGCACATCTTCCAGCCGACCGTATACCACGGACCCTGCTCGCCGAAGAAAGTCGAAACGGTCTCATTTATCTGCGTCTCGCTTAAGCGGTTTGCCAGCACATCCAGGAAAAACTTTTCTACCGTTCTGAGCTCATTATCAAAGTTGGCCACGTCGTGATCCCAACGAGCGCGGTCAGCATCACTACCGACAGCATGCGGATGCACATCCGTGCCGCCGGCTGCGGCGAGCATTGCGAAACCCTCTCCGAAAGCACCCAGGTATTTGATGACCGTCTGGACGTTCGGCGGTAAGTGGGCAATTGCATCTTTGGTCGGTTTAGTCGGGCAAGCCGTTCCATAGCCGACGTGATGCAGTTCGTGCGCGAGATAATTCTCAAACTTCTCCCTGCTCATTGTCGGATCAAGAAAGAGAAAAATCGCCGGGTCAGTGTTCAATTCAAAGACAAAACTGTTTTCTCGCGGTTTGATGACGGGGTATATCTTCGCCCGAATACTGGCCTGCTTTGGCAGATAGGCGAGTGCCAGATTGGCCGCGCGACCAGCATTAGCGGATTTCCATCTGGCAAGCGTTTCGGCAAGCGCCCGCGTTCGCTCCGCTAGAGAATCCGAAAGCACAAAAGCTTTGAAGTCAGCGTCCTCAAAGGACCGTCGCATTGCAATCTCTCTTTTTTTGAGCCTGACATAACCCTCGCTGTTGAAGAGGCGTTGCCAGTCGGCATCCGTTATTGGTTGCTGCGCGGTCTTTCTGGCGAGGATTGCCAATACTGCATCAGCCTCGTCTGTGACAACCTTAACGTTCACTCGTAACGCCCTCGCGGGTCGGGCCGAGCAGACAGCGACAAACACTAGAGAAATAAGAACTGCGGACAATAGCGTTTGGCCTACGAGTAATCGTTCTGTTCTCATTGTCACCTCTCCAACAAACCACATTAGCCAGCAAATAGCGGAAGCACGCTTTAGGAAATTGTGCTTTCAATCGCGAAAGAGACAGGCATTGTTGCCTGTCCCTTTCTTTTGACGGATAGAATCGAAGCCCGACAGGCAGGAAGCCCGTCATAAAGCTTAGATCGGCTGTTGCGAATTGCCTCTGATCACGCGCACCTTTGGTCCCCTGATCGTGCGGGGAACTGTCACGTTAATCTCCGGTGTGTTTGGCAAGTCGATCCGGGGGAAGCGAATGTTCATCTCCGGGATGGAGCCAAGTTCAACGCGCGGAATGACGATCGTTCGTACTCCCTGGGGCGTGACTCCCGGGAACGAACCGGGTTCTTCCTTTGGGGTCACATTAATGGTCCGCTGATTCTTATTGCGAATTACTGTCAGCGTTACATCGCCGTCTTTCTTCTTGTTAATCCCCTGCGCCAGGTCGCCGGCGTCTTCCACTTTCTCGCCATCAATCGCAGTGATTACGTCTCCGGCCTTAAGACCGGCCTTCGCCGCTGGACTATCGTCAATGACCGACGTGACCAGGACCCCCTTACTGTCGCCAATGCCAAAATACTCTGCCAGCTGCTTGGTTAATTGCGTCGTGCTGACACCGATGCGGCGATGATTCCCAAACGCGAACACCATTCCATCTTTTCCTGGTCCTTCCCACTTCCAAACATTGCCTCCCGGCGGCATGTTTAGCTCAAAGTCCTTCAAACGATCCAATCCTTCGATCTTATCCAGACCTTTCAGCTTGTCGAGACCGTGCCAGTCTCCCATGGCGTTGATCGACTGGTTGCGTTTGCCTATCGTGACCGCCACTTCCTGTTCGCCGCCGCCGCGACTGACGCGGAGCTTCACGGTTTGATCGGGTGCGACTTCCGACACGAGCCGGTTAAGTTTTCGCACACTCGTTACACTATCGTCCTCAAACCTAACGATAACATCATCTTTTCTCAGCCCCGCT
>Ga0070698_100001135_pt1 | contig 29460 bp, 23 predicted proteins | sample KBSK1502metaG_FD_65477 | JGI IMG/M metagenome (GOLD analysis project Ga0070698, IMG submission 65477) | Corn, switchgrass and miscanthus rhizosphere microbial communities from Kellogg Biological Station, Michigan, USA - KBS K1-50-2 metaG | ecosystem: Host-associated > Plants > Roots >...
ACTGGACAATCTCGCGCGGCGAGTTATACGCCCTGCGATAGGGGACAAATGGAAGGGCTGGCACGCCTTTCGTCGCGGCCTCGCGACCAACCTGTCTGAGCTTGGCATCGACGACAATGTGACACAGACCATCCTGAGGCACGCGAGCGTGACCACGACACAAATGCACTACATCGTGGTAAAATCAGAGCGTGCGAAAGCCGCTATGGAAGGACGCTCGGAGCAGTGGAAGAAGAAGGACACCTAAGTGCCCGTGGGACTGTTCCGGGAGCCCTCGTGGAGTACAAATGGGGTACACGGCCTAGCGTAAGTTGTTGAAAAGCCGAGGTACCTCAGTGGTAGAGCAGCCGATTGTGTAACGGCGAGTCATACTTTCACGATTTAGATGAAGTGACTTAGAGCGGTTCTAGAGATGTTACAGGCTGCGGCGCGAAGAAGTGATCGTTCGCCATTCTCGCCCTTCCCCCTCGCTGCGCCGGCAACTTCGCACGAGTGCCACCCTGAGGGCCTCATGCTGGCTGCTCTTTATTCCGACTTGACTAATCGTTACGATTGTGGTGCCGTTACCTCCAAGGAACGAGCTTCCCTATGTCCGCGTCGTCCTCTCGTCCGGCCCTGTATCAGCCTTTACCTTTGAAGCCCATCCGTGCAATCGTTCGCGTCGATTCAACCCCTGTGTTTTCTGTCACTTCCAAACTCTTTTCACTCTACCTACGCCCAGGATCGCCCGCAACTCAACTAGAATCAGTCCATTCCACACTCTTTCCGTTTGACAAGGGAGGCGTGGGGAGGGGAGCGAATAACAGGCGAAACCCAGCATCAGACAAGTATGCGACTCCTGAGCGAGCACAGCGAGTCGAAGGATCTCTCTGCTGTTCGCCCCGCTTCAAAGTGTTCAAAGTGACGAGCTAACAAACATGGAATCATACTCTTACATCAAACATAGGGGGGTAGGGGCCCAGAGGCGAATCTCGGGCGAAACTCTGATCGCCACACGTTCTCTTGCACATAAGTCCTTCAAATCGGACGCTTATGACCAGCCGGCCCGTAACTCCCTTGTCTCTCACACTTACCTCGGACGGCCACGGACGCGACCATGACCACCCAATTCCAGCTCAACCTCATGCCCGAACACCGCGTCTGGACCGTCACCGAGCTCACCGGCAGAATCCGCGATCTCTTCACCCGGAACTTCACCGACATCTGGGTCGAAGGCGAAATCTCCAACTGCCACGAGGCGCAGTCTGGCCACATCTATTGCACGCTCAAGGACGATCGCTCGCAAATCCGCTGCATCTGCTTCAAGAGCCAGCTGCGGTTGATGAAGTTCCGGCCCGAAGACGGCTTGCATGTCACCGTTCGCGGCTCCATCAGCGTCTATGAAGCGCGCGGCGAATACCAGATTTATGTCGAGAATATCGAGCGCGTCGGCTTGGGCGCGCTGCAGCTCGCTTTCGATCAGCTCAAAAAGCGCCTGGATGGGGAGGGGCTCTTTGCCCCCGCGCGAAAGAAGCCGCTGCCACTCCTGCCCCGCTGCATCGGCCTCATCACCTCTCCCAGCGGCGCCGCTGTCCGCGACGTTGTCCGCATTCTTCGCCGTCGCTTCCACAACGTCCAACTGACGCTGTATCCCGTGCGCGTTCAAGGGGATGGCGCTGCCACGGAAATTATCCGTGCTCTTGAGTTTTTCAACCGCAGGCGAAGCGTCGACGTCTTGATCCTTGCTCGCGGCGGAGGTTCGCTGGAGGATTTGTGGCCCTTCAACGAGGAGGGCTTGGCGCGTGCTATCGCGGCCTCCACGATCCCGGTCATCACCGGCGTCGGCCACGAAACCGACTTCACCATCGCGGACTTCGTTGCCGACGTTCGCGCTTCCACGCCCTCTGCCGCCGCCGAGCTCGTCGTGCAAACTCGGCGCGAATTCGACAAGCACGTCGCCGATCTCCGCGCCGCGCTCGCCGAACAAATGCGTTACCGCGTCCTGGTGCTCAGCCGGCGCGTGCACGAACTCGCCGGCCGGCCCGGCTTCCGCCGTCCGCTCGACCTGCTGCGCCAACAGCGCCAACGGGCCGATGAATTGGCCGCTCGGCTCGCGCGAGGGCTGCACGCCAGTCTCGAGCAATCACGCCGTCGATTCACGGCGGCGCATATTCGCGTTGTTTCCTTCGATCTGCGCAAACAAATCGCCGCTTTTCGCCAACAATCGCGAGATTTCTCGGCTCGCTTGGAATTGGGCCTGCGCGCGCGGCTGGAGCACAGCCGAAGGCGCCACTCGACACAACACCTTCGCCTGATATCTTTTGATTTCCGCGCGAAAATTGCGGGTCTGCGCCGCCAACTGGAGAGAAGCGATGCGGAGCTAGCGGCGCGTTCCGAACGGCTGCTTCGTCTCAAACGCGAGACGCTGAATCGGTTGCGGCTGCAACTCGAAGAACGCAGCCCGCTCCGCGTCCTGGAGCGCGGCTACGCCATCGCCACCGATACCGCCGGCAACGTCCTCCGCTCCGCCGACCAAGTCGCCCTCGGCGACACCGTCGCCGTCCGCCTCCACCGCGGCCACCTCACCACCGAAGTGAAAAAGAAAGAGAGCGAATGAAAGAACGAAGATTATTCTTCGTCGCCGGTGGACGTCACTTTGAGGACCGCGAGGAAAGCTTCTTGCGGGATGTCGACTTGGCCGACGCGTTTCATGCGCTTCTTGCCTTCTTTTTGTTTTTCGAGGAGCTTGCGCTTGCGTGTAATGTCGCCGCCATAGCACTTAGCCAATACATTTTTGCGAATCGCCGCAACCGTTTCCCGCGCGATCACACGGCTGCCAATGGCCGCTTGAATCGGGACCTCGAACAGTTGCCGCGGAATCAATTTGCGCAAGCGCGTGACCAGCTCGCGGCCGCGCTCGTAAGCTTGTTCGCGGTGGCAAATGATCGACAACGCATCCACCGGTTCGCCGCCGACGAGCACGTCCAGCTTGATCAGATCCGATTCGCTGTAGCCCGCGAGGTGATAATCCAGTGATGCATAGCCCCGCGAAGCGCTTTTCAGCCGGTCGTAAAAATCGAGAACAATTTCATTCAGCGGCAATTCATAGGTAAGCATGACGCGAGTCGGCGACAAATATTCAAACCCCTTTTGCGTACCGCGCTTGTCCTGGCAGAGCTGGAGAATCCCGCCGACGGATTCTTCGTTGGTGATGATCATCGCCTTGATGATGGGTTCCTCGATCTTGGCGATGTCGCTAGGATTCGGAAATTTCGCGGGGCTATCTACTTCGATCACCTCTCCGCCGACTCGCGTGATGCGATAACGCACGCTAGGCGCCGTGGTGATCAAGTTGAGCCCAAATTCGCGCTCCAGGCGTTCCTGCACAATTTCCATGTGCAGCAGGCCGAGAAAGCCACAGCGGAAACCAAAGCCGAGCGCGACAGAATTTTCCGGCTCATAAAAAAATGCCGCATCGTTGAGCTTCAATTTGCCGAGCGCGTCGCGCAGCGGCTCGTATTCGTCGGCGAGAACGGGAAACAATCCGGCAAACACCATTGGCTTGATGGCTTCAAAGCCGGGAAGCGGCGGCGCGGGACGCGCTGCATCCGTGACGGTGTCGCCCATGCGCGCGTCAGCCACTTGCTTGATGTTGGCGACGACAAAACCCACATCCCCCGCTTCGAGCTCATCGAGTGCAATCGGTTTCGGCGTGAGCGTGCCGAGTTGCTCGACTTCGTAAATCTGATTGCTGTAACACAGCCGAATTTTCATGTGGTTCGTGATGCGCCCTTCCATCACGCGCACTAAAACGACGGCGCCGCGATAAATGTCGAACCACGAATCGAAAATCAGCGCCTGCAGCGGATTTTCCGCGCTTCCTTTCGGCGGCGGAACGCGCTGCACGATGGCTTCAAGCACGTCGTCGACTCCGAGGCCGCTTTTCGCGCTGATCATCAGCGCATCCTGCGCAGGGATTGCGAGCACGTTTTCGATTTGCTCTTTGACGAAATCGGGTTGCGCAGCGGGCAGATCGATTTTGTTGATCACCGGAAGAATGGTGAGATTGTTGCCCGCGGCGAGAAACGTATTCGCCACGGTCTGAGCCTCGACGCCTTGGCTAGCGTCCACGACAAGCAGCGCGCCTTCGCAGGCGGAGAGCGCGCGCGAGACTTCGTAGGAAAAATCCACGTGACCCGGCGTGTCGATTAGATTCAGGCGGTAGGTGTTTCCGTCTTTGGCTTTGTAATGAAGCCGGATGCTTTTCGCCTTGATAGTGATGCCGCGTTCGCGCTCCAGGTCCATGGAGTCGAGGACCTGCTCGTGCATTTCGCGTTGCGTCAGAGCGCCGGTCATTTCCAGCAGGCGGTCCGCCAGCGTGGATTTACCGTGATCGATGTGCGCGATGATACAAAAATTGCGTATGAACTTCGGGTCCATTCGGGTCGTTGACCGGCAGGAGCTCTCTTTGATTCGTGAGTCCGGCGCCACACGGAATGCCGGATCGCGCCGCAGAACAATTCAGTGTGCCACAAATCATAGTGCGGCGTAACCAGGTCGATCCGAGAAGAGGAAGAGAGATTCCTCTTTGCGCTGAGCGTTCGAATTCCGAGCCTTCGGAGCTCAGGCCGGCGTTCGAGATTTGCATCACGGAGGACGGTGAGAAAGGACAGGACAGGCAGGAATGCTGGTCCTACCGATATTTTCATCAGGGATGAAGCCTGGGGGCTTCTGTAAAAGTCAAAACCTGCACCCTGAAAACCGCAAGGTGCGGCACCCGGCAGCGAGGAAGGCGTGCAACATAGATCATGAGTTGACGGCACGAGTTTTGCCCCGCTGAAACGAGCGGTATATAGTTACAAAGGGCCGTCTGCGCTCTGCTCAGCCAGCGACCCTGTACACGTTTGCTAAGAAAAAACCGCAAAGGCAACCTGTAGGAATGGCCCCAGACGTCAGCAAACACCTGGAGCGCGCAAAACGCTTCCTCGAGAAAAACCGCGTCGAAGATGCGATCGAGGCGTATTTGGCGGTAATTGACGAAGCGCCGCAGCACCCGGAAGCGACGCAAGCGCTAGGAGATCTCTACGCGCGGCGCGATCAGCCCGATCGCGCCGCGGTGTATTACGGTTTGTTGTTCGATCTTTTGGTCGAACCACGCGAAGAGATCAAGGCGCTAGCTATCTACAATCGATTTCTTCGCTCCGGCCCGGTGCAGCAGCCACCGGAGCGCATCGCGCGCTATGCCTTCCTGCAGCAGAAACAAAATCGCCCCGATGAAGCGATCGAGCAATACACCAGGGCTGCGGAAATGTTCGAAGAGGCCGGCCGCGCGGAAGATGCGTTGTTCTGCTGGGAGCGGACGGCGCAACTTGCTCCCGAGAATTTACCGCGGCAGCTCAAATTGGCGGAGGCCGCCGAGCGAATCGGCAAGAACGCGTTGGCGGCCAGAGCTTTCCTGCGCGCCGGGCAGCTTGCATCCGCGAGCGGAGCGCAGGCCGAGGCCTTGGACTTTTTCGGACGCGCATACGATCTGGCGCCGCTAGAACGCAGCGTCGCGTTACTTTATGCCGACGCCACGCTCCGCGCGGGCCAACCCTCACAGGCCGCGAAGCTACTGGAACCCTTCGTACCCACGGAGAATGACAGCAACTTCCTGGAGACGTTTGCGGATGCGCTGATGCGCTCCGGGCAACTCGAGCGCGCGCGTGAAGTGCTGGAACGCGTGCTGCGAGAAAAGAACGAAGGCGCAACGCGAATGTTCGAGCTTGTGGATCTCTATGTCCAATCGGGGCAACCGGAAAAAGGCGTAGAGATCTTGCAGACACTGAAGCGGCGGATGTTTGCAGACAAACGGCAAAATCAATTCGCTGCGCAGATGGACGGCATTGGAGCAAAGCATCCGAATTCACAGCTGATTTTGGAATTCTGGGCAGCGTTGCACAACGAGCTGAACCGCGAAACGCAGTACTTCGAAATCCTGGTCAAGCTTTTTGACGCCTATTTGAATGCGGGAAACGTTTCCAAAGCGGGTGAGACCCTCGAAAACCTGGTGGACATCGATCCATATGACTACCGAAATCAGGAGCGGCTGGAACGGCTGAAGGGCCGAGTGGATGATGCCTATTTCAAGCGCGTTGCCGGCAGGCTGGCGAAGTCCGGCACGATCGGGGGAGGAACGCAAGGGCAAGCGCAATCGGGAGCCACGGACGGCACGGCATCGCAATCCGGTAGTGAGGAAGGCCGAAAACACCAAGCGCTTGAAGACCTAATCGTGCAGACGGAAATTTTCCTGCAATATTCGCTGCAGACGAAAGCGATCGAGCGGCTGCAAAAAATCGCGGCAATGTTTCCGGGAGAAGAAGAGCATCATCCGCGGCTTAGGAACCTTTACGAATTGGCGAATTGGTGGCCCGAAGGCGCACCCAAGCCAAAGCCTGAACCTCCCATGCGAGAGGCGGAGCCCGTGCCGATAGTAGAAGCGCGCGAGCCGGGGACCACAGGAAAAACCGGAGTCTATACGGCCGAGACGCTCCGCGATCTCTCTAAAATCTCGGAGATCAACCAAAAAATATTTCGCCAACAAACACCGCGGGCCATGCTCAATACCGCGGTGAATGAAGTGGGCACTTATCTTCGAGCGTCGCGCGCTTTGGCCGTGGTTGGCGCGCCGGGCCGGCCTCCGGAAATGGCGGCGGAGTATTGCGCGCAGGGAATCCGGCCGGCGCCCGGGGCGCAAGTGGTTCTTTTGATCGCCCATATGGAAAAAGCGCAGCCGGACGAGCTCGGCGGCTTGATCGTGGATGCGGCGGAAGACTCGATCCTGACGGAACTCGGGCTGGCGACGGCCCTGGGCGTGGTGATCACGGATAAGGAAACGCAAGCACCGGCAGGCATGGTGATCGTGGGCCACGTCGACAAGCACAATTGGAAGCCGAACGAGACTTATTTCTTGCAGGCGATCGGCGATCAGATGCTGATGAGCGTGAGCCACACGCGGCTGCGCTCGCTGGTGCGGCGCATGGGAGTATCGGATGAACGAACGGGGCTGCTCAGCCGCAGCTCGTACCTGAGTTGCCTGCTGACGGAGGCGGACCGATCGCGCACGCAGAGCACGCCGCTTGCACTGGCGATTTTGCAGATCGATCGCGGAGCAGAGATCATCCGGCAACAGGGAGAATCTCCGGTCGAGCGGTTTCTGGAGCAGCTTGCGCGGTCACTGCAGCCGATCGTGCGGCAAAATGATGTGGCGGTAAAATATACATCGTGGTCTCTGGCTTTTGTTCTGCCGGATACAACGCTGGAAGGCGCGCAGAACCTGGCGGATAAATTGCGGCGGGCGGCTTCGGGAGTGCGTCCACCGTGGGATGCGACGCAGATCACGCTGAGCGCAGGTATCGTGGAAGCGGTGGCCAAGCCGGATTACGAGAGCGAGGACATTGTCACGGATCTGATCAATCGGGCGGAGATTTCTGTGGAGGAAGCGCGGAAGCAGGGTGGGGACACGATTGTGGTGTTGGAAAGTCCGAAGGTGTGAGGAAGAAGAAGTAAAGAAGTAATGAAATAACGATGGAATGAGGAAGACCGGAAAATAGAAACTAGAAGAGAAGAGAGACTAGAAAAGAGAGAGAAGTGAGGAGAGCATGTTTCCGACGGATGTGGTGATTTTGGGAGGAGCGCGGACGCCGATGGCGCGCTACACGGGATCGTTTTCGGATGTTTCGGCGATTGAGCTGGGGGCGCACGCGTCGAAAGAGGCAATCCGGCGATCGGGCGCGGATCCGGGAGAGTTCGATCACGTGATTTTTGGAAATGTGATGCAAACGAGCGCGGATGCGATTTACGGCGCGCGTCATGTGGGCTTGAAGGCGGGATTGAAGACGGAAACGCCCGCGGTGACCGTAAACCGGCTGTGCGGATCTGGAATTGAAGCGATTGCACAGGCGGCGCAGCGGCTGCTACTCGGCGAAGCGAAGATGGTGCTTGCAGGCGGAATGGAGAACATGACGCAAGCGCCATTCGTGATTCGCGGAGCACGCAACGGACTGAAGCTGGGCGGAGGCGCGCTGGAAGATTCGTTGATGGCCGGGCTGACGGACACCTATTGTGGATTGCCGATGGCGCTGACGGCGGAAAAGCTGGCCGAGCAACAGGGCATCACACGGAAGGACGCAGATGCGTACGCGCTGCGGAGCCAGCAGGCGGCGGACGCGGCCTACAAGGCATGCCGCATCAAGGAAGAGCTGGTTCCCGTGGAGGTGAAGCAGGGCAAGAAGACAATTGTCGTGAGCGAAGACGATCACCGGCGGCCAGAGACGACCATGGAAATACTGGAGAAATTGCCTCCGTCGTTCAAGAAGGATGGGATTGTGACGGCTGGGAACGCGAGCGGCATTGTGGATGGCGCCGCGGCGGTGGTGGTGACACGAGAAACGACGGCTAAAGATCAGGGACTTAAGCCGATAGGGAAAATCGTGTCTTGGGCCGTGGCGGGCGTCGATCCAAGCATCATGGGGATTGGTCCGGTGCCGGCGTCGCAGAAAGCGCTGAAGCTGGCGGGATTGTCGCTGGAGCAGATGGATCGCGTGGAGGTCAACGAGGCCTTTGCGGCGCAATACTTGGCGGTTGAAAAAATTCTGGGACTGAACCGGGATAAAACGAACGTGAATGGCGGAGCCATCGCGCTAGGGCATCCGTTGGGGGCTTCCGGCGCTCGTTTGGTGATCACGATACTGAATGAGCTGCGGCGGAATAATTTGCGATATGGACTAGCGACTGCGTGCATTGGCGGCGGGCAGGGGATTGCGATGATACTGGAAGCAATGAAGTAAGGATGTAATGAAGTAAAGAGTTGAAGAGTGCCAGCGTGCAGGCGTGGAAGAGTTTACGAGCAAGAGAGTACCAGAGTCCAATAGTCCCGGGCGGCAGTTAGCGGCTTGCCTGAGCTGAGCTGACGATCTTCCCGTTTACATTTCTGTTAGACTCGCGTGGCTGTTTGGCGTGCCCTGCTCACGCGAGCGGCGAGATTTCAAGGGAGAGGCATGGCAATTCTACGGGTGGGAGTCGTGGGGTGTGGCCTGATGGGCTCGGGGATCGCACAGGTGTCGGCGCAAGCGGGTTTTGCAACGGTAGTGCGCGAAGTAAGTCCAGAACTTTTGGACAAAGGATTGAAGAGCATCGAGGAGAATCTGGCGAGAATGGTGGAAAAGGGAACGATCAGCGACGCTCAGAAAAGTGAAATTCGCGGGCGGCTGAAAGGCACGACGGTCATTGAAGACCTGAAGGACTGCGATGTAATCATCGAGGCGATCGTCGAGCAGCTTCCAGCGAAACGTGAACTGTTCGCCGCGCTGGATTCGTTGTGCCTAGCGTCGACGATTTTTGCAAGCAATACTTCTTCGCTGACGATCACAGAAATTGCGACGGCGACCAAGCGAACGGATCGCTTCGTGGGACTGCACTTTTTCAATCCGGTTCCGGTGATGAAACTGGTGGAAGTGGTGAAGACGATCGCGACCGATCCCGCGGTGTATGAGGAGATGGTGGCGTTTGGCACAAAGCTAGGCAAGACCCCAGTGCGCGCGCACGATGGCACCGGATTTATCGTGAACCGGCTGCTGGTGCCGTATCTGCTGGACTCCATCCGGGCGTTGGAAGAAGGCGTTGGGTCCGTGGAAGACATCGACAATTCGATGAAGCTGGGCTGCGGGCATCCCATGGGGCCGCTGACGCTGCTGGACTTCGTAGGACTCGATACGACCTATTACATCGCGAACATCATGTTCGATGAGTTTCGCGAGAAGCGCTTTGCGAGTCCGCCGTTGCTGAAGCGAATGGTGCTGGCGGGGTGGACTGGACGTAAGAGCGGACGCGGATTTTACGACTATTCGGATCCGCAGAAGCCAAAGGCGGTGAAGTTTTAGCGATTGGAGAATCGAAAGCCGAAAATCGAAACTCGAAACTCGAAAATAGAAAATCGCAATGGCTTACGAAAACTTGATTTACGAGAAGAAGGATGGGATCGCGTACGTCACCTTCAACCGGCCGAAGGTGCTGAACGCGCTCAACCGGAAAACGGTGGAAGAACTGCAGGATGCATTGTGGGATGCGCGCGATGACGCATCGGCGCGGGTGTTGATTCTGACCGGGGCGGGTGAGAAGTCGTTCGTCGCGGGCGCGGATATCAGCGAGCTGGCGCAGCGAACGCCTGTGGACGGAAAAGATTTTTCGCTGTTCGGGCAGAGCGTGTTTCATTTGCTGGAGACGATGGGGAAGCCTTCGATTTGCGCGATCAATGGCTTTGCCCTGGGCGGGGGCTGCGAACTTGCTCTGTGCTGCACGATTCGAATTGCAAGCAAAACCGCGAAACTCGGCCAGCCGGAAGTGAAGCTGGGTATCATCCCCGGCTATGGAGGCACGCAGCGGCTGGCGCGATTGTGCGGCAAGGGCGTGGCGCACGAACTTTGCCTGACGGGCGAGATGATTACGGCGGAACAGGCGCAGCGCATCGGCTTGGTGAATCATGTTTATGAGCCGGCGGAACTGCTGCCTGCGGCGGAAGCCATGGCCAAGATGATGATCAGCAATGCGCCCGTAGCGGTGAAATATACGATGGAAGCGATTGCGCGAGGAGTTGAGATGGCGCAGGAGGAAGGGCTTTTTCTGGAGGCGACACTGTTCGGCCTTGCCTGCGCAACAGAAGACATGCGGGAAGGGACGAGAGCATTTCTCGAGAAGCGGCAGGCGCAGTTCAAAGGGAAGTAAGAGCAGCAAGGAAGTAACGAAGTAGCGAAAAATCATGGCGGAGAAACTACAACCCGAATTTATACGCGGAGAGCTCAGCGCCGCCGGATTGAGATTTGGAATCGTGGTGAGCAGATTCAACAGCTTTATTACCGAACGGCTGAGCGCGGCGGCACTGGACGCGCTGGAGCGCGCGGGCGCAGCGAGCAACGAAGTGGACGTCGTGCATGTGCCTGGCTCTTTTGAATTACCGCTGGCGGCGAAAAAGCTGGCGTGTACGGGCCGTTACGATGCTTTGATTGCAATCGGGTGTGTGCTGCGCGGCGAGACGGCACACTACAACTATGTGTGCTCGGAGGCGGCGCGAGGGTTGCAGCTTGCGCAGATGGACAGCGGGCTACCCATCATTTTTTGTGTGCTGACGTGCGACACGTTGGAACAAGCGATCGATCGCGCGGGTCTGAAGGGCGGCAACAAAGGATTCGAGGCGGGCTTGGCGGCCATCGAAATGGCCCAATTGTCGCGGAAACTGCGTGCGGGCACAAATTCCAAGGCGGCAACTTCGGGCAGCGCCGCGGCTGCGGGCAGGCCCACGGTAGTGGCCAGGTCACGGCGCAAATAACGTGTCGCTGCGCAGCAAATCCCGCGAGTACGCGATGCAGATGCTGTTTCAGTGGGATGTGAGCCGTCAGGAACCCGCGAAATTGGAAGAAAACTTTTGGCGCGGCGCAAAGGCTGCGGACACAACCCGCGCGTTTGCGAACCAGCTCTTCGAAGGTGCGACGAGGGAAATTGCCTCGCTCGATGAGGTAATTGCGAAACACGCGGAAAATTGGCGACTCGAACGGCTTGCGGCGATTGATCGAGCGATTTTGCGGCTGGCCATTTATGAATTGCGGTCGACCGATACGCCGCCGAAAGTGGTGCTCAACGAAGCGGTGGAAATGGCCAAGAAGTTTTCTTCTGACGGTGCGAGCGCGTTTGTCAATGGGATTCTGGACTCGTTCCGTAAGTCAATGATTCATCAGTAGGCTAGACCCCGCCTGACTAGTACTAGTTCTTCCGAGACTTTCCGCCTGCCGCGGTGTTTGTTTAAGCAGAGTCCGGCCCAGGTCACGGGCCGTTTGCTTCAGGAGAGAAAAATGACCAGGAAAAAGTTGATTACTCGAAGTGTGCTCGCGCTTGGGTTCGCAGGGTTGCTTGGTGGTGGCGCTTATGCACAGGGCCAGGGCCCGACGCCACAGCCGCAGCAGGACGTCCAGAACGATAAGCACGACATTCGGCAGGACAGGCGAGAGTTGAGGAACGATCGCGCCGACCGCAATGCCGATCAGCGCGATATCAACCACGACAAGCAAGACCTGGCGCACGACCGCGCGGATCGTAATCAGGATCAGCGAGATATCAACCACGACAAACGCGATTTGGCGCAGGATCGTGTGGATCGCAACCACGACCAGCGTGACATCAATCACGACAAAGCGGCGCTGGCGTACGACAACAAGACCTATGGCGTTAACAGCGCGCAGTCGCAAGCACAACGCCAGGACTTAGCAACGGACCGCACAGACCGGAACAAGGATCAGCGGGACATTAATCATGATCGGCACGATCTGAACAAGGATCGCGTGGAGCGTAATGCCGATCAACGGGACGTTAATCATGACAAGCGGGACCTGGCGTACGACCGTGCAGACCGCAGCAAAGACCAGCGAGATATCAATAAAGATAAGCGGGACCTGCATCAAGATCACAGGGACGTGCGGCACGATCGACGGGGACATTAACGGCGTGGTTGAATAAGAACACAGGCCGTTCCGCTTGGCCGTTCAGTAATGTGCGGGACGGCCTTGTGTATCTGCAACGGGATCAGGCTTGGATGGTGCCCTCGAAGACCTTGACGGCGGCGCCGCTCACCCGAGGCTGGAGTTTTTTTCCGGTGCGCGTTACTTCCACTTCGATGTGACTCGGGCGTCCCATTTCTTCGCCCTGCAGGATGTTCAGCGTTTGGCCCGGCGCGAGTTTACCGTGGCGAACCAGGTAAGCGCCGAGTGAGCCCGCGGCGGAACCTGTGGCGGCATCTTCGTAAAGCTCCCACGGCAACATACCGCGAGAACAGGCTTTGCCGTTTCCGCCGGAAGTGAAGCAATAGGCCATGGTGCCGTTTTTGCCGAGCAGCTTTCGCAGCTCGATTATGTTCATGGTGATTTTGACGAGGGCGGAGCGATTCCGCAGCGGCACCATCAAGTTGAAAATGCCGGTGGAAACGTATTCCGGCTCGAGCTTGGGATCGAGATCGTTTGCGGCGAGCCCGAGAGCGCCAGCGAGGGCTTTCTTGTTGAGCTTGTGGGGGCGGAACTGCGCTTCCTTTTGAGTCATGGTCACACGCTGGGGGCGGCCATCTTTGAAGCGAATCTCAACCGGAAGGATTCCGGCACCGGTTTGCTGCAGAACGTGCACGCCGCCCTCTTGCGCGGGCACGACGCCGAGCTCGGCGAGAAGAAACCACGTACCGATGACTGGATGGCCGGCGAGCTTAAGCTCTTGGCGAGTGGTAAAAATGCGGAGGCGCGCGAGCGCGTTGTCTTCGGTGGGCTTCTGGACGAACACGGTTTCCGAAAGGTTCATCTCCCGGGCGATGGCCAGCATGGCGGCGTCCGAGAGGCCGTCGCCGTCGGTGATCACGGCCAGCGGGTTGCCCTCAAAGCGCGTGGTGGTGAAGACATCCAGAGTGTAGAAGCGGCGTTGCATCGGAGTGAATGGTCGCGCTGGAGCTTGGGTGTGAATTCAGTTGCGCTCGAGCTGGGCGACAGTCCTTTCGTTGGTGATGTTACCTGTATTCAGCGTGGATTTGGGCTCGATGAGGACGATATGGACTTCGTCGTCCGCGACCGGGCAATGCTCGACGCCTCGCGGAACGATCACGAACTCACCTTCGCGAACGACGGATTCGCGATCCCGAAACTTCATGCGCAGAGTTCCTTTTACGACGAGGAACAATTCGTCTTCAGTGTCGTGATGGTGCCAGATGAACTCGCCTTGGAATTTTACCGCTTTGACGTGGCAATCGTTGAGTTCACCGATGATTCGCGGATGCCAGTGATCGGCAAAATGAGAGAATTTCTCATTTAGATTCACAGTTTCCATAGGGACTCCCATGGCCCAGAACTAAGAATCCTGTACAAGTTTCACCACTGCGCCAAGAACGCGCTGAGTGGTGTCAGGCCGAGTGGTCTCGGAGTATAGGCGAAGGAGATTTTCTGTGCCTGAAGCGCGCACCATCACCCAGCCAATTTCGCCGAGATAGATTTTGATTCCGTCCAGGTTTTCCCGGCGCGTGACCGGCCATTTCAGGAGGCTGGTCGTGTTGCCATCAGACAAATGCGCAATGGCGCGTTCTTTTTGGCCGGGTTTCACTTCCAAGTCCACTCGACCATAGTGATGCTCGCCAAACTCGGCGAATAACGCGCGCACGAGCTCACCCAAAGACTTGTCGTGCCACGCCATGAGCTCGGCCAGGAGCAAGGCCGAAACCGTGGCGTCGCGTTCCGGAAGATACAGACTTGTGCCGATTCCTCCGCTTTCTTCTCCGCCGATCAGAATGTTTTGCTCGAGCATAAGCTCACAAATGTACTTGAAGCCGATGGGGACTTCGTGGAGTTTGCGGCCGAACTTTGCCGCGAGCTTATCGATGAGCTTGGTCACGGAAAAAGTTTTCGCGATGTCGCCAGGGAGTTTGCGCGTCCCGGCGAGATGCCACACCAGCAGGGAGAAAATCTGGTGGGGATTGATGAACGAGCCGTCACGGTCGATCGCGCCAATGCGATCGCCGTCGCCATCGGAACAGAAGCCGACATCGTATTTGCCGGCGCGGACCGCTTGGCGCAAGGCTTCGATGTGCGGCTCGATCGGCTCGGGATGGATACCGCCGAAGAGCGGATCGCGAGCGCCGCGAATTTCGTCGCACACGATTCCATTGCGCTTGAAGAGTTCGGGAAGCAGGCCGGCGGCCGCTCCATGCATCGGGTCGGCGATGAACCGGAACTTTGCGTCTCGCAAGCGCTGCCAGTCGACGAGCTTCTCAATTGTGTCCAAATACGGCGCGCGGGGCTCCAGCGGTTGAATCAGACCCTTACGCGGTGGCAAGGGCGGGAGGCCTTGGCTCACCACTCCCGCAAGGTCGCTCTCGATTTGCGCCACAATCGATGGAAGAGCGCTGCTGCCATAGCTGGCTTTGTATTTGATTCCGTTCCAGCGGTAGGGATTGTGGCTAGCTGTGACGACCATTCCGCCGGCCGCGCCTCTTTGTCGGACCAGCAAAGAAATCGCGGGAGTCGGACAGGGTTTGTCGGCGAGCCAGACCGGCGTGCCAGTTGCGCTCACGACATCGGCAATCGCTTCAGCCACGCGATCCGACGCGAAACGGTGATCGTAGCCAATGATTAGGCCTTTGCGCGGATCTTCTCCGCGCACGACATAGCGGGCAATCGCATGTGCAACGATACGCGCGTTGCCGAACGTGAAATCTTCCGCGATGATGCCGCGCCATCCATCAGTTCCAAAGCGAATCGAGCTCATTGAGAGCGAGTATACGCGATACTATTTTTTAGCCAATAGGCCGGATTGGCCTACCTAACTCTGGATTAACCGCCAGACTTAGCAACTTGCTTAATCATCTCGACGTCGATGGTGATGGAGACTTCGTCGCCTACCACCACACCGCCGTTATCCATGTTGGCGTTCCATTTCACACCGAAATCTTGCCGGTTGATCTTTGTGGTGGCCGTGGCCGCGGCGCGCTGATTGCCCCAGGGATCTTTCACGGGAGGGGTCGGTCCGTCGACATCGAGAACGACCGGCTTGGTGACGCCGCGGATGTTCAGGTCGCCTGTGACTTTCAGCTTGCCTGGAGCGGCTTGTTCCACTTTGGTGGATTTGAAGGTCATTGTGGGGAAATCTTTCACATCGAAGAACCGGTCGCTACGCAGATCGTCATCGCGCTTGGGTTCGCGAGTATCGACGGTGGAAACGTCGATGGTCACATCAACGCTGGACTTAGAAATATCCGCGTCATCGAAATTTACAGTGCCCTTCACTTTGCTGAATGCACCGCGAACCGTAGAAATAGCCAAGTGGCGAACCGAGAATTGCGCGGCCGAATGCGCGGGATCGATTTGCCAGGTGGAAATTGCCGCGGGTGCGGGTACAGAGAGAATCACTGCGAGGCCCAAAGCGCTTGCAAGGCGAGCTGAGAAATGCCCCATGGTTTTGGTCTCCTTTGAGGTTCAGTTGCAGATTCTAAGGTCGAGAATGCCCCAAGAGCGCTACTGCGCTAGTGGTCTGCGAATTTCCTCCAGCAAAACCGCTAGTCCCTTGAGCCGTGCCGCAGAAATATGGCTGAACTGCCGTCTGTGAAGATCGCGAATGGGCTGATCTAGACGGCGCAGCGACTCGAGCCCTTTGGAGGTGATGCGCGTCTTGATGACGCGACGATCGTCCGTCTGGCGTTGGCGCGTGATCAAGCCATGTTTCTCCATGCGATCTAGCAGGCGGGTCATGTCCGGATCATGAGAAATCATTCGCTCGCCGATATCGCTGCACGCCAGACCCTCCGGCTCGGCGCCACGCAGGATGCGCAAGACGTTATATTGCGCGCTAGTGAGGCCGCTGGCTTTCAGTACTTGTTCCACCTGCTGACCGAGAGCATCCGCGGTTTTCTGGAGCGCGATGAAGGCTTGATCCTGGAGCGGGAGAGGAACGCGTGCGCTGCGCGGTTGCCGGCTCATCTTGCCCGTTGTAGTCGTTATAACGAACATTGTCAAGAGGCAAAAGCTCGCCTTAGGACTTGCGAAGCGGCCGCAGCTGGACTTCACTTATGAAACTCTGCGGCCCCTGAGTCACCACCATGGCAACCGCATGCGCCACATCTTCCGCGGTCAGCGCCTTCTTAGAGTCCTTCGGTCCACGGCCCGAGAACTCCGTTGCGACACTCCCTGGGCAGATCACACTCACGCGGATTCCGTGGTCGCGAAGATCCTCCGCCATACAACCTGAAAGACCCAAAATGCCCCATTTGGAAGCGCAATACAGGCCGCCCCCTGCAAAGGTATTCCGGCCGGCTAACGAGCTGATATTAACGATATCACCCGCACCTTGACGGATCATCCCAGGCGCCACAGCACGCGAAACCAAAAAGACACTCTTCAGATTGGTGTCCAGGACGCGATCCCAGTCTGCTTCGGATTTTTCATGCGCGGGCCCAAACACCCCCATGCCGGCATTATTGACCAGGATCGAGATGGGCCCCAGAGCGGCTTCTGTTTTCGCGACCAGGTCTGTGACTTCGGCAGAGCGTGTGACGTCGGCAAGCTGCGCGAAAACCCGGGCGGTCGATTTCACCAGTTGGTTCGCGGTTTCTTGCAGTGCTTGAGCATTGCGGCCGCAAATAGCTACTGACGCGCCAAGCGTGGCTAAGCGTGCAGCGATGGCGCGCCCAATGCCCCGGCTTCCGCCGGTGACTAATGCCACAGATTTTGCCAGGGAAGCTTGCGTTAGATTTACATCCGAATCGCTGATGCCAGCCATTTGATTTCTTCCTCGTGCAGACCACCAATTTTGTGCGAAACTCATCTTAACAATATCGAGCAGCAGCCCGCGCGCCAGCCGGATGTTCGCCCCGGAGCCGGCAGAGGTCGGAAATGTCGCGGCAGCTGACGAATTGATGGCGAAATACCCGTAGAATACACAGTTCCCTGTAGGGTACCGCCTTGCGGATGCCATTAGCCTTTTCCTATAATCCCAACGCTTTGCGGATCAGCTAAACCCAGTGGACGCTTTCGGGGAGGCGAGACACAAAGGCTTGGAGTTTGAGCGAGGAGAGTCGGAATGAACGGAACATGTAGATTGGCGGGCCTCGCGATCGCTGCGGCGCTCTGTTTAGTGTTGGGGAGTGCCCTGGGAGCGAACGCAGGGCTGCAAGCCCCCGCGGGCGGCCAGGATGCCGGTGGCGGCAAGCCGGCGTATACGATGGCCGAATACAACGCCTACACCGCGGCCCAGGCTACCAAGGATCCCACTCAGCAGATCAAGCAGCTCGATGACTTTGTGGCCAAGTATCCGAACTCCGCGCTTCTGATTTACGTGTACCCCCTCTATTACAACGCGTACAGCCAATTGAAGAACTATCCGAAGGTGATCGAGTACGCCGACAAGCTCATCGCACTGGGCGACAAAGCGGAGCCGCCGATTCGCTATCAAGCGTATTACGCCAGAGCGTTTGCCTACACGAACATGAATATCAAGGATACGGATCCGACGGCCAAGGAGCAGGCGACCAAGGCGCGTCAAGCCGCGCTGGATGGACTGAAGACGCTCAACGAATTGAAGGCGCCGGCGAACATGACTGAATCAGCTTTTGAAGAGCAAAAAAAGCAGCCGAAGATCTTGTTCAACTATACGGCGGCCAACGCGGCCATGGTTTTGAAGGATTGTGCAGGCGCAGTGGAATCGTACAAGGCAGTGCTCGCGCTGACTCCCGACGATGCGGTCACCAACTACCGGCTCGGCCAGGCGTATCTTTGCATGAACCCGCCACAGCAGATGGACGCGTTTTGGTCGTTTGCACGTTCCGTGACCGCCAAAAATGCGCAGCAGCAGCAATCGAATCAGGTAAAGAGTTACCTCCGCAAGCTCATTGCGAACTATCAGGGCGGCAACGTTTGCGACAGTCTTATTGATGCGGAATTGAATGAGCTCTTGCAGCTTGCGAGCAGCTCCACCGAGCGTCCGGCCAGCTACAAGCTTCCGTCGTCCACGGACCTGGATGCGGCTCGCAACAACATGACCATCGCGTCTGTCATTGCAGATCTGAAAGGCGGCGGGGACAAGGCCAAAATAACCTGGCTTGCTTCCTGCGGGCTGGAATTCCCAGATGTGCCGGGCAAGCTCATTGAAGTTACGCCGGCGGGCGACGGGGCGACGCTGAAGGTCGCGTTCGTAACCAGCGATGCGGAATTCGACTCCAAGACCGCACCGGATATGGAGGTAAAGGTAGTCGGCCAGCCGGATGCGACGAAGCTGGAGAAAGACAATCCCGTGCGCTTCACCGGCACACTAGCCTCGTACGATCCCGACCCTTCATTCATGTTGCACTGGGATAAGGCGAAGGTGAACGAAGAAGATATCCCCAAGGAAAAGGGCAAGAAGCCCGCCAAGCGGCCCACGAAGAAATCGGGACGCTAAACCAAGCTTTCATCGAAAGAGATAAAGCGGCTCTCCGTCATTTTCGGAGAGCCGTTTTCTTCCATGTGTATTTGAAGGCCCTCGCTACAGCAGCTGTTCTACCAGGAACACGCTTAGATGCACCCGCAGTCAGCGCGAATGATTGCGCCGGTGGTCCAGCTTGTACTCTCCAATTTTCCGGCTCAGCGTGTTTCGGTGTATGCCTAAGATATGCGCGGCGCGAGACTGATTGCCATCCGCGCGGTCCAGCACTCGTTTGATGAAGCGTTTCTCGAATTCCCCAACCGCTTCGTCGAAAAGGATGCCACGTTCCACCATTTGCATAACCAGCCCTTCCAATTGGTCCTTCACGTCGGCACGCTCCAGAAAGAAAATGCCTCGATTGGGCCTGCACTGCTAATCCAACTCGCGTCCGACCAGGATGCGATAAGCTTCCCGGTACTTCGCGCGAGTTGCGGCGACAACATCGGAAGGCAATTCCGGGCCTGGCGGGCTCTTTGGCCATTGAATGCGTTCCAGGTAATCGCGAACAAATTGTTTGTCGAAAGAAGCTTGCGGACCGCCAGGTTTGTACTCCGCGGCGGGCCAGAAGCGCGAGGAATCCGGCGTAAGCGCTTCATCAATCCATAGAAGCTGATTATCCAGCAATCCCAACTCGAATTTCGTATCCGCTAGTAAAATTCCCCTCGGCTCAGCGTACGCTGCCGCGCGCTGATAAATTTCCAAGCTGATGTTGCGGACACGCTCGGCCAATTCCGTGCCGATCAGAGCCGCAGCTTGCTCGACAGATATGTTCTCATCGTGTCCGGTGACAGCTTTGGTGGCCGGCGTGAAGATCGGCTGCGGCAATTTGTCCGACTCGCGCAATCCGGCAGGAAGGCGGATGCCACAGATTTGGCCGGTGGCGAGATAGTCCTTCCATCCAGAGCCGGAAATGTAGCCGCGCACTACGCATTCGATAGGCAGAGGCCGCGTCTTGCGCACGATCATCGAGCGGCCGGCAAGCTCATCGCGATAAGCGTCAAATGGCGCCGGGAACTCCGTGGAGCCAACCACATGGTTCGGAATTACGTCGCGCAGCAGATCGAACCAAAACAGCGAAAGCTGCGTTAACACCCGGCCCTTGTCGGGAATGCCTGTGGGAAGGACCACATCGAAGGCCGATAGGCGGTCCGATGCGACGATGAGCAGCCTGTCGCCGAGATCATAGATGTCGCGGACTTTGCCTCGCGCGAACGGCGAAATGCCCGCGAACTGCGTCTCGCGCATAACTCGCATTGCTGCACCAGAAGGCAAGAGCGACTTCCCCTGACAAAAGTGCCATGCATTCTAGCGCAGCGCAACGCGAAGTCAATCGCAGGTGCGGTGGAAAAACTTTCTCAGCGGAAAAAGTAAAAAGACAAAACGCTGTTGCAAACGAATCACGCCGCGGATGCAGCGGGAACGTGCTTCTTGGGAACAGGCGCGTCGTCACCTTCCCAGCGGACGCTCACTAATTTGGAGACGCCCGGCTCTTGCATGGTCACGCCGTACAAAACGCTGCCCGTCTCCATCGTCTTGCGATTGTGCGTGACGATGATGAATTGTGTTTGGCCGCTCATTTCACCAACCAGCCGCGTGAAACGCCCGACGTTGGCTTCGTCGAGCGGCGCGTCGACTTCGTCCAGAATGCAGAATGGGCTTGGCTGATAGCGGAAAATGGCGATGAGCAGCGCCAATGCCGTCATGGCTTTTTCTCCGCCAGAGAGCAGCAGGACGTTTTGCAGCCGCTTCCCTGGAGGTGAGGCCACGATGTCGATGCCCGCGTCGCCAGAGCTGTCTGGTTCTGTTAGGCGCATCTCCGCTGTGCCACCGCCAAAAATTGTATGGAACGCGTCGGAGAAGTTGTGATTGATCGCGGCGAACGCATGCTCGAATTTCTCGCGAGACACTTGATCGAGCTCCGTGATGGCTTGCTGCGTGTCGGCGATGGATTGGAGCAGATCGTCGCGCTCGCGCGTCAGGAACGTGAAGCGTTGCTCACACTCGTTGTATTCCTCGAGGGCCATCATGTTCACAGCGCCAATCGATTCGATTCGCGCTTTCATCTCGCGATAGTTGGCTTCGGCAAGCGCGAGCTCTTCGCCACTAATGAAAGCCGTTTCCGTCGCGATTAGGTCTTCGGGCTGCGCGTTCACCTCAGCCATGCACGTTTCGCGGAGATGCTGCCGGTCGGAGTCATTCCGCGCGCGTTCGACCTCGGCATGGCTGCGTTGATCGCGAAGCTCCTGCAGAGACTGACGGTCCATTCGCAAGTGGTCTTCCATCTGTGTAACGCGCGTGCGGCCAGCCTCCCATTCCCGCTCGAGCTCAGCTTGCCGAGTTTCGAGGCGTATTTTCTCGATGCGGAGACCTTCCAGTTGCCGCGTCAGCTCTTCGCTCTGGGCGGCAAGTGAGGATGTTTCTTCAGAGATGGACGCTTCTTGTTGCCGCAATGCGCTCTCTCGGCGTTCCAGCTCCGCGCGTTCTTGCTGCAAGCGGACAGCGAGCGCTTCCACGGCGGCAAGCCGCTCGTTCAATACGGCAAGCTCTTCGCGAGCTGCGGAAAGCTCCTGCTGCTCCGATTGAGCCGAACCCCGAAGCTGAACGAGCACGTCCGTCAGTCGAGTGCTTTCCGTTTCTGCTTCTGCGCGCGTTGTGTTGGCGGCCGCCAGTTGATGCTTGGCCCGCTCTGCACGCCCGCGCGCGTTGTCCACTTCCCGGCGAACGTGCGCCAACTCGCTCTGGCATACAGTTAGTTCCAGGCCCAGCCGGGCAAGCTCAGCCTGTGTCTGCTCGTGCCGATGCTTCGCCGAATACACATCGCGCTCCGCAACGTGCTGCTGCGCCGTCATTTCTTCCAGCGTGTGCTCCGCACTGCGCAGATCCATGCTCAGGCTCTCGACCATAGCGCGGTTTTTTTCTGCTTGCTCCTCCTGTTGTACCACTTCTGCATCGAGCGCCCGCAACTCGCGCTTCATTCCCAGAGGGCCGGCTTCATCGGGGCGGCCTCCCGTGACCATGCGGCCTTGATAGCAGGTGCCTTCCGGCGTGACGAACGCGAATTGAGGATTTTCCCGGGCCAGCTTTTCTGCTGCTGCCGCGCTATCTGTCAGGTACGCGGAGCGCAGCCGTGGTAAAAATTGTTTGGCAGCCGCGCCCAGCGGATCGCGAAATTCGACCAGCTTGTCCAGGCGTGAAACGACTCCCTCCTCAGCCCGAAAGTGCATGATCGGTTCGTATTCCGACAGGCGCAGGTTGCGCAACGAATCGACGAAGAACGTGGCGCGTCCGCCTACCTCTTCACGCAACAGCGACACGCCCGCGCGCGCGTGATCGTAAGTTTCGACAACTACATACTCCAGCTCATCGCGAAGATATTGCTCCACAGCAGCTTCGTATTTCTCTTCGACTTCGGCGTAGTCGGCCAACACTCCGACTGCCCGAAAATCGTGTCCACCACCGCGCTCGTTTGCAGCGAACAGCTTCTGCACCGCATCGGCCGTATAGGATCGATCGTTCAAGATTTGCGTCAATGTTGCATGGCGTGCCCGCAATCCTACTAATGCATTCCGTAACGCGTCCGCTTGCGTCGCGGCACTCTCACGTTCTTCACGAACTTTCGCGATCGTTGCCTGCAGAGCCGCAATCTCCTGATTCAGTACACTCAGGCGCGCGTTGGCCGCCTCCCATTCAAGCGCGGCGCGCTCGGCGCCATCGCGAATTTGGATCGACGACTCCATGAGAACGGCTTCGTTGACCTCGAGCTTTCGAAGCGCCGCGGACTGGTGGACCAATGCCTCTTCCGCCTGCTTTTGCTCGCCGTGCAACCGCAGAAGGCTCTCGCCCGCCTCGAACGCGGATTGCCGCAAAGCCTCGATTCGCATTTCCGATTCGTGAATCTGACTCGCGCGCGCTTCGGCCTGCGCGACCAATTCCTCCACCCTGGCGGTTAGCACGCCGGACTCTTCCCGCAACAATTGCATCGAGCTCTGCTGCGCGGCGTTGTGTGACTCCCACTCGCTGGCTTGTGCCGTGGCTTCGGTTATTTCCGTGGCAATTTGTCCGCCTCGCCCGGCCAGTTCTCCCGCACGTTGCTGGTTAAACGCGATGCGATTTTCGCAACGGTCGACTTCTAGTGCCGTCAGATTCAGATGATTCTGATTTTGCCGGATTTCTGTGTCCAGTTCGTACACCCGCTGGTTCAGCCGATCCTGCTCGGTTTCTTCCCGCTGAATCGCTTGCGCCTGTTGCGCTTCTGTGGCGGAAAGTTCCTCCAGGCGCTTTCCGATGCGCTCGGCTTCCGCGTCCAACTCGCGCGCCTTACTCGCCAGCATCTGTCGCACAATGCCGCGCATCTGCTCACGAATTTCCGAATAGCGCCGCGCCTTTGCCGCCTGCCGCTTCAGCGAGCCAAGTTGCTTTTCCACCTCCACCACGATGTCGTTGACGCGCGACAAATTCACTTTCGAGGATTCCAGTTTGGCTTCCGCTAGTCGCTTCTTAGTCTTGAACTTCGTCACTCCGGCGGCTTCTTCAATGATCGCGCGGCGCTCGTGTGGCTTGGTGGAAAGAATGAGCCCTATGCGTCCCTGTTCGATGATCGCGTAGGAGTCCGGCCCGAGCCCCACGCCCATGAACATTTCCTGGATATCACGCAAACGCGCGCCACGCCCGTTGATCAGGTATTCGCTTTGCCCCGACCGGTACAGGCGCCGGCTGACCACTACTTCACCGGGTTTCGTCGCCAGCATCGGTTTGTCCGCGCTCTTCTTACGTCGCTTGCCTTTTATAAACTCGGGCGCAGCGTCCACGTCTGAAGCGCTCGGTTTGTCACTAGATCGCTCGGCGGGTGAAAGCCCACTATCATCCGGAGCGCTATTGAAAGACGGTTGCGCCCGGTCTTGGTCAGCGCCTTGTATACCCGGTGCTCCTACAATCTCAGTCGTCCCGGTGTCCGCGATCAGACTTTGATCTGACGCGCTCCCTGCCTCGCTCGCCGCCGCTCCCTCCAACACAAACCTTGCAGCCTCCGCGAGCTCCGGATCTTCCATCGTAATGGTGACTTCGGCCAGCCCCATCGGCGGACGCTTCGTCGTCCCGTTGAATATGCAGTCAGCCATGCGTTCGGCGCGCAACGATTTGTGGCTCTGTTCTCCCAGCACCCACGATATTGCATCCACGACGTTGGACTTCCCGCACCCATTGGGTCCAACGATGCAAGTTGTGCCCGTGCCGCTGAAAGTGACGACGGTGCGCTCGCAGAACGACTTAAAGCCAACAATTTCGACTTTTCGCAGCTTGAGCAAGTGGTCCCCTTTTGGTCTCCCATTGCGCCGCCGGCCGCAACGGCATCCGGTCCGCGATCAGCCAAGCCAGCAGGCGCGCGCTAGCACAAAACGCGTGGAGGGAGACGACGCTTTGTTCTTGAGAGGGAGGGGCTTTGATTCGGCTTGACCGCGCGGTGACCATTGAGCGCGACCGCGTTGCGGTCACCGCTAGCGAACACATTTCGACCCCGCTCAAATCGGGGCCGCCCGTCAACACGATAGGCAGGTGCTCGATCAGAGGCCTAGCCGCCTGGCGCAAGGGATGGCGGTACGGCCATCGACGCTAGCACGAAGTTTCGAGGGTGTAAAGACTTGCGCAGCCAGTTGTCGCCTATAGGTAGTTGTATCGCCGCCGGACTTTCGGCGGCATCTTCTTTGCCGTGCACCGTTGCCTCCGTCGCATTTTGAAGCGTCAAGTTTCACGCCCAGGGGTTATTCCACTAATCCAGCCTGCTGAACGTAGCGATCGGTCGCGGACTCTGACATTTCTCTCGCTACTCTTCTGCGCAAAACCAGGTCAGTCCTATAACTGTACTTCGCGTGTTCCGAAACCGTTCTCTTCGCCAATGGTCCTGACATTACTGGAATAAATAGCATACCCCGCTGTCCTGAGCTGCACCCGCCGGAAGTCCCTTCTGTAGCCGGATCGCATTAAAAAACAACTTAGAGGGATGAGGAGTGTACCCAGCATGAATTCCTCGTACGCAGCCCGAGGTTCACTGCTTCTATTTTGCTTCGCTCTTATTGCCGCCGCTCTTTGTATTCCGGCACTCCTTGCCGCCGCGGACACTGTTAGCCTGCTAAGCTTTGGCGACGCAGGCTTCGGTGATGACGACACCACCGTCTTTCAAAACGCGCGCGACTCTACTGCCGCAAATGGCCAGGTCTTAGAGATTCCCGCCGGTAGCTACAACATCAGCCCGATCTACTTCCCTTCAGGCGCTGACGTGCAATGCGATGCGGGCGTAACCGTCAATGCGAATGATGGCTACGGTCGTGTTGCAATCATGCTCAATCTGGCGGCAAACAACATCACACTCACCGGGCCCGGTGGCTCCGTAGATCCCAGCGTCTCTACTTGCGTGTTCCAAATGCCCCTGGTCTTTGCGCAGAGTTCAAACGACGGCAGCGAATACCGGCATTGCATGGCAATTTATGGAGGCGCCGATAACGTGAACGTTTCTGGTATCGCTTGCAATCACGCTGGCGGTGATGGCATCTACGTGACCCAGGCCACCAACGTAACCGTCTCGAATAGCATATTTTCTCCCAACTACCGCAATGGCGGGAGCCTCACGGGCCGCACCAATCACGTGACCTTTACAGGAGACCAATTTTTGAACCAGCGCAATACCAACAGCGGCTTTGACATCGAGCCAAACCTTCCGACCGACTTCGTTAAGGATCTCAATTTCGACCAAAGTGCCTTTAACAATAACGAGCTAGTACTAGCAGGCCTGTGTGTTTGCATCAGCAAGCTTGACGGCACTTCAGAGCCGATCTCCATCACCGTTACCAACAGCGTGGCGAACGGAAACGGCGACGCGAATGGCTTCACCGGCAATAACGGCCTCTTTTTTGACAACAACAATGGTGGGCCAGACAACGATGGCTCGAACCCATCAGGTTTCCTCAACGTCACCAATTTCTCCACCGACAGTTCCGCCTATGCGGGCGTCACTGGAAAGTGGTGTGGGAACGGGGCAGCCGCCAATTTTACAAACGTGACCGTCACAAACCCATTTACCGCTGGGACGGTCGATCCGCATGTTGGTGGCAGTGCGGCCGTTGGAGTATCGGTCTTCGGTGGATCGAGCTGCTCTCCCGGAAATGTCCACTTCTCACAAACAAACGTGAGCAGCACCAATGGAAACATGTCTTACTATTCCGACCTCTCCGGCAGCGACAACAGCTTTGATCTTACGGGCATACTGAGCGGAGCCACCCACGCACCGCCCAACGGGCTGTGGTCCGGACAACCCACTATGTCCATCCCGTAACCAAGTGCACCGCTCCGGTAGAGCTAGGTTTCGGCGGCTCCCCTGTCTCGTCCTCTATCATCCCGAACCTTCCTCGACCATGACACGATCGACCTCGGTCGAACACTTGCTGTATAAGCCTTTCACTACATACTTTTGATCCCTTTACCATCCCTCCTTAATACCTGCCTCGATCAATCCGCTGGAGGTATACTCAAGGCATCCGTAAATTCCTCCCAAGCATCGCAGTGACAGCACAGGAGAATCGACATGAATCGGACGTGTTCGGTCTTCCTCGCAACAGCCGGAATGCTCTTCTTCTCCCCCGTTGGCCGGGTCGCCCTCGCTCAGCAGCCTCCCGGACCTCAGACCTCAGCGCCGGATCCTGTCCCGCCCCCTCCGGCCCGCGGTCCGGACGCTCAGCGCTCGGGATCCAGCGAGAAGGTTAGGGTTCCCGCGGGTACGCGCGTTGCCGTTGTGCTGGAAAATGGCATCTCGACGCGTAGCGCCAAACCCGGCGATTCCGTCTACTTTCGAACCTCGTTTCCGATTACACAGAACAATCGAGTTGTCGTTCCGGTAGGCTCGTACCTTCGGGGAGAACTGCTGGAGTCCAAGCGCCCGGGCCGCATCAAGGGTCGGGGCGAGTTTCGCATGCGCCTGAACACGTTGATCTTTCCGAATGGGTACACCGTCGACTTAAATGCCGCTCCGCGCAGCGCCGATACTGGCGGGAAAGAAACCATGGACTCTGAGGGCAAAGTCACCGGTCCTGGCGGCAAGGGCAAAGACGTTGGAACGGTAGCCACGACAACTGCAACCGGCGCGGGCATCGGCGCCATCGCGGGTGGTGGCAAGGGTGCTGGCATCGGCGCGGGCATCGGCGGTCTCGCCGGGCTCGGCGCAGTGCTGCTTACCCGCGGGCCGGAGGCAGAACTGCCTCGCGGCTCCACGCTCGACGTCGTCCTTGAGCACGAACTCGCGCTCGAGGGCAGTCAAATCCAATACACCAACGTAGGCCAGGCATCAACCATTACGCCGCCTCCCGCTCGCCAGGAATAGCGCAGTTCAAATAGCGCTTAGCCGTGGGTCGAGGGTCCTGCGAAGTGTCGGCTGTCCGTGACAACCGGCTCCCTTTTCCGGCAATGATGCCGCGTGCGCGGCGCGTTACAATCAAGCGCTTGTCTGAAGCGCACAAATTGCTCATGTAACTCCTCATTTAGCCAATCCTTGCAACGGAAGCGCGATCTCGCTGAGCTCTTTCGCGAGGCGTCTTTGGAATTCCGCCTGCTCTCTGCAAGCCCGAACGGGTGACCCTACGGAGTGGACGCAATGTTCAAATGTGCTTTCTCGCTTGGCTTCCTCTTGCTGCAAACCTCACTTCCGACGGCGCGGCTCTACGCGCAAGGACCTTCGGGATCGCCAATGGCCGAATTGGATCTGCCTCGGATGGATACGCCGGCTCAGAATTCTGGGACGCACGGGCCTTCCACATCACCTATTGAGAGGGAGCACCTCACCGTTCCCGCAGGCACACGGCTTCCGCTTGTCCTCCGCAACGGCATCAACACTCGCACCGCCAAACCCGGCGACTCCGTTTATTTCGAGACCATCTATCCCATCGCGGTCAATAATCGCATCGCGATTCCGGTTGGCTCCTTCCTACGAGGGCAACTCCTCAAATCCAAACGTCCCGGTTTCGTACGGGGTCGCGGCGAAATTCGCATGGTGCTGGATCAGATGACTTTTCCCAACGGGTATACGGTACTACTCGCGGTCACTCCGAACAGCACAGACCGTAATGGGCAAGAAGGCGTCGACAAAGAGGGAACGATCAAAGGACCATCCGGCACGGGACGTGATGTCGGACTGCTGCTCATTGCCACAGGAGGAGGAGCCTATTTCGGAACGCTTGCCGGTACGCTCGCCACTGGAGCGGCTGGGACCGGGGCCCTTATTGGCGGTGGCGCCGGTGCGGCTGCGGCAATCATCGCGATTCTCGCGACGCGCGGGCCAGAGGCGCAACTGCCTCGTAACACCACTCTCGATGTGGTCTTCAATCGTCCGCTCGTCCTCGACGCCGCTCTTGTGCCTGCGGACGAACCAACCCGCTTGCCGCCATCGCCTTCGACCCGCGAGCTTAATCCCGCTGCGGAGCGCGACGATCACCACGTGCGAAGCCCACTTCAGCTTCTACTGCCGTTTCTGCATTTCTGATCAGGCCTAAAGCTTACGTTGACATTCCTACAACAGAGAGATCAGCGGAGATAAATCTAAGCGAAGCGCCAGGCTTAGGCGCTGGTCCGGTGAGCCGCCGCGAAGCGCATCGGACTAAAGCGCTCCCAATCCATCGACGCGCTCTGCTCCGTCACCCATTCACGAATCAGCCGGGCCGTAACCGGCGCCAACAGGATGCCGCTGCGAAAGTGACCCGTTGCCATCAGCAGTCCATCGAGCTCGGTGGGCCCCAGAATCGGCAGGTGGTCGGGAGAGTCCGGCCGAAGGCCCGCCCAAGTTTCTTCGATCCGCGCCTTTGCCAACGCTGGGGCCAGCTCAATGGCAGCGGATAACAATTTCTCAACGCTCCCCGCGGTCACGCTTTTGTCGAACCCCACATATTCGACGGTGGCACCCACCAGAATCCTGCCGTCGTTTCTTGGGACCAAGTAAACTTTGTCCGACCACAGCACGCGCTCGATCCCTACTCCTTCGGAGCGCAGTGCGATCATCTGGCCCTTCGCTGGACGCACCGGCGCATACGCCTGGACACCTTCGATTCGTGCCGAAAAACAGCCTGCGGCCACGACCGTCCATTTTGCTTCGACCCTGTGATCTTGCAACTCCAGCCCCGCGCATCGCCCGCCATCGCGCCAGATTGCCCTGGCCGCCAATCCTGGAAAAATCTCGGCTCCAGCTCTCCGCGTTGCCTCCAGTACTGCCCGAGTCAGTGCGCGATTGTCCACCGATCCTTCGTCGGGCCGCAGCGCGGCAGCCTGTACCTCCGGATTCAGGGCCGGCTCCAATTCCCGGGCATCCTCGCCACTCAGAGGCTCGGCCTTCAGCCCCAGTCCGTGAAGCATCGCGATGACGGTGCTCAAATCTCGCACGGCATCTGCCGAAAACAACGGTTCCACCGTTCCGCTCGGCCGGAATCCCACACTTTGTCCGGAGAG
>Ga0070698_100001136_pt1 | contig 29456 bp, 21 predicted proteins | sample KBSK1502metaG_FD_65477 | JGI IMG/M metagenome (GOLD analysis project Ga0070698, IMG submission 65477) | Corn, switchgrass and miscanthus rhizosphere microbial communities from Kellogg Biological Station, Michigan, USA - KBS K1-50-2 metaG | ecosystem: Host-associated > Plants > Roots >...
TAAGCCCCCGCATCTGATCGCGCGGATCGACGATCCCCGGCATGCCGACCTCTGGCGGGGTGAGCGCATCGGCGCCTCATGCCTGTGGTTCGAGGATGCCCTGAGCCCGCAGGAATCGACCGCCTGCGCGTTAGTGCACCAGGTCTTCCGCACCGGAGCGCGGCGGGTGCTGCTCTGCGGCGACAGCACGCTCGCGCTCGCGATATTGCTGGAACTGGCCCGTCGCGCCTGGGAGCGGCAGGGCCTCGTCCGCGCGGCAGCCCTGGGAGCAGCCACAATGAAGAAGGCCAGGGCTGCCGATCCGGCTGCGGCGGGGCTGGCCGGAGACGCCCCGGGCGCCAGCGCCCCGGGCGCCAGCGCCCCGGGCGTCAGCACCCCGGGCGTCAGCACCCCGGGCGTCATCGCCCCGCACCAGGTCGAGCGCGTTCTGCTGCTGGACCGGCGGGCAGAAGACCTGCGGCGGGTGTACCTCGCCACGGCGCCGCAGCCGATCGCTGAGGCACTGGCCGCGGTTGACGTCCGGGCGAGGCCCTGGCGCGATTCCCTGCTCCGCTGCCTGGGCGACATGGCCGTGACGGATGCGGAAAGGACCGCTGTCGTCATCGCCGACGCCCCCGCGGAGGCGAACATGCACGAGGCCGGGCGGGCTGCCCGGCTGCACCCCGGCACGCCGGTATTCGTGCTGTCGTCCGACGGTGCCGGCGTCACCGGTGCCGTCTTTGACCTGCTGCAGCCGTTTCAGCGGGCGCTGCTCGTCGACGGCAGGGCACCAGAGGATACCTGGACCAGGATCGCCCGGCACTGGCACGAGTGCTACCGCCTGACGCACCCGGCCGGCCCCGATGCGGCGAAGAAGCTCACCAGAAAGCCGTGGGCGGACCTTGACGTGTTCTTTCGTGAGGACAACGTCCTGCAGCTTCGCTCCATCATGGCGGCCGTGGTGGCACGCGGCCGCCGCTGGGTCCCGGTCCGGGAGGTGGAGACCGGCAGCTTCGTGGAGCTGACCAAGGCCGATGTCGAGGCCGTGGCCTGCCGGGAGCATTCCCGCTGGTATGACCGCCGCCGGGCGGCCGGCTGGCGGCCGGCCGGAACCGGTCAGGAAGACGATGACGTGCTTCGCATCAATAGCAATGTGCGCCCCTGGGCAGAGCTTTCCGCTGAGATGCGAACCGGGCTCGCCAAGTACGCCAGATCCCAGCTCGAGCAGCTAGAGGACGTCGGCTTCATGCCCGTGCTGCCGGACGGCGGACCGCCGGGCGCGGCCGACTTCACGCGGGTTGGCGAGGTCCGCGCCGTTCGGCTGACTGCCGGTTATGCCTGGCGGACCCCGGCCGGCGACGAGCTGTCCGGCGCCACCGGTGACTGGCGCGTCATCGACGAGTCCGGTGATGAGCGCACGGTCCGCGACCGCGAGTTCCTGGCCAGCCACGAGCAGCTGGACGGCGACCGCTGGCGCCGCACCGGCACCGTCCGCGCCTGGCGGGTCAGCGAGGCGGTTTGCCTGCGAACGCTGGAAGGCAACGCCGTGGCCCAGCCTGGCGACTGGATCGTCCAGGGGCCGAACAGCACGCGAAGGCCGGTCGGGAACGAGCGGTTCGCGCATGGATACCAGCGCATCTGCGATGCCGTCCGGGAGCCGGCGGCGGCTGATTGATCGCACCGCACTACCGGCAACGCGGGCCGGCGTCTCTTCCGATGCGGTGCCGGGAGCGCGATGCTTGGACTGCGGCGCCGGGCCCGGTCCGGTGAGCGGCGCGGGGCTGCGGCGAAGGAATGCCTTGACGGATATGGTGACGGCGGCGGACGGGCGGCAGCTTTGCGTCCAGGTGTCCGGCGATCCTGACGGCGTTCCGATCTTCCTGCTGCACGGGACACCCGGCAGCCGGCTAGGCCCGCGACCACGCGGCGTAGTCCTGCACCGGCTCGGCATCCGGCTGATCGCCTTTGACCGGCCGGGGTACGGGCGTTCCGACCGGCAGGCAGGCCGGCGGGTGGCGGACGTAGCTGCGGACGTCGCGGCGATCGCCGACTCATACAAGCTGGAGAGATTCGCCGTCGTCGGCCGGTCCGGGGGCGGGCCGCACGCGCTTGCCTGCGCCGCGATGCTGCCGCACCGCACGACCAGGGCCGCGGTTCTGGTCGGGCTTGCCCCGCAAGGTGCGGACGGCCTTGACTGGTTCGACGGGATGTCGACGTCGAACGTCATCGACTTCACCGCCGCAGCGCAGGGCCATGACCCGATCGCCGCCCGGCTGACCGCGGCTGCCGAGTCGATCCGGGTCGACCCGGTCAGCGTCATCACCAGGCTGCAGGCCGAGCTTCCTGACGCTGACCGCCGGGTGGTCGCGGACAGCGGCATCCGCTCCCTGCTGGTGCGAAACTATGCCGAGGCGCTCCGCACATCACCGGCGGGCTGGATCGACGACGTACTGGCCTTCTGCTCGCCATGGGGATTTGACCCGGCTGCCGTTGGCGTTCCCGTCCTGCTCTGGCACGGCGAGAGCGACGTCTTTTCGCCGGCCAGCCACGCCCGGTGGCTCGGCGACAGGATCCCGGGCGCGACCGTGCTCGTGCAGGCGGGCGCTGCCCACTTCGGCGCGCTTGACGTGCTGCCGGATGTCCTGCGGTGGCTGTCAGCCGGACGGCCGGCCGCATGATCGCCGGTACCCGGCAGGCCGCCGCAGGCCTACCGGTCAGGTCTGCTGCGGCTCCAGGTCGCGGCTGACCCGCTGCCAGCCCTGCAGCCGCGCTACGTGCGGGTGGCCCGCGCCCAGGACCCGGCTGAGGCCGTCTTGGGTAAGCGCCCTGAGCTGCTCGGCTTCCTCATCCCGGCCTGCCTCGTGCAAGGTGACCGCGAGATCGACCTGGCAGGCCAGCGTGTCCGGGTGGGCCGGACCGAGCGTTCCGTCCAGCCGCCGGATCGTCTCCCGTGCCAGCGCCTCGGCCTCGGCAAGGTCGCCCGAGTCGGCCAGGCAGTTGGCCAGGTTGACCGCGCAGGAAAGCGTGAAGGGGTGGTCTTCGCCGAGCCTTCGACGCATCAGCCGCAACGTCTCTTCTGCCAGCCGGCCCGCTTCCTGCAGCCGGCCGCCGCCGCGCAGGTAGTTCGCCTGGTTGTTGGCGGCCACGAGCGTGTTCGGATGATCCTCACCCAGGTCGGCCTGGTAGGCAGCCCTGACTTCGGTCACGATTTCCAGCGCCCTGGCCTTGTCGCCTAGCCCCGAGTAGTCGCTGGCAAGGTTCAGCGCACATGACAGGGCGTCCGGCGATTTGTCGCCGTAGCGGCGCTTATAGCGCTCATAGGTTTCCTGCGTCAGGCTCATCGCCGCGCTCTTCTCCCCGGCCTTGCGCAGCGAGACAGCCAGGCTCTTGGCAGTTCGCAGGGTGTCTAGCAAGTCGTCGCCGAGCACCATCCGGTACTTGTCGTAGGTCGCGCGCAGCAAGTCCACCGACTCGGCGAACGCGCCGTCCTCGCGCATGTCCTGGGCCAGGTTGGCGGCCGAGAAGAGGGTGTAGGGGTGGTCGGGTCCCAGCACCTCCTGGCGCCGGGCGAGCGTTTCCGCATCGATTCGGCGCGCGGCGACGCAGTCGCCGACCATGCGCAGCGATACCGCCAGGTTGTTGGCGGCGGCGAGGGCGCGCGGGTTGTCCTCTCCGAACAGATCCCTGAAGCGCTCGTGAGTCTCCTGATCCAGCTTGAGTGCCTGCTCGTACTCGCCGAGTGCCCGCAGGTCTGCTGCCAGCCCGCCGGCTGTCATGAGGATGTGCGGATGGTCCGGGTCCAGGACTTCTCGCTGCTTCTCAAGGACATACGTATCGAGGTCACGGGCCTCGCTGAAGCGGCCCTGCGAGCGCAGCACATTGGCGACGTGGAACCTCAGGTACAGCGTCTGCGGATGGTCTGGGCCGCGTTGCGTGGTCCACAGGCTCTGCAGCCGGCCGGCCAGGCTGAGGCACTGCTCGAATTCGCCGTGCTTCCACAGGTAACGCACCCAGTCGATGAGGAGCTGGCGAGTCCGCTCCTCACCGCACTCCTCCGCGCGCGACGGCACCAGATGCGGCCAGATCATGTTGTAGCGGGACCAGTTGTCCGGATCGTCGGTATCCCCCCGGCGCGGCCGGGCGCCTACCAGGATGTCGTGCACCTGGTGGCAGGCCTTGATCCGCTCTTCCTCGGTCATCTGGGAACGGATCACGGCTTGCACGAGGCGATGGATCTGCATCGAGTTGCTGCCTGGATCGACCTTCACCAGCGCGAACCGGCTGATGTCCCTGATCACCCTGCCGAGAATGAACTTCTCGCTCAGCGACTGGTCGAAGGGCAGCAGGTGCTTGATCATCTCATCGCTGTACAGCAGCGTCATCGATATTGGTCCCGGCGAAAAGAACGCGCAGAGCTGGAGCAGCCTGACGGCTGCAGGCGATCGTGCCTGTAGCCGCTCGAAGGACAGGTTCCAGGTGGCCACCGCCGGCAATGGGTAGTCAGCAGGCTGACCCAGCGCCAGGATGCGAGTCGCCTGGGTCTCGAGCAGCTCGACGTAGGTAGCCGCGGGCGTGCCGGTTTCCTGCAGCCAGGCGCTGGCCTGCTCGATCGCCAGGGGCAGGTCGCCCAGAGCGGATGCGACGTCCTCCGCTTCGCCGGGATCTAGGTCCGGGACGTGGTGCATAAGGTGCGCGACACTCTCCGCCCGGGTGAAGACGTCCACCTCGAGCGGCTCGGCGGAGTGGGTCCACGCATGGTTCCGGGAAGTGATCATGATGTGACCCGAACCGCTGGGCAGGTAAGGATCCAGCTCATCGGGATCATCGGCGTTGTCGAAGACGAGCAGCCAGCGCCCGGCGACGTCGCGGCGCAGCGCATCGAGCGCGGTCTTGGCCGCCTGCACGACGTCGTCACCGACCGGCAGCCCCAGGCGGTCGGCTAGCGCCGCGAGGGCCAGGGTGATCTCGTTTCCTCGTTCGGCGGGTATCCACCACACCAGGTCGTAGTCGGCCTTGAACCGGTGCGCGTACTCGAGCGCTACCTGCGTCTTGCCGACACCGCCCATCCCGTACAGGGCCTGTGCCAGGACCACCGCCATGCCGCCGCCCGCCAGCTTGTCGCGGAGTCGCTCCAGGGCCGCGCCGCGGCCGGTGAAGTCGGTGTTCCTGGAAGGTACGTTCCAGATCGGCGGGACCCTGCCAGGGAAGCGAGGTTCGTCGGGCTGAGCGCCGGGACGCCGGGGAGGCAGCGCCGGCCGGTCGAATGCCCGCAGCAGCGCCGCGGTCGCCTGGTCCGCGTCCAGCCGCAATAGATCCACCACGTGCCGGCCGGTGAACGGCGTGCCGAGCCGCACGTCCCCGACCTTGATCGGGACCAGCTTCCGGTGCGTGCCCGGAGCTTCGTAGGCTGACGTGGCCTCCCAGACAGCCGTCGCCCCGGGTGAATTCAGATACGCTGCGGAGAGCAGGGCGATCATGCGGGATGCAGCCGGGGACTGGCCGTCGGCCGGTAGCCTGCCCGCCGTGTCCGGCTCATTCTCCGCCACGGTGCTGCGCGGCAGGACGCGGAAACCCGACCGAGTCAGGACCGACTCGATCCAGTCGGCCCACATCCGGTCCTCCGGCGCGTAGCTCAGGAACACCTCCGCTGACGACATCGGCTGACGGCGCGCGTACGCATCCTTGTACCGCAGCCGAAGATCCTCGGCTAGCAGCGGCATGGCTGTGACCTCGCCCGCCGTGACCTCGTTAGTGATCCGCTCGTACGCCGCGAGCAGCGAGGTCGGGGAAGTTGGATCGTCACCGAACGTCGCCAGCGTCTCCTCGAAGGCATAAAACGGCTTGTAAGGGATCTCGACCGATCCCCAGTACTGTGCCGAAGTCTCCGGAGTCGCTCCATCAGGAAGGCCATCGAACTTCATCCGGGCCAGCGACCGGCCGATGTCTAGCTTCTCTTTCTCCGCATCCTCAATTCGTGTCGGGATTGGCAGGATTCGGATATTACGACCACGATACCGGCCACTGATCTGCCGGGCGATATCAGAGGCACCATCAATGCTCTGGTTGTTCAGCGTAAAGCAGATAACAAGGATGTCCGGGAGCTCAAGCGTGCAGATATCCGCGACATCGCTGAATCCGGTACGGCTGTCGATCAGGACATAATCATAATTCTGTTTCATGTCGGCGCGCAGCGCGCGGAAGAACTGACCTCCGCCCAGCCGGTCATAGAAATTATCCCAGTCCAGTGAGCAGACCGCGGCGGAATAGTCACGATTCTGGCGGCCAGCGGATATGAAATCTAGCGATCCGTCGTCAGGGAAATAGTCCCAGCGGAGGGAAACGGCGTGTGGCAGCACCCGGGCATATTCCAGATGCCAGTCGGCGGACCGTGGCGCAGGTCTTGTCGCCGCCGACGCGTAGTCGTTGATGATTTCGATTACGCCGGGCGTCGCGCCAACCGTCGACTCATCGAGGAAGGGGTGGAAGAACTTGTGCAATCCTGGTGATTCCAGATCCCAGTCGACGGCTAAGACACGTTTCCCGCTGCTCGCAAGAATCCACGCCACGTTCGCGAGCGCCATCGTGCGGCCGGTTCCGCCCTTGTACGAGTAGAAGGTGACGATCTTGCCCTTGGCGGCCTCGCTCATTTGGCACCTCCAGAATCTGCTAAGTCTGCTCTTCTGAGCCGAGGTCGTTCCGCAGGCGGGCCTTCGGGCGGAAAAGTCGGCACATCCTCGTCCTTGCGGAATCTCTTCAGCATGATCCTGGCCATCCTCGGCAGTAACTCGCCGAACTCCGCAAGGGTAGGTATGCCGGTGGCCGCCATCTCGCACCGGCGCGGGACGCCATCGAGCTTCTGCCGCAGGGATTGCCTGAGGCCGCGGCGGAGGTCCCGCTCGGCGGCGGTCATCTCGGCATCCTGGGTATTCCACGGCACCAGCACGCTGATCCACGGCTGGTCGAGCTCGTCGAAACGGCGAAGCTTCCTCTGGTCCTGGGGCGAAACGGTGGCCCAGGCGTCTACCAGGCACAGGCCCGGGGGTATTGGCCGACCGTTGGCGGCCCACTCGGCAATGTGCTCGTCAAATGTACCGACGGCAGGCTGGCAGCCAAAGTACGTGGCTAGTTCCATGGCATATTCAGCAAGCGGCTGTGAGTAATCCGGGCGGTACGGGCTCCAGGTGCGCGGCGTCCGGCCGTAGTAGTCCCTGGTGCGGCCTTCCGGCAGCCTCGACGTGTCCAGTGCCAGCACCGTGATTTGCAGCTCCTTTCCGGCAGTTGCCCGACTGTCAGGTGAGCCGAAGGCGCATTCCAGCGAGTGGTAGTCAACCGGTTCCGCGACGTCGAGATCTGTTTCCTTCGCGACCCGCACGATCCGGCGGGCAAGCTGGTGGACCGCCAGATCATAGTCTTTCCGGAATCGCTTCAGCTTAATTAGTCCGTAGAAGCCTTCAGCATCGTAGCGCTGGCCCAAGTCAGCATGGTCATATTTAATTGACTTTGCCACGGCCGGCAGGCTGTCCTCATCAACGTCCGCCCATAGGGCCGGCACAATGGCGCTGGAAATCCGGCGGGTCCGTGCTCTGTGAGTCAGCTCGCGACGAGCGAATGCGAACCATTCCCGGCCGCAGTGCTCGCTGCCGAAGTACCGCTCGGAATACAGCGGGACGAAAACCTTACAGGTCGCCAGGGCCTGAGCCAGCTCCTCCGACCATCTGGCACCCGGGCCACTCACCCGGTCCATGAAACCGACCGACCGGGGGTGGGCGTTGGTCATGGCTAAGATGCTTTTGCAGAGATCCTCGAAGAGCTGGCCAACCCACCGATCTGGATCACTCTGATCGCTTGGATGCCACTTCGGCGTGTGAGCATAGCTCAGGAAAAAGTACGGCTCAGATTCACACCCTGCAGACATCTCCGCCCGTTCCCCCTTAGCACCACGCGGACCCTGAGCACCCAGCCTCCGCACCCCCAGATCGGAGGAGATCGCTGATCCATGAAGTTGAGCAGGCTTGATGATGATATAGGGGGACTGGGAGGCGGTCCAGAGCCCGTCATCGCCGGTCCGCTGGCAAGACGAGGAGATGGCAGGCCCGCCCTGACAGCAGGGCTGCTGGCTGGGCTGGCGGGTCAGAGACCGGCAGTGCTCCGGTGCCGGCGAAGCCATTCCGCCGCTAAGTCCACCGCCGGTGCCATCGGCGCCAGCCGGCACTCGGCCCGGCCGACCCGGCCCCGCAGCGCGAGCCCGGCGCGGTCGAAGTCGGCGCCGATGGCGGCGACATCGCGGTCGTCGAGAACTACGTCCTGATACTCATGCCACACGGGCCGGCCAGCCACGGCGATGACGCACCGGTAGCGGCGTGTCGGCGGATTCGCGACATAGCGGTATTCGGCCAGGTGAAACGCCGAGCAGGCCGAGTAGCCCACACCGATCATGAGTATCCAGGCGCCGATCTCGTACAGGCGCGCGAGCGGCGAGGACTCGCCAAGATGGCAGTCCAGCGCATGGCCATCGGCCAGCTTGCGGGCCATCGGGCCGAGTGCCGCGAAGGAGCTTTGCGGGTGCGCGCTGCGTACCGCGCCCGGCGTGGTCCGGACTTGCTCGGCGATTTCCCCCATGCCGTCCGACGGCGTGGTGGCCGGATCGAACGGCGGCATCGCGGCCTTGTACCTGCTGATCTGCTCAGCGGTCAGGCCGGCAGTCCGGTTGAGGTAGAGCCGCGAGGTATCCGAGTTGCCCGCGGTTCCGGTCGGCACCGCCAGCGTGCCCTCGGGGCCGACGGCATCGCGCAGCGCGGCGACAACCTCTGCCGCACCGCCGCGGACCGTTCCGAGGCTGCGCATCGACGCGTGCACAAGCAGTGCCTGACCGGACCTGACGCCAAGCGCGCGCAGGTCGGCGGCCAGCGAATCGCGAGTTTGGCAGGAGCCGGGAGCGCTGGCCGGGGCGGGCATGCCCGTCATCCGCCGGTACCCGGCTGCGACGCCGACAGCGGCTGCGAGGCCGGTACCGGCTCGGCGAGCATGGCGGCGATCGAGCCGCGCATCCCGTCGATGAACTGCTCGCCGAGCGGGGTCAGCGAACCGGACGCGGCCAGCGACTCGATCGCGCCGGCGGTCTGGTCGCGCCAGTGTGCGAATCGGGCCCCGGCCGTCTCGGCGGCCGGCCCGCTTGCCGCGGTCCGGCGGGCTCGCCAGAAGTCGGTGACGGCAACGTGCGCGTACGTGCCCTGCAGCAGTCCCTCCAGCGGGCGCATGTCGTCGCGCCATGGCGCATGAAAAAGCCGGTTGTCGGCCGCGTCATACAGGTCGTACAGGTCCAGCACCGCGCCCAGCTTCACGTGCTGGAACTCGTGAATCAGCAGCAGCGCCAGGGTGGCCTGATCGTCCGGCAGCGCGGCGGCGACGGCACCGAAGGCCTGCCGCACGGTGGCACTGACGTCGCGGCCTGCCGGGGCCGCGGACAGCGGCGTGATCGCATGAAGTCCGGCTGCCAGGCCGGGTGCGTATTTGCTGTGCAGCTGCCGGATCTCCGCCCAGGCAACGCCGAACGCGTGCTGCCAGCTGGCCAGCTCCGCGCCGGTAAGCCGGGGTGCGGCCGGCCACTGATGGCAGTCGCGATAGGGATCGGTGTCTTCGAGCGTGACCGAGATACCTGGTGCTGTCAGGCTGCGCACCGGCTGCCATGCGGTTCCGGCGTCAGCGTCCCGGGACCCTGGCCCGCCAGTCACCAGATCCGGGCCGGACAGCTCGTACAGCCCGCCCGGCGTCTGTACCGTGACCAGAGCCGCCTCGAAGGTCAATGTCGCCAGCACTGGGGCTTGGGCAGCTGCCGGTGCCAGCCTGGGCTCGCCATCCGACGGTGGCTTCACCGGGCCGACGACCAGCCGGCCGAGTGTCGGCAGGTACACGGCGCCATCCAGGACCGGGATCGTCACCCGGGCGCCGACACCGGCCCGGATGGCGGCGGCGGCGGCGATCGCGCCGAGATGGCCGAGGTCGGCAGCAAGCCCGGGGGCACTGCGCGCGCGCTCGCCCGGCGGCATTCTCAGCTGCTCCAGGCAGCGAGCTGCCCAGACCCGGACGTAGGGATGCGCCAGTACATCAGCGAGTACCTGCGGGCTGCTCTGGTCAATCCTGGTCAGCAGGCCCCACGCGGCCGGCAGATCCAGGGCAGCCGCGCCGGGGATCGTAGCCGCGCCGGGGACGGCGGTGGCCGCCTGATAGACCGCGCTCAGCAGCGCCCGGCGCATACTGTCCTGCGTCTCGGCGAGATGCCCGATCGCGCTCGCCGCACCGAATCCGGCTGCCAGCGCGCGGAACTCGGCGGCGGGAACGGCATAGGCCGGGCTAGCCGCCGCGGCGCCGGCCGGGGCGGGCTGAACTGAGCCGCGGGCCGGCCGACGAGTCCTGCTGTGCACGTGACTGATCAGTTTCAGCAGGTCGGCACAGTAGACAGACGGATTGGCGAAGCCTGTGCCGGTGCGGTAGCGGTGGGCGTACAGGCCGCCGCCGCAGCTGGTGACGACCGGGCAGGCCCGGCAGGTTTCGCACAGCCCGGCGAGTCCTTGCTGGCGCGCGAGGATTCCCGGATGCTGCCCTACCGTATCCAGGCTCTCGGTGAAGACGTCGAACCCCGTGGCCGGAGCGCCGTCGAATGCGGCCTTCAGCGAATCGGCCTGCTCGTAACTGCCGTCGGTCTCGACGACGACCAGGTCGCTCGGCCCGAGCCCGAGCGCCTCGGTGAGGCTGTCGCCGCCGTAGGCGGTCGAGATGATCGAGTCGAATGTCCGGACTCCTACCGGCCGTCCGCCTGCTAGCCAGCGGTCGAAGATGGCTATCAGCCAGTCCGCGTAGGCGGTCGCCGCGCCCGGCGGCCGGGCCGGCGGCTCATCCCAGGTGGCATGCGGCAGCAGGAAGTCGATCCGCGGCGGAGCCAGCTCCAGCAGTGACTCATACACCGCGATCGGGTCGTTGGCCACGTCGATAGTGCAGAGCAAGCCCGCGTACAGGTGCCGGTACCGCGGCGCGCGCAATAGCCCGATCGCGCGGACCACCTCGTCGTAACTGCTGCGGCCATCGGCAAACCGGCGGTGCCGGTCGTTCGCCGCCCGGTAGCCGTCAATCGAGATGCCGACTCCCACGCCGCAGGCGGCGAACAGCTCGCAGAACTCCTCGTCCAGCAGCACCCCGTTGGTATGGATCCGCAGGTCGAGATCGCACACTCCGGCTAAGGCCGCCCGCAGGGTCTCAGCGACCAGCCGCAGCCGGGCCGGGCCGGCCAGCAGCGGCTCCCCGCCGTGCAGGACAACGCGCACGGCGGCCAGCTGATGAGCCTTCGCGTGCTCGGCAATGCGTTGCACGGTCCAGGCGATCGTTTCGCCGGACATCGCCATTGGCCGGCCCCGCCAGCTCTGATCGGCAGCCTGGTAGACGTAACAGTGATCGCAGGCAAGGTCACAGCGGCTGTGGACCTTGAGGACGAACTGACGCAGCGGCAGCGCAGGCAGGCCCATGCCGGGCCCCCGGGTCAGATAGAGGAGTTGAACGCGGCTACCGGAACCTGCCCGGTAAGCGGCGCCGGAACCAGCCGCCGCAGCGCGCTATTCAGTACGTCCTCGCTCAGCATCGGCATGTCTGCGAGCGGGATCCGGCGCAGATCTGCCAGGTCGGACGGGTACTCCGACCGCTTGTCCTCAGTGGCTATCATGGGATTAGGCCTGTCTAGGTGTCTGGTTTGGGTGCCGACATAGATATTTACGAGAGTCTAACGTGGTACATGGCCCGAGCTAGCGATGGCGTACCAGCTTAGTCCGCCTGATATTACTCCGCGATGCCATTCTGTCTACCCAGTCTCAGCAGACACACCCGCCGACCGCAGATTGTAATCTCCGTTAGCTTAGCGAAACCGAAGCGCGAGTTGGCCGAAACGGGAAGCTCGCCATCAGTTTCGATTAACCGCGCTCGTGATAGAGCACAATGCCCGACATGTACGCAAGCGATGGTGACTTCGGCCGATTCCCTCGCTTCGCTGGGTCAATCCGGTCAACCCAGGGGACCAGCACATCCCGCCAGCCGGGCTGGCCGGCTCGCGAGCCGGGCTGGCGGGCAGGACCGAGGCTAGGCCGGCCGTCTGCGGAATACGAGTATGGCGGTGTCGTCGCTGCATGGCTGGTTGCCGATGAGCGCGCCCATTGCCGAGCCACATACCGACTCGGGCGGTCCGGCGATGATCGTCTTGCAGAGCATTGCCAGGCCGTCATCGAGCGGGCGGTCCCGGCGCTCGACGAGGCCGTCGGTGTAGAGGCACAGCACGGTGCCCGGTGCGAGCTGCAGAGTGGTGGAATGCCTGTCCGCAGTTCCTAGCATGCCGATGAGAAGGTCGGGATGGATGTCGGCGAGGACGGCGGCCTGGCCCGGGGCGGCGATGACGGGAGGGAGATGCCCGGCAGACGAGATCCGCACCTGTGCCTGGTCCGGGTCGAATACCGCATAAAGCACAGTCGCCAGCACGTCGGGCTCGAAATGCTGCATCTTCCGGTCGAGCCGGTGCAGGACGTCGGCCGGATCCGTGGTTTCCAGCGCGTAGGCGCGCAGTGCGCTGCGCATCCTCCCCATCGCGACGGCTGCCTTCAGGCCTGCGCCTGCCACGTCGCCGATCACGGCGCACACCTCGCCGGAAGGCAACGTGAAGACGTCGTACCAGTCGCCGCCCACATCGCCGTCACCGGGCGCGTAGCGCGCGGCCGCCTCCAGGCCGCCGATCGCCGGAAGAGCCGCGGGAACCAGGCTTCGCGTCAGCGCCGCCGCTGCTTCGCGGTCAGACCGCGAGAGCAGCGACTGCACCGCGATGGCAGCGCGGTCGGCGGCGATCTGGAGCAGGTGGGCTTCGTCGCTGGTAAACGCGCGGGGGCTGAGCGACCCGACGTGCAGCACGCCGATGACGGCCCCGCCGGCAAGTAGCGGTACGCCGATCAGCGAGTGGATGCCCTTCGCCAGCAGGATCGGATTAACGACGTTAGTGTGATCGACCTTGCCGATGATCACCGGCTGCCGCTCGGCGGCGATACGTCCGGCGAAGCCCTGCCCGACCGGAATCCGCACGCCTTGGCGAACCTCTTCCTCAAGGCCGCTGGCGGCGGCCGCGACCAGTTGGCTGCGGGAACGGTCAAGCAGCAGCACCGCAGCCGTATCGCCCTGCAAAATGCCTTTCAGCCGGTCGAGCAGCTTTGCCAGGAAGTGCTCGGCATCGAGGTGGGACAGCTCGGCATCGGCGATCAGCTGGATATCGCGAAGCCTGTCCTGCGCGGCCAACGGAGCGTCCGCTGGAACTGGCCCGTTCATGACCGAACGGTACTCTTCCTCGGCTTGCATCAGTGCGCCAGGCACCGCCGTCGCAGCATCCTGTGCGCGCGCCCGCTCAGGCATAACCATGCCCTTCCAAGTCAGGCGCCGGGCGGACAATGCCAGAGCAGACATAACCCAGCCCTCTGCCAACTGGATCGACAACCGCCGGCCCACAGCTTAGCCGACGATTCGTGCAGGTAACCACCGAAGGCGCCAGGGAGCGAGCGCCCGGCCGGGCTTCGGGTGCAGGATGGGGCCTGGCGTCAACCGCGGCGGTGGCGACCAGGGAGGAATCGTCATGTCCGATGTGACGGCATGGCCCGCGGACCGGCGGATCACGGTCCGCGACCTGCAGGCGGCAACTGACCGGGGTGAGCGGTGGTCGATGCTCACCAGCTACGACGCGCTCACCGCTGGCCTGTTCGAGCAGGCCGGGGTCCGTGCGCTGCTTGTCGGCGATACCAGCGCCCAGGTCGTCCTCGGCTACCCGGACACATTGCCGGTGACCATGGACCAGATGGTCTCCATGGTGGCGGCCGTCGTGCGGGGCACGCGGACCGCGCTGGTGGTGGCGGACCTGCCGTTCGGCAGTTATCAGGCGGGCCCGGCGGCGGCGCTGGCGAACGCGGTGCGGCACCTTAAGGAGGGCGGCGCGCAGGCCGTCAAGCTCGAAGGCGGCCGGCGTGTGCTGCCGCAGGTCGCGGCCCTGGTAGGGGCCGGCATCCCGGTAATGGGTCACCTCGGGCTGACCCCGCAGAGCGTCAACGTGCTCGGCGGGATGCGCCGCGTGCAAGGCCGTGGTGACGCCGGGGACGAGCTGCTCGCCGACGCGCTGGCGCTGGAGAGCGCGGGCGCGTTCGCTGTCGTGCTCGAGTCGGTGCCTGCCGGGCTCGGCGGGCGGGTTTCCGAGGCGCTGCGGATACCCACCGTCGGGATCGGCGCGGGCCCGGACTGCGACGCCCAGATCATGGTCTGGCCAGACATGGCGGGCCTCACCACCGGGCGGCTCCCGCGGTTCGTCAAGCGCTACGCCGACATGCACGACGGGCTGCTCGACGCCGCCCGCAGGTACGCGGCCGATGTCGCCGCCGACCGTTACCCGGATCAGGCGCACAGCTACGGATGACCGCAGTCCGCGGCCCGCACGCCGGCCTGGCCTCTGCCCGGTGCGCCCGAGGGCCGCGGTCGCCGGGGCCGCGGTCGCCGGGGCCGCGGTCGCCGGGGCCGCCGGGGCCGGGGCTCTTCGCTCCGGTGAGTTCGCCGGCCGCTGCCGGTCTCACCTTCTAGCCGGGCAGTCCCGGTGCGGGCCGGGCTGCTTGACAAGATCGAGATCCACCTGATCCCGGTGCTGCTCTGCGGCGGCGTGCGGCTTCTCGATCACCTCGGCGACTTCTTGCCGCTCCCGGTCCGCGACACGCTCGGCTCGTACCCGGTGAGCGACCTCTATTCGGCTGGGTCCCTGACGGGGCGGCGCGATCGGTGATAAACGGGACGACATGGATGACGTGCTGCTGGACATCGTGCTCAAGCGGTTAGCCGAATCTCCGCTGGCGGAGCAGGCGACCAATGTGCTGCTGGCCGCGCTGGACGGCGAGGAGAGCCTGTCGGCCCAGCTCGGCGGTCAGGCCGGGCAGCGGCCGGCCGGCGATCTAGCGGGCGTGGCCTCGCCACGGCCGGCCGCCGCGTTCCTGCGGTCGCTCACGGTCAGCGGCTTCCGCGGCATCGGCAAGCCCGCGACGCTGAGCCTCGCGCCCGGTCCGGGGCTGACCCTGGTCGTCGGCCGCAACGGCAGCGGGAAGTCCAGCTTCGCCGAGGCGCTGGAGGTGCTGCTCACCGGGGAGCTGCGCCGCTGGGAGAAGCTTTCGGCGGTCTGGCACCAGGGCTGGCGGAGCATGCACCAGCCGGAAGATGCCGAGATCACCGCGGAATTCCTGGTGCAGGGCACCGGCGCTGCCACGGCGCAGCGGACCTGGCCGAAGGGCGCGGATTTCACCAAGTCGTCGGCTTCGGTGCAGTTCGCGGGCGAGAAGCGGACTGGCCTGCAGCGGCTGGACTGGTCCAAGGCGCTGGCCGACTACCGTCCGTTCCTGTCGCACAGCGAGCTTGAGGCGTTCTTCGGCAGCCCGTCGGGCCTGTATGAGCTACTGGCTTCGGTCCTCGGACTTGAGGATCTCAGCTCGGCCGCGGCCAGGCTTGCGCAGGCCCGCAAGCTGCGCGAGAGTGCGTTGTCCGACGTCAAGAAGGCGCTGCCCGAGCTGCTCGGCCGACTGCGGTCGACCGGCGACGAGCGCGCGACGGCCTGCCAGGACGCGCTCACCGGCCGGACCTGGGACCTGGCCGCCGCGCAGTCAGCCGCGACCGGTGCCCGGGTCGCGGCCGACGGCGGCGAGCTCGACCGGCTCCGCCGCCTTGCCCAGCTCACGGCTCCCGCCGAGGACGAGGCCCGCGAGGCCGCGGCAGCGCTCAGGCATGCCGCGGCCGGGCTGGAAGCCGTCGCTGGCTCGCCGGCCGGCCGGGCGCGGGCGCTGGCCGGGCTGCTCAGCATGGCGCTGGAGCACCACGACGCGCACGGGGACGGCGACTGCCCGGTGTGCGGCCGTCCGGCCGCGCTGACCGGGCAATGGCGGCAGGCAACGGAAGCGGCCGCCATCCTGGAGGTGACCAGGCGTCCCGCCTCGGCGGTGGAGGTGCGTGCCTGCCTGGATCCGGTGCAGCAGGCGCTGCGGGACGCCGGCGCGCTCGCCGCCGACCACTCGGTGCCGGCCGAGGTCGCAGCGCGCGTCGTGCCCGGATTGTGCCGGACCGCCGTGGAGGCGGCGTTCACCGAGACGATCTGGCGCAGGCAGCTCAGCGCCGGACGCGGCCATGCCGAGATCGAGGCCGCCCTGGAGGCGGCCACCAGCCTCAACCTCCTCGCTGGCCTCGCGCTGACCGGCGACGCTGCCAACGGCGGCCAGGTCCTGCCCCGCCTCAACGCCTGGGGCCGCCGGTTCGCCGACACCTTCCAGGCGCTCAATAAGGGCGCCCACGCCGCGCATGCCGGTGATCCCGGCCAGCTGGTCGGCGACGCAAGGAAGCTCGCCGAGATGATCCGCGGCAGCCTGCCATGACACCGGAGGACCTGCTGACCGCCGCCGGGCGCCTCATCCGGCGGCCGGATGCCGCGACGGCTGGGGTCTGGCCGCGGGCCGCCGCTGCTCGCGCGGCAGGCACTCGAGCTGGCCATCGCGGCGCTGTGGGCCGCCAGGCCGCAGGCGGCCGGGCTCGGCAGCTGCAGCATGCGATCGCAGCTGCTCTGCCTGACCGCCTACCTCGGCCAGGACACAGCCACCCGGGCCGGCTACCTGTCGGCCGCGCTCAGCCGCGCCTGCCATTACCACTCCTACGAGCTGGCCCCCACCGCGGCCGAGCTCACCGGCTGGCTCGACGAGGCCACCGACCTCGTCTCGCTCCTGCGGGCACGCGGTCAGGCGTAGGTCAAATCTGTCGCACGGCCTGACCGCACTGTTGACATCCATCGATGCCGGCGCTGAAACGGACCGGACCCAGATTTGAAACGAGGACCCGGCGCTGGTCGCAGGCCAGGAGCAGCGCGATGCACCCGGGGCGCCATCCAGTAGTCGCCGCCGCCCGGCGCACTGCTGCCTATCCCAGCGGAGACTTTGCCGGGGTCCATCGCAAGCTCGCAGCCACCAGCTCGATAGTCGAGGCGATGCCGCCGAGTCCCTGTCCGCGCGACCTCTGAGGTCCCTGATCTTCAACGTTCTAGCATTAAATCGAATACCAGAACATGCTACACCTCATTTTGTCAGTGCTGGTCGATACTGTTATCTAAAGCGACCAGTCAGGGATCGCGGGATGCGGCGGAGGAGGTGAGCCAGATGCCGGAGGAGGTGACCGATGCGGGTGCGCCGCAGGGCCTGTCGTGGTCGTGGGAGCTGGACTTCGACGCGCTGATGGCCGCTATCGCTGGTGCCGGTCCTTCATTGCCCGGCGCTTCCGGCGCCGATTCTTCCGGTACCGGCTCGGAGCCGGCCCACGAGGCTGCCCTCGATGACGCGAATGCGCTGCAGGATGACCTAGACGGCCCGGGGCCGGAGGAGGATGACGGCCCGCGGCTGCCCGCCGGTGCGCTGGCCGGGCGGGTCGCGGAGCGGCTGGCCCCGGGCCCGGACCTGGCGGCGTGGCTGGCGATGGCGCCGGCCGGCACCCTGGACGATGGTGCCCTGGCCACGGTCGCCGGATCATGGCGGCGGCTCGCCTCCTGGGCGCAGGCCCGCGAACTGGCGGCGGTCGCGCAGATCGCGTCACGGGCCGCGGCTCGCGATAAGGACATCGGGACCGGCCCGGGCGGGCGGCCGGCGCGGGTCCCGACATCAGCGGCGGCGGAAGTGGCGCTGGAACTGACGATGTCCCAATACGGCGCATCCTGGTGGACAGACCTCGCCGTCACGCTGAGCTGGCGACTGACCGCTACCGGCGCGGTCCTGGCCGAGGGGACCATCGACTTGCCGCGCGCCCGGCTGATCGCCGAGGCGACCGGGGCCCTGTCCGATGAGGCCGCCCGGGCGGTCGAGGACCGCGTCCTGCCCGCGGCCGGGGAACAGACCACCGGGATGCTGCGCGCCGCGCTGCGCCGCGCAGTGATCGCCGCCGACCCGCAGGGAGCGGAGGAACGCCGCAAGGAATCGGAGCGGCGGGCAAAGGTCGTGCTGTATCCCGATGAGGAGCACACCGCGACGCTGGCCGGGCAGCGGCTGCCCACGGTGCACGCGGCCGCGGCGATGGCGCGGATCAAGGCGATGGCCCGGGCGCTGAAGTCCTCCGGCGCAGGCGGCGGGATGGACCTGCTGTGCGCCCAGGTCTACGTCGGCCTGCTGCTCGGCACTTTGCCGCTGATTCCCCCCGCCCAGGGAGCGCCGCCCGATGACCCGCCCACGCCGCCAGCTGCGGACCCGCCAGACCAGCCGACTCCGCCAGGCCCGCCGACTCTGCCAGGCCAGCCGGACCCGCCAGCTGCGGACCCGCCCAGCCCGGCGGACCCGCCCGCGCCGCCCGGCCCGCCGGGAGACGTACCCGGCCAGGGCCCGCCACGCGGACCTGGCCAGCGCCCGCCACGCGGATCCGGCGGTCCCGGCGCTGGCCCGGCCGAGCCCGGTGGCGACAACCCAGACAATCATGATCCCGGTGTTCCCCACGCCGGCGGTCCCGGCGGCGGCGACACGGACAACGACCAAAGCCCAGGTCCCCGTGACGGCGCCGACGCCGGGCCGCCTCACCGCGACGCAGCGCCACCGGGAGACAGCCCGGCCCGCCAGGGCCCGCGCGACCGCCCGCCGGCCAGCGGAACGCCTCCCGGAGACCATCCGCCTCCCGGAGACCATCCGCCTCCCGCCAATGACCCGCCGCCTCATGACATGCCGCCGCCGGGGCAAGACCCGCCGACCAATGACATGGCGCCGCCCAGCAGAGACCGGCCGCCGCCCAGCAGCGACCCGCCACCCGAGCACGACCGGCCGCCAGCCGACAACGTGCCGCCGCCGGGGGATGCCGATGCACCTCGCGGCGAGGACGACTATCCCTGTCCCGGCGACGGTCCGGTCCTGGGTGGCGGGGCATCCCCCGGCCAGGATGACGACGATGACCGCTGGCCGGCCGCTGACTGGCCGGGCCTGCCCGCTGTGATTCCGCCCGCCTTCGCTCGGCCCGGCGCCCGGGCCAATAGCGCCAGCACGGCTGGCGCTCGGCCCGGCGGTGGCCGCTCTGGGCTGCTCGACCTGTCCCTGCCGTGGCAGGTGCTGGCCGGGATCTCCGCCGGGCCCGGGCACCTCGGCCGGATCGGGCCGGTCACCGCCACCCAGGCCCGCCGCATCGCCGACTGCGCAGCCGGCGACCCGAGTGCCGAGTGGCGGATCATCGTGACCACGCCCGAAGGCGCGGCCCTCGCCGTCACCCGGATCCCCCGACCCCGTGATCACCGCCGGCCCAGCTTGCCTGGCCTGGTTCCCGGAGTAGGCACAACGGCCGGAATCGGCACCGCGGCCAGAGCAGGCACAGCGGCCGGAACCGGCCTGGTCAGCCGCGTCACGCTGACGATTCCCGAGGACCTCGCCGCCGACCCGCCCCGGCCGCACGGACCGCAGGCAGGCCCCGGGCCGGCCGGCGACATCCTCGACCTCGCCGCCCGGGCCGCCGCCCGGGCGGCCACCCGGGCCAGAGCCGCCGCCGCGGCCGACGCCGCCGCCGGCGGCTGCGCCCACCACGCCGCCAGCCCCGGCTACCGGCCGCCGCCCCGCCTGCAGGACTACATCACCGCGCGGGACCTGACCTGCCGCTTCCCCCGCTGCCGGCAGCCCGCCTGGCGCGGCGACCTGGACCACACCATCCCGTTCGACGACGGCGGACTGACCTGCCGCTGCAACCTCGGCGGCCTCTGCCGAACCCACCACATCCTCAAGCACCATCCCGGCTGGAAACTCGAACAGATTGCCCCCGGCATCTTCCGCTGGACCACCCCCTCCGGCCGCACCTTCACCGCCACCCCCGACACGCACTTCGCGTGAGCTCCCAGCCGGCGGGTCCTGGTCCGGACGCCCGCTGCGAAAACAAGCCTGCTGCTGGCGTATGCTCGGCCAACCCTCGCGGCAGCCCTGCATCCAAAAGACTACGGTCGGCTTCGTGTACTTCGGCGCCGGCTGAGCTGTTGCCCGTCACTCGATATGAACGAACGTCACTCCAGATGAATACGGACCGGGGCAGCCGCCCCCGCGTGACCCAGCCACCGGTTAGCCCGGGTGTTGCCCCGTGGTTTTGATCGGCTGGTAAACGTGGATAACTGTGCCGTCAGGAAAACTCTTGGCCTCGGCGAGATCCAGTCGTAGCGGCTTGGCCAGGTCCTTGAACAGTGGCAGCCCGTTCCCCAGGGCGACGGGGAGGATGACCAGGCGGTACTCGTCGATCAGGCCGGACCTAGACAGGGCCTGGACGAAAGCGGCGCCGCCATGGGCCATGATGATGTCGCCGCCGGATTCGGTCTTGAGGGCGGCTATCTCCTCGGCGAGGTCGCCGCGGGCGATCCGGGAGCCGGCCCATCCGGCGGCTGGCAACGTCTTGGAGAAGACGACCTTGGGAAGTTTGTTCATGAACTCCGCGTAGTCGCCAGCCGCGTTCGGCCAGTGCCCGGCCATCTGCTCGTAGGTGACGCGACCCATGATGTGGGTTCCCACCTGGCGCAGGGATGCGGCCTTCCATGCGCGTACGTCCGGATGCTCGGCCGGAAGCCCCCAATCACCTTCGCCGCCCGTCCCGGCGACGTATCCGTCCACCGTGACACCCATCTGCAGGACCACTGGCCTCATCGGAACTCCTCCTTGAGCGTTTCCCTTGTTCTCTCATCCGCAGACGCAGCCTGACGTGGGCATACGCCTCCATGACATTCGCCGGGCCCGCGTTCTCCCGGATCCGCCGCCTCCGCTAAGTCCCGGCCGGCGCTGGCGGCTAGCCCCGTAAGACGGAGCACACCGTCGCCCATCGGGCCCGCCTTCCCGTGCCGGGACCGCATGGCGGTGGCCAGCCTGGCGGCCCAGCAGCCCGGGCCCGATGATCCAGGGTCCCGCCCACCGGCCAAGCCTGGCGGCCGGCCAGCCCCGCGTCCAATACACGCGGCCATAACCTGATGGCATGGATGTCGACACCCGGCTGCTGCGCTACTTCGACGCCGTCGCCGCCGAAGGGAACCTCACCCGCGCGGCGGAGCGGCTGTTCGTGTCCCAGCCGGCGCTGACCAAGCAGATCAAGCAGCTGGAGAGCCAGCTGGGAGTTCGGCTGTTCACCCGGTCCCGGGCCGGGATGACCCTCACCTCGGCAGGCCAGGCGCTAGCCGGCAAAACCCCCGCTGTGCTGGCCGGCTGGGACCAGGCGCTGCGGGAGACCAAGGCCGCCGCCAGCCGCGCGGCCCGGGTGCTGCGGGTCGGATTCATCTCCAGCGCCGCCAACGAGGCCACCCAGCAGATCATCGCGGCGTTCGCCCGCCGCCGGCCGGGCTGGCGGGTCGACATGCAGCAGGCCGCCTGGGCCGACCCCACCGCCGGGCTCGCCAGCGGTCACGTCGACGCTGCCCTGCTGCGGCTGCCGTTCCCCGGCCAGGACGACGTGCGGATCGAGGTTCTGCTCACCGAGCCCCGCTGGGTCGCGCTTCCCGCCACGCACCCGCTCGCCGCGCGCGACCAGATCTGCTTCAGCGACCTGTGGGACGAGCCGTTCGTCGCCGCACCCGCGGAAACCGGCTGGTGGCGCGATTACTGGCTGGCCACCGGCGAACGCCAGGGCCACCCGGTCCGCATCGCAGCCGTCACCGACCAGCCCGACACCTGGCTGACCGCGATCGCCAACGGCGACGGCATCGCCTTGGCCCCCGAATCCGCCGCCCGCTACTACGCACGCCCCGGCATCACCTACCGGCCCGTCACCGGCGTCAGCCCCAGCCAAGTCGGCGTCGCCTGGCCGCCCGCCAACGACACCAACCCCGTCGTCCAGGACTTCGTCCGCTGCTGCCTGGACAACAAACCGCTACAACACCTCAACAACCAACCCGAGCAGCAATAACAACGATGGAGCCACATGGCAGCTATCGGAAAGTGCGGACAGGCACGATCAGCCAAATTCAAAGTGTCCACGTGTTGGAGGGAACGCGGTCGTCCGCATCATCGACCGCGAGCGTGCCGCATGGAGATTGCCCGGTTCGGCATCCACGGCGTGGTCTTCTGGTCCGGGTTGCCGGTGATGCCGAGCGAAAGGGATCTTGATGTAGCGGGTTGACAGCCTGGGCTGGAGGCAGCCGGCCGAGGCTGGCCTGGCCCGCTCGTGCGGCAATGGGTCACCGGACCCAGAGCCGGTCGAGCAGGATGCCCCAGGCCGGGTTGTACTGGTAGTCGCCCACCCGGTTGGAGGTGAAGTCGGCGGAGCGCAGGCTGACGAACGGGACCCACGGCGCGAGGTTGGTGACCTCGCGGTCGACTGTCGCCCATACTCGGGCGGCGGCTCGCGGATCGCTTGTCTGGAGCTGGTCGGCGTGGCTCATCTGGCTATCGATGCTGGGCTGGCAGAAGAAGGAGCCGCTTGTGGTATTGGCGGGGTCGGCCGGGCGGAAGGACGAGCAGCGGAAGAACAGGTCGAAGAAGTCGGAGGCGGAGGGGTAGTCGGCGATCCACGTTGCGACAGAGGCCTGGACCCGGCGGCGGGTGTCGTTCACGTTGCGGGCGAACGCGGCGACCGAGGCGACCCGCAACGACGGCCGGTATCCCAGTTCGCGGAGCACCCCGACGACATAGGGCCCGAGCGCCCTATCGGGCTGCCACTGGTGCACCCACACGACCACGCGCATCCCGCCGGTGTGCGAGGCGGCCACCAGATGCCGGGCCCGGGCCAGGTCCGGGCCGATCCAAGTCCCGCTGGCGCTGGGGTCGGCGGTGAACGGGCAGTAGGGCCGGTACCCGGGCAAGCCCGGAGGGATGACCTGGCAGGCGGGCTCCGCGGCGCCGGTGCCGCCCAGGGCCGCGACCGCCTGGTTCCGGTCGGCGGCCAGGCTGACCGCCTGCCGGACACCGAGGTTGTTGAAAGGCGGCACGGTCACGTTGAACGCGGCGTAGGCGATGCCGGGCAGCGGGTTGATGTGCACCTGGGGGCCGTACCGGGCGGTGAGAGTCTGGTAGTCGGGCGGCGGGTCGCCCATCCAGTCCGCTCGGCCCGCCTCGATCGCCGCGACCTCCTGGGCGGGGGTGAGCCCGAACCGCCATACGATCCGGTCCGGGAACCCATCTGGCTGCGCGGCTGCCGACCACTGGCGGAAGTACGGGTTCCTGGCCAGGTCGATTTCCTTCCCGCGGACGTAGCGCGTGATCATGTACGGGCCAGTCGCCGGGACCGGCCTGGCTCCCACGTCGTGGGCGGGCACGCTGGCAGGGACCGGCGCGTTGAAGGGGAGCGCCAGCTTGTACAGGAAGTCGCCGTCGGGCGCGGTGAGGTGGAATGTCACCGTCCGGGCCTGGTCGTCCACCGTGATGGCGCGGGACAGGTCACACGGCGAGCCGGTATGGCACGCGTCCGCGCCGACCAGCCCCGAGAAGAACGAGCGCAGGTAGGGGTTGAGCTCGAAGACGCGTTCAAGGGCGTAGCGGAAGTCCTCCGGCCGGACCGGCTCGCCGTTGGAGTACCGCAGCCCGGGGCGCAACACGAACGTGTACTGGGTGCCGCCCGCCGATGCCGCAGGCAGTGCGAGGGCGAGGTCGGGGACGAGCTGGAGCCCTTCGCTGCCACCCGCCCGCTGGAATGTCACCAGCGTGTCGTAGGTGGCCTCGCTGAACACTGGCCCGAAACTGAAGTAGCTTGTCGCTGGATCGAACGTCCCCGGCCAGGCAGATGCGAGTATCCGGAGCGTGCCGCCCCGGTGTCGGCTGGCGTAGCCCGCGCCGGTTGCAATCCACGGGGCGCCGTTGACTACCGCGGCGGCCAGCGGGGGGTCACCGACCGGCAGGCTTGACTCCACGCGGCCGGTGGCGGGATCGATGCGCACCACCGTCTCTGCCGTCGCGTCTGCCACCCACACCCCGGTGGCGGCGACCGCCAGAGCCGCCGGGCCGTTGCCGACGGGGATCGTCTGGGTGACCGTCCCGGTGCCCGGGTCGATCCGGGTGACCGTGCTGTCCAGCCTGTTCGCCACCCAGACCGAGCCGAAACCGTAGGCGATGGCGCCCGGGTCAGCGCCAACCGGGACAGACCGGATCGGCTGGCCCACGACCGGATCGATCTGCGTGACGCTGCCGGCGGCAGGGCTGGTCACCCAGATTGACCCTGCCCCCAGCGCGATCCCCGACGGCGGCGAGGTCAGACCGATGGTCCGGGTCAGCAGGCCAGAGGACGGATCGATCCGGGTGACCGTGCTGCCGACCGGATCGGTGACCCACACTGCCCCGAGGCCGGCCGCGACCCCGGTGGGGTCGGAGCCTGCGCCGATTGTCTGCACGGCCTGGCCGGCCGCGCCGTCGATCCGGGACAGCGTGCCATCGAGCGTGTTCGCCACCCAGACGTCACCACCGCTGTAGGCGAGGCCGCCGGCACCCGCGCCCACCGTGATGGCCTGGGTGACGGTGCGCGTGGCCGGATCGATGCGGTAGACCGCCTGACTTGCCGGGCTGGTGGCCCACACCGATCCCCCGCCGGCGGCCAGGCTGCCCGGCGGCGACGCCAGGGCCAGCCCGGCGGTGACCGAGGTCCCGGACGCCGACAACACCCCGATGCCGTTCGCGGGGACGCTCGCGCCCGCCGGCGCCGCCCTCAGCGCCAGGGGCAGGCTCGCGGCCGCCACAACCGCGAGTGCCGCGGTGGCGATGAGCGTCCGATGGCGGCGCCGCTTTCGCCCAGACGGCACCGGGCCCCGAGGGCTGCCGAGCCGAACAGGTTCCTGAGAGCCGGGGCCTCGCGCACGCGCTGCCGAAGGCTGCTCCAGCTCCGGATCCTGGTGCAGGATTGCCTGCTCCATGCTGCGCAGTTCTGGCCCCGGTTCGATCCCAAGCTCCTCGACCAGCACGCCGCGCGCCCGACGGTATGCGCTCAGCGCCTCGCCTTGCCGTCCGGACCGGTAAAGGGCCAGCATGAGCTGGCGGTGGAACGGCTCGTGGTACGGATGGATGGCGACCAGCGCTTCCAATTCCGGGACCAGATCCTGCGCGCGGCCGAGCCCGAGGTCTGATGTTATACGCCGTTCCACAGCAATCAGGTGCTGGTCGTTGAGCCGTCTTGCGGCTGTCTGGGCGAACGGCATATCGGCGATGTCGGCCAGGGCCTCGCCGCGCCACAACGCAAGCGCGGCCCGCAGCAGGGCTGACGCCTGCTCGTGGTCGCCCCGCTCCGCTGCGGCGGTGCCGTCCCGGACTAGCTCGCCGAACCGGACCGCGTCCACACGGCCGGGTTCGACGTCCAGCATGTATCCCGGCGGCCTGGTCAGCACGATGTCTGCCGCAGTGCCGCCTCGCAGGATCTTGCGGAGCCGGGCGATATAAGTCTCCACGATGTGGCCGGCGGTCGGTGGCGGAGCGTCCCCCCACAGATCGCCGGTCAGCCGCGCAGTGGAAACGATAAATCCCGCGTTCAAGATCAGATCGGCAAGCAATGCCCGCTGCTTCGGCCCGCCCAGCGGGAGGTTCCGGCCGCCATCGCAGACCTCGACCGGCCCGAGAATGCGGAACTCAGGGCCACCGCCCCCCACCATGGCTGCACGCTAACACCGGCTCCAGACCGCTGGCTAGGGCCGGTCAACAGGCAGCAATCCGGCCTCCCACCTGCCTTTCGAGCAGACTGCGACCGTTTGTCGATCAGGCAGCCGCAGGCTGTTCCCAGTCCCGCGGAAAGGAGACGCCGAAGATGACGAAACGACCAGCACCGCACCCCGCAGCCCGGCCTGCACGGCAGGTCAGACCCGGACTGGCGGCTGTGCTACTGCTCCTGGCTCTGGCCGCTTGCTCCTCGCCGGGCAGACCGGTCTCCAGCGGACCGGCCACGGCCGGGTCCACGACCAGCTCCCGGGGGTTCAAGGTGACCTCGACGCTCGACGGGCACACCAGCCTGCCCCACCGGCTGCACTGGCAGGCGTTCCCGAGCGAACCAGCCGCGGATATCACCGAGGTCGACTACCTGATCGACGGCAAACTCGCCTGGGTTGAGCACAACACCCCGTACTTCTACGGCGACGACGGCAACTACCTGGTGACCTCCTTCCTGGCCCCCAGGACGCACACGTTCACCGTGCGGGCCATCGACGCCCAGGGCCACACCGCCACCGACACCGTCACGGCCGCGGTGAGCGCCGCACAGGCTCCGCCTGCCGGGCTGGCAGGCACGTGGACACGGACCGTCACGCCCGACGACGTCAAGCAGGCCACGTCCGGCTCGCCACCACCGGCCGGGCAATGGGGGCTGGTGATCGGCCCGGTCTCCTGGCAGGTGCAGGGCCCCCCGCTCGGCAAGAGCATGACCTGGCAGGCGTGCTCGCAGGCCAGTTGCTTCGATATCGCCTACCGGACCGCTAACAGCGTGACCTTGTACCCGCAGATCGCCGTGCCGCCCTACCCGAACCAGACGAGCCAAGGCGGCTTCTGCAACAGCGTCGACCCCTTGTTCACCTGGACGTATGCAGTCGGGGACGGCGGCAAGACGCTCACACTGCACCCGGCCGGCCATGACCCGTGCGGCGACCGGATCGCGATTCTCGCCGGCACATGGACTCGAACAAGCCAATGAAACCCGAGACTGGCGGACGTGAAGAAGCGGGCAAGGCAATCCAGGGTGAACGTCACCCGGGCCTATCCGAGCCACCGGCGGGGATCCGCGCCCACAGCCCGGCCCTCGCCGACCACCTAGACGCGACCATCCACACCGGCAGCTTCTGCTCCTATTCGCCCGATCCGCGGGCGCCCATCACCTGGCGCCCCTGACCGCCGGGATCAGCTTCCCGCCCATCACCGCTAAACAACCGTTCGCTGGCCGGTTACGCCTCCGCGCCACGCCGGGCGGCGCGTCGGTACCTCCGTCGCCTCCAGCAAGAGGCCGTCGGCGGCTTGGCAGCACGCGCTGCCACGCACCGAACTGGACAATCTGAGCACCTTAGCCTGCAGCCAGTCGAAGCTCCGGCTGCAAATATTCGGCGCTCGGGGCGGCGGCTGGCTGGCGGATTCACGCTCTGCGATGGATGGCTGTCACCTGGCGTAATGACCCGAGCCGTCTTACCTTGAGGTTCTCGTTGTTCGCTGGGCCTCGGCTGGCCCAGCATCGGGGTCTCAGCCTGATTCCCCGGAGGTGCCTCATGGCTACCACGATCCCGCCCGCCGCTCTCGTCCCGATAACGCCGGTGTTCAGCAATGCCGAGCGGCTGGCATTAGCGGGTTTCCTGGCCGGGTACTGCGGCCTGACAAGGCAGGCCTACGAGCTGGACCTGCGCCAGTTCGCCAGCCGGTGCCAGCAGCACCAGCTGCGCCTGTTCGCCGCCCGCCGCGCTGACATCGAGTTCTTCGCCCGCGACCTGGAAGCCCGCGGCCGGGCCCGGGCCACCATCACCCGCCGACTGTGCACCATCGCCGGGTTCTACCGCTACGCCGTCGAAGAAGAACTGCTGGATCACTCACCCGCCGCGCACGTGCGGCGGCCGCGGCTGGATTACGAGTCGCACGCCACCCTGCTGGACCGTAACGAGCTTGGCGCCCTGCTCGTCGCGGCGGGTCTTGGCCGGCCGGCAGAACATGCGCTGATCTCCCTGCTGGCCCTCAACGGGCTGCGGGTGTCCGAAGCCACCGGCGCTGACATCGAAGCGCTTGGCATCGAGCGCGGCCACCGGACGCTGGTAGTCACCCGCAAGGGCGGCAAGGTGGTCACTATCCCGCTGGCGCCACGCACCGCCCGGGCGATCGACCTGACCATCGGCGAACGCACCGAAGGCCCCGTCTTCCTGACCAACGATGGGCGCCGGCTGGACCGCCACGGCGCCGGGCGGACCGTCCGCCGCGTCGCCCGCCGCGCCGGGATCACCAAGCCGGTCGGCCCGCACACGCTGCGGCACGCGTTCATCACCGCCGCCCTGGACGCCGGCGTTCCACTGCGCGACGCGCAGGAAGCCGCTTCCCACGCCGACCCGCGTACGACGATGCGCTATGACAGGGCCCGCACCTCGCTGGACCGCCACGCCACCTATATCGTCGCCGCCTACGTCGCCGGAGCCGCCCGGTAAGACACAGGCGACATGGCACGCGTCCGCCTGGCCGTCCGCCGGTCAGGCGGACCGGCACCGAGGGCACCGACCGTGACGGCGAACTCGCACAGGAACCGCCGTTCGGCGCGGCGACGGAGGTGTCAGGGTGATCCGCTCGAGCCGCGCCGTAACAGGTCGATCTGGCGTGCCGAGTTCTGGCGGGAGGGTCTCTCTAGATCACTCATAGTGGCGGAGCAGGCGGTGAGCGCGCTGGCGTCACTCGGCGTCCGGCGGGGGTACAAGGTTGGCACGCTCCTGCCCAATTCGGCCGAGATCCTCGATGTCTGATGCGCGGCCGCGCGGCCGGCGCGGTGTTCGCGCGGTGATGATCCAGGTGCGCGCCCCGAACAGCACGCCGTCGCGGGTCGTGTGCCCGGCGAGCGTTACGCGCAGCCCGCGCAGTGCTTCCTCGGCGGCGGCCGGATCCAGGCTGGCCAGCATGCCTTTGGTGGCCTGCAGGCCGGTGACGAAATCGTAGGCCTGCGCGCTGTCCGCGCCGTAATAGACGGGCTCGCGCACGTCGGTGAAGGCGACGTCGGTGAACCCGGCCGCAGCCAGTATCCCGGCCGTCGTGTGCTGGTCGGCGAGTGAGAACATCCGGGCGCCGCGGGCAGAAGCGCCGCCAATCGCCTGGTCGATCTCGCTGTACCACTCGTTGCGCTCGGGGGCTTGCCAGGCCAGCAGCGCCACGCGCGCGCCGGGGCGCAGCGCGCGCCCGATGTTGATGAACGCCGCCACCGGGTCGGCGAAGAACATCACGCCGAAACAGCTGATACACACGTCATAGCGAACCGGGCCCAGGCCGTCCACCTGAGCATCGGCCAGCTGGTAGGAAACGTTGCGCAGACCTTCTCGGTCCGTCAGCCGCCGGGCCAGCTCGAGCACGGGCGCGGAAATGTCCACGCCGAGGACGGTTCCCGCGGCCGCGGCGCGGCCGGCGGCGCGGGTGGACCGGCCCGTCCCGCAGCCTATGTCGAGCACATGCTCGGCGGCACCGACGTTGGCGGCGGCATGCAGCCGCTGTTCATGCAGGCGCGCCTCGGCATCGAACAGTTCGGCGTATCTGACCCGGAACTCCCCGGCGGCCTGGTCCGCATTGACCCAGGCCCGGACATCCGGCTCATCACCCATCCACACCACCATCCCGCGACTCTCGTCCCCTGCGTACACGACTCATACTCCTCCGCGCGCTCCTTCGGCGGGCTGAGCCCGGGGCAGCGGCCAGGACCGGGCAAAGCCCGCCGCCTGCCAGGCGTCCCCTGACCCGGCCACCGGCGAGCCGGTAATACCTGCGGCGGGAAGGAACACCTGACCTGGCTGCAAAGAGGTGTTCGTC
>Ga0070698_100001137_pt1 | contig 29431 bp, 20 predicted proteins | sample KBSK1502metaG_FD_65477 | JGI IMG/M metagenome (GOLD analysis project Ga0070698, IMG submission 65477) | Corn, switchgrass and miscanthus rhizosphere microbial communities from Kellogg Biological Station, Michigan, USA - KBS K1-50-2 metaG | ecosystem: Host-associated > Plants > Roots >...
ACGCGGCCCTGCATGCCGCGACCGATCTGACCGAGGACGCCTCCAACGACAGCGCAGAGGAGACCGAGGCCTGCCGCAGCACCAGCGCCGGCGGCACCAAACGACATCCCCGCGGCGGTCGCACCGACGAAGAGCAGTGCGAGACCGCCCCAACCAAGAATGCGCGACCACATAACGAGCGTGCGCGCCGTTGCCGCTCTCTGCAGCTGCTCGGGCGATGGCGCAGGCGGCGTCGGTGCATCACCGTACGCTTTGCAGCGCTCACACCACCAACGCTTGTATTGATCGACAAACGTCATCGGCGCATTGCAACGGACGCAATTCATCGCGCCGGATGGTAGCCGATCTTAGAGCGGCACTACGCAGCCGTACGTTTCGACGCGCACCGCGGCGAGCGCGGCGAAGATGTCAGGCCTCGTGATCCACAGCGTGAAGCCGCGCGAGATGCCGTAGGGCGAGCGTCTGCGCGAACGTTCCACGCGTCGAATCGCGAGCAGCCGAAGCAGGCGGTTTGGGTCTCGCGAAGGCATGGCGCACTGATGAGCAAATGCGCTGCCAGTAAATCGTATGGCGGATCATGATGATCGACGCGCGCGAGCGGAGCTCGCACGTGCGGCTCCGCGCAACCAGGCGCAACCGCACGGGGACTCGTCCCCACATCTGCGGCGCACAGGAACAACGGGGCACATCAGGGGACGTGGTTCGGCGTGGTGCGTCTGCGCCGCGTCAATGAGATCGGCGAATTCGCGCGCGTTGCGAACCGCGTTGTCGAGTGGACCGATCGCCAAGGCGCCGAAGAGCCAAGGCGCCAGTAAGAAGGTTTCTTTAGAATCTATCTGGATCGCTAACGAAACGACACCACGTGCAGTTCGGTTCTGCACATGACCAGTACTTCAATGCGCGATCTCTGCGAACGATTGATCCGGACTTGACCAACCCTCTCACTGGCGCCTTGGCTCTGCGGCGCCTTGGCGATTCAGATCCCGTTCGCGATCGGGAACGCGTAATACGTCGAGTCGTGCTCGACGAGCGAAAACTGCGAAGCGTAGTAACGCAGCTTGTCCTCGGCGCTGCGCCGCGGGTACCAGCAGCTGCCGGTTTTGATCATCCCATTCACGAGATGCGAGTCACGTACCGTCGGGCTCCGCATTTGTCGCAGCTGGGTTACCCTTGCGCGAGATGGATTCCGGAACGGTCAGTGTTCGAGGCCAGTCCGTGTTCGTGCGCCAGTTCGAGGTCGTCGTCCTCGACGGCACGGACAGCGGCAGACGCGCAGTTTCTAAATCAGACGAGCTCTCGATCGGCACCGCCGAAGGAAACGATCTGCGGCTTACCGATCCGGCGGTGTCGCGGCACCATTGCGCACTGCGCGCCGACGAGCGCGGCCTGAAGCTCAGCGATCTCGGTAGCCGCAACGGCACGCACATCAGCGATGTCGAAATCGTCTCGGCATACGTGCGCTCGGGCACGCGCATGCGTATCGGCCAGACGACGATCGAGATCCACGTTCTCGATCATGACCTCGAGCAGCCGATCGCGAATACGGATCGACTCGGCCCGTTGCTCGGCGCCAGCGTCGCGATGCGGCGGCTCTACCCGCTGATCGAGCAGTGCGCGCGCAGCGCGGTGACCGTATTGATCGTCGGCGAGACCGGTACGGGCAAGGAGCTGATCGCCGAGGCGATGCACGCAAACAGCGATCGCAAAGACGCACCGTTCGTGGTGATCGATTGCAGCGCGCTGTCGCATGATCTCGCCGAATCGGAGCTGTTCGGGCACGAGCGCGGTGCATTCACGGGTGCCGATGCAGTGCGCGTCGGCGCGTTCGAATCCGCAAACGGCGGCACGATCTTTCTCGACGAGATTGGCGAGCTGCCACTCGCGCTACAACCGCTGCTGTTGCGCGCGCTCGAGAATCGTACGATTCGACGCGTCGGCTCCAATCAGTACCGCACGATCGACGTGCGCGTTGTCGCCGCGAGTCACCGCGATCTGCGCTCGATGGTCAACGACAAGCGCTTTCGTCCGGACCTCTATTACCGGCTCAACGTCGTGCGCATCGAAGTGCCGCCACTTCGCGACCGCGCCGGCGATGTCGAGCTGATCGCCACGTCGTTCTGGCGCACGTTTCGTCCTGATCGCGAGCCACCGGCGGGCATGCTCGCGCATCTCGCCATGCAAAGCTGGCCGGGCAACGTGCGCGAGCTGCGTAACGCCGTCGAGCGCGCCGCGCTACTTGGTTGGACGCCCGAAGGCGGGGCCGCGGCACCGCCGCAACAGCAGATGACGTACGGGCAGGCGAAGGAGCTCGCGGTGTGGGAATGGGAACGCCACTGGGTCGAGCAGCTCGTGACCGCGCATGGCGGTAACCTTTCGCGCGCGGCGCGCGCCGCGAAGATGGGCCGCAGCAATCTGCGCGAGCTCGCGCGGCGACACGGCATCCAAACGCGTACGAGCGAGCCTGCGCTCGGCGACGGCGACGATTCCTGATTCGAGCCCAGACCACTGGGGCTGTGCGGCCCCGTCGCGACGACAGCGATCATCGCGAAACGCTGTAATCCGCGTTGGCGTGCTGCGTGCAAGAACTAGCGCGCTACACCTCGCTAGACCATGAACGAGCGCATCAGGCCCCGCGTGATTCTGGCAACGTGCTGCCTGAGCCTGTTCCTCGTCGCGATGGACATCACGATCGTGAACCTCGCGCTTCCCGCGATCCGTCGCGACCTGCACGCCTCGCTCGCCGGCCTGCAGTGGACGATCGATGGCTACACGATCGTGATCGCGAGCTTTCTCGTCCTCGCCGGCTCGACCGCCGATCGCCTCGGCCGACGCCGCGTGTTTCAGATCGGGCTCGCGCTGTTCAGCGCGGGCTCGCTGTTGTGCAGCATCGCACCGACGATCGAGCTGCTCGTCATGTTCCGCATCGTGCAGGCGCTCGGCGGCGCGATGCTCAATCCGGTCGCGATGTCGATCATCGTTAACGTGTTCATCGATCCTCGCGAGCGCGCGCAGGCGATCGGCGTGTGGGGTGCCGTCGTCGGGCTGTCGATGGCCGTCGGGCCGGTGCTCGGCGGATTCCTCGTCGAGACGCTCGGCTGGCCGGCGATCTTCTGGATCAACGTGCCGATCGCGATGCTCGCGATCGTGCTGACGCGACGCTTCGTCCCCGAGTCGCGCGCCGAGCGCCCGCGCAGGATCGATCTCGGTGGCCAAGCGATGATCGTGATCGGCCTCGCGACGCTGACGTTTTCGCTGATCGAAGGCCGCAGCGCCGGTTGGTCGTCCCCGCCGATCGTAGGTGGGTTCGTGCTCGCTGCGTGCTCGTTCACGGCGCTCGTCATCTACGAACGGCGGCGTCTCGATCCGCTGATCGATCCGCGCTTCTTTCGCAGCCTGCCGTTCTCGATGGCGACGCTGCTCGCCGTGATCACGTTCACGATGTTCAACGGCGGCTTGTTTCTCGGTTCGCTGTACTTGCAAGAGACGCGCGGGCTATCGGCGCAAGACGCGGGCCTATGCCTGTTGCCGATCGCAGCGGCGCTGCTCGTGTTCTCGCCGATCTCGGGCAGGCTCGTCGGCGGAGGCCGCGCGCGGCTCGCGATCGTGTCTGCGGGACTGGCGTTGTCGGCCGGCGCGCTGCTGCTCGTCGCGCTCGATCTCGCGACGCCGCTCTCGCGAATCATCGCCGCGTTCGGATTGTTCGGCATGGGCTTTGGCCTGATCAACGCGCCGATCACGACCGCTGCGGTGTCGGGTATGCCGCGCGCGCAAGCGGGTGTCGCATCGGCCGTGGCCTCGACAAGTCGACAGGTCGGAACGACGCTCGGCGTGGCTCTCTCGGGCACGATGGTCGGCGCCGCGGCGGCGAGCCCGGCGTTCGCGACGGCGACTCACGCGTACTGGTGGCTGATCGCGATCGGCGGCGTCGCGATCGCGATCGTCGGCATCATCGCGACCGGTGACCGCGCGCGTCAGAGCGTCGCCGCCGTCCGCTCGTTACTCGACGCCTGATCGGTGGTTTGCCCGGGTCGGCGAGTGGTCCGGACCCAGGCCACCAAAGGGCAGCCGAGCCCGGATTCTCCCCAGTCAGAACGCGCACCTATGCGCGCGGCGACTTGGCTCCAGATCTGAATAAGCCTGCTCCCGATGATGCCTGCGGCTTCCGTCGGCGCGGCCTGGTGCCGTGAATACTGTTTCGCTTCCCCGCCGCTGCCCGTCGTTTACGAAGCCACCGTCTCGCATTCCTACGCCGAGGCGATCGACTACCTGCGAGGGCGCAAGCGCGAGCTGTTCACCGCGCTGCACCACTACGGAGCGATCCTGCTGCGCGGCTTTTCGATCACGACGGCGCGCGAGTTCCAGAACGCCGTCGAGGTGTTCGTGCCAAAGCTCGCGAACTACCAGGGCGGCGATTCGCCGCGCCTGGCCGTCACGGAGAAGATCTACACGTCGACGTCATATCCGGCCGCGCTGCCGATCGCGCTGCACAACGAGATGTCGTACACGCGCGAGTACCCATCGCTCGTCGCGTTTTACTGTGAACAACCGCCCGAGAGCGACGGCGAAACGCCGCTCGCCGACTGCCGTCGCGTGCTGCATGCGCTGCCGAAAGCGCTCGTCGAGAAGCTCGCGCGCAAGCGCCTGCGCTACGTCCAGAATCTCGCGGCACACGCAGGCATCGGCAAGTCGTGGCCGCACACCTTCGAGACCTCGGATCGCGCGCGGGTCGAAGCTATCCTGCGCGCTCGCGGCGCCGAGCTCGAGTGGCGGGCGAATGGTGCGCTGCGCATCGTCGAAGTTGTCGATCCCATCGTCACGCATCCGCGTACGGGCGAGCGCGTGTTCTTCAGCCAAGCGCACATGTGGCACGTGTCGAGCCTCGACGCGAAGACGCGCCGCGCGCTGCTCAAGCTGACGAGCGAGGACGATCTCTATCACCACTGCACGTTCGGCGATGGCTCGCCAATCTCCGACGAGGATCTCGCGGAGATGCGACGTGCGCTCGATGCCGCAAAGATCCAGTTCGCCTGGCACAAGCACGATCTGTTGCTCGTCGACAACATCTTGGTCGCCCACGCGCGCAACCCATTCCAGGGCGAGCGCCGCGTGCTCGTTGCAATGGGGTGAAGCCATGGTCACGCTTCACCACGTCAAAATTCCACTGCGGCGGCCGTTCGGGCACGTGCTCGCGACGCGCGATCACGCAGAAGCGATCGTGCTCATCCTCGAGCGTGACGGCGTGCTCGGCGTCGGCGAGTGCGTGCCGCGTTCGTACGTGACCGGCGAGACGTTCGATTCGGTCTGGGACGCACTGCGCGGCATCGACATCGCGGCGGTGTGGGCGCGCGTGGAGCTCGGTTCGCCGCAGGCGTTTGTTGCAAGCGTCGAGGCGTTGCGCTTGCCGCAGCTCGTCGGTGGGCTCGCGGCCGCATGCGCTGTCGAGCTCGCGATCCTCGACGTCGGCTGCAAGCTCAACGCCTGGCGGCTCGCGGAGCTCGCGTTCGCGATGGGGCTTCCCACTGCGATGCTCGGCGAGACATCCGAGATCATCTCGGTTCCGCTCGATATGTGCAGCGAGCCGCGCGACCTCGCGCACCTCGTCGGCACGCGCCTCGGCAACCTCAAGATCAAAGTTGGCGGCGATCTCGCACGCGATGTCGCGCGCGTTCGCGAGTGCCGCGAGATCTTCGGCGCCTCGCTATCGATGTGCGTCGACGCGAACATGGCGTGGACGGTCGAACAAGCGGCGAGGGCAGGCGACGCGCTCGGCAGATTCGACATTCGCTGGTACGAGGAGCCGCTGCAGAAGAGCGAGCGCGTTTGCTACCGCGAGCTTCGCGAGCGAACCGGCATCCGCATCATGCTCGACGAATCAGCGTGCGGCTTCGAGCAGACGCGCAACGCGATCGAGTCGCAATGGTGCGATCTGATCAACATCCGGCTGTCGAAGTGTGGCGGCTTTCTGGCATCGCTGCGGCTCGCAGAGCTCGCATCGCGATCGAACATCGCGTTCCAACACGGCACGCAGGTCGGGCAGCTCGGCTTTCTCAATGCCGCCGGCCGCCACTTCACGAGCACGGTGAAAGGCATCGTCGCGTGCGAAGGCGGGCCGGGGCTCGCGAACCTGCAAGACTTCCCGACGCAGACGAAGGTCGAGCTCGACTGGAACGTCGGACACCTCGTCGGCATCTCCGGCGTTGGCATCGGCGTCGCGCCGGATCCGGCGAAGCTGCAAAAGTATTCCATCAGGTCGCGGAGGCAGTGACGGATGGCCGCGATCCACATCGAGCAATCAGCGGCGTGGTCGACGCACCTCTCTCCCGAGCAGCTGCGGTTCTATTTTCTGCATCAACTCGATCCGCACGATCCGGACATCTACATCACGCGCGTGCTGCGCATTCGCGGCGCTGTCGATCACGAGCGCTTGCGCGAAAGCGTGCTCGAGATGGCGCGCCGGCACGACATCCTGCGCAGCTATTATCCGGAGGTCGACGGGCAACCTCAGATCTGGCTGCGCGACAACGTCGACTCTGCATTCACGTCGTGCGATGAGCTTCCGCGCGAGGCGCCGGCGTTCAGTCTTGAGACCGGCCCGTTGTTTCACGTGACGGCCGTCAAGCTCTCCGACACCGAGCACGTCATCGTCTTTCGATGCCACCACATCATCCTCGACGGCACGAGCGTGCGGCTGCTCATGGACGGTGTGCTCCAGGCGTACCAAGGTAAGCACCTCGACACGTCACATCAGTTTCGCGAGTTCCTCTCGTGGGATCGCGGACGAGACGATACGGAGGGCTATTGGGCTCGCAAGCTCGCGCACCCGACGACACTCGATCTCACGATCGGCAAGCAGCGACCCGAGTGCCACACGCGCGAAGCGGGCACCGTGCACCTCGCGATCGGCGACGAGCTGGTGGCGTCGCTCGAGCGCTTCTGCCGCGCGCATCACGTCACGCCGTACGTCGTGATGATGACCGTGCTGCAGTCGCTCGTGCACCAGCTGACCGGCGAGCGTGATGTGCTGATCGGCAGCCCGATGGCGGCGCGTGAGCGCCGCGAGTTTCGCGGCATGCTCGGTGTGCTGCTCAACTGGGTTGCGCTTCGCGCGACGATCGATCCCGAGCCGACGTTCGCGCAGATGCTCGCACGCGTTCGCACGGACGTGCCGCACGCGTACATGCGGCAGTGCTCGTATCAATCGCTGCTTGCCGCCGCCGGCAATCTACCGCGCGATCCGTCGCACAACCCGCTATTGCAGGTCACGCTCAATTACGCGACGTATCAGCCTCTCGATGTCCCGCCGGGATGGAGCGTCGAGCTCGAGCCGATCGACAACAAGCACACGCGCTACGACCTCGCCGTGCGGTTCGAACAAGTCGGCCGCGCACTATCGCTCGGCCTGACCTACTACGCAGGTGCGATGAATCGGCGCACTGCCGAGCGCCTCGCTGCCGCATTCATCGCGCTGCTCGAGCAATGTCTCGCGCGCCCGCGCGACAGGATCCCCGACGTCGCGCTCCACGAGCGCCGCATCGTCGTCGCTGCCACGTTCACGGCCGAGCCGATCCAGCCCATCGTCGAATACTGGCTCGACCAGATCGGACTTCCCGCTGATGTCGCATTCGCATCGTTCAATCAGGTGTTCCAGGAGCTCGTCGATCCCAACAGCCTGTTCGCGAGAAACAGCTCGGGACCGAACGTCGTGCTCGTTCGCTGCGACGACTGGAAAGAACCAGACGCTGGCGCGGCCGAGCTGTGCCGGCTGCTCGCGGCGTATGCCGAGCGCTCGCGCGCCGATACGATCGTGGTTCTGTGCCCGTCGTCAGCCGCCGACGAGCGCGTCGAGAAGGCGCTCGCGGAAGTCGCCGACGCGAGCCCTCGCATTCACTTCTTGTCGTGGCGCACGATCACCGCGCTCTATCCGGTAGCTGACATCGCCGACGTCGAGTTGGAGGCGCCGTACGCGCAGTCGTTCTATGCTGCTCTCGGAACTGCGGTCGCGCGCAACATCCACGCTGTCGTGAGGCCGGCCCCCAAGGTGCTCGTGCTCGATTGCGACAACACCTTGTGGCGCGGCGTCGTCGGCGAAGACGGGGCGCATTGTCTCGTCGTCGACGCCGGCCACAGGGCTTTGCAACAGCTCGCGATCGATCAACTGGCGCAGGGCGTGCTCGTCTGTCTCGCGAGCAAGAACAACGAGGCGGACGTGTGGGAAGCGTTCGAGACGACGCCCGGCATGCTGCTGCGCAAAGACATGATCGTCGCGCATCGGATCAACTGGGAGCCAAAGTCGGCAAACCTGCGCTCGCTCGCGCAAGAGCTCAACCTCGGGATCGATTCGTTCGTGTTCATCGATGATTCAGCCGCAGAGTGCGCCGAAGTGCAAGCCGGTTGTCCCGACGCGTTGGTGCTGCAGCTGCCGACGGAGATCGAGCGGTTCGTGAAGCATCTGTGGCCGCTCGATGCACGCAAGGTGACCGAGACCGATCGCCAGCGCACGGAGCTGTACGTCGCGAATGCGCGCCGCGAACACCTCCGCAAGGAGACTCCCAATCTCGACCAGTTCATCGCGTCACTCGACGTGCAGACACGTTTCGTCCCGTTTTCGCCGGCGACGGCGGCGCGCGCGGCCCAGCTCACGCAGCGCACGAACCAATTCAACACGACGACGATCCGCCGCACCGCCGCCGAGCTCGAAGCGATCATCACTTCAGGCGGCCACGTGCTGCTCGCCGATGTGTCCGACCGCTTCGGCGACTACGGCATTGTCGGCCTCGTCGTGTGCATGCCCGGCGACGGCGTGTTGTACGTCGATTCGTTCATGCTGAGCTGTCGCGCGCTCGGCCGTGGCGTCGAACAGCGCATGCTCGCCGAGCTCGGTCGCATCGCTGACGCGGCGGGGTTCGCGGTAGTCGCGATCGACTATCGTGCGAGCGCGAAGAATCAGCCCGCGCGTCGGTTCCTCGAAGCCATCGCTGGCGCGAGCGAAACGCCGTATCGGATCCCCGTCGCGGCGGCGATCGCAGCAAGGCCCGTCGCGATCGAAGTCGTTGAAGACGCAAAGCCGCGGAGCACGCCGCACGACGACGCGAGGGCATCGCATGAGGTCTGGCGGCGCATCGCGGCGCTCGATACCGTTGCCGCAATTCGCGAAGCGATCAGCGCTGCGCTCACGCGTCCACGCGTCAGCACGGCGGCGTTCGTCGCTCCTCGCAGCGGGATCGAGCGCGCGATCGCGGCGATCTGGGCCGACGTCCTGCTCGTCGAATGCGTCGGCGTCGAAGATGATTACTTCTCGATCGGCGGCGATTCGATCCGCAGCCTCGCGGTGATCGCGGCGATGCGAGCCGCGGGGCTGACGGTCTCCGTACGTGATCTCCACGAGCGACGCACGATTGCCCGTCTGGCGAGCGCGATCGAGCATCGCACGGCGCTTCCGATGACACCCGTCGACTCGGCGACCGACGGCCCGTATCCGCTCTCGTTCGCGCAGCGTTACATGATCGCGGCGTACACGCGCGAGAACTTGCAACAGCAGCCGAGCGGCGCGTTTCACATTCAGGATCGACTCACGGTGCGCGAGCGGAGGCGGCCGCACTCGATCGCGGCGCTTCGCCGCGCGATCGCGCTGCTGGTGCGGCGAAGGCCGATCTTGCGCACGAAGATCGTTGGTAACGATCGTCAGGTCGAAGTCTCAGCGCGCGATCCGCTGGATGTCATCGATCTATCCGCGCTCGACGCGGATCAGCAGCAGACCGCGATCAACGAGCTCTTGTTCGCGGACCGCATGCAATCGTTCCATCCGCAGCGCGACCTGCCGATGATTCGCCTCTACGTCGTCGTGCTGGATGATACGGCGTTCGATCTGCTCGTCACCGCGCATCACGCATTCTGTGACGGCTGGTCATTGCAGACGTTCTACAACCACCTGTTCGCGCTCTATGAAGCGTACAAGCGTGGTGACGATGCCGCCGTCGCCGAGATCGATCGCGAGCTCGCCGCCACCGAACATTTGTTTCGCGAGCTCGTTCACAAGGAACGCGTCGGCGCGGCGGAGCACGACCTGTTCTGGCGCGATCGTCACGTCAGCGTGCGCACGCACCGCTTCGATGCATCCGGCTACCAACAGCGCATGATCCGCCATGCCAGCTGGAGCCTTGTCGAGCGCGCGAGCGAGCGAGCACGAGCATCGCGGACGTCGCTCAAAGCGGTGTTACTCGATGCGTTCGCCGCCGTGCTCGCGAGACGGCTTCCATTGCCGCTCATCGCGGTTGTCACGAATGGTCGCCAAGATGATCTATCACGGCCGATGGACGTATTTGGCCTGTGCTGGACATTCGTGCCGATCGCCGCCCGCCACGACCTCGAGCGCAGCGCGCGACTCGCAGCGCTCCACGCCGATCTGATCGCGACCGAAGCGCATGCGCGCTACCCGATCGAAGGCATGTTCGGCGGATGCGATCCGCGCCGAGTCGCGCACGCATCGTTCAATTTTGCGAATTTCCACAACGCGACCTGGCGAAACGGCACCGCGGATCTCGAGATCACGCAGGCCGAGTCGTTTCACCGCTTTCATTTTCCGCTCAACTTCAACATCCGGCTGGTCGAGAGCACGCGATCGCTACTGCTGAAGTTGCACTGGGCCGCGGATGTATTCACGACGCACGACGTTCACGCGCTGCTCGAGGACTTCACCGCGGAGGTCCAGTCGTGGGGCTGACGCGCGCGGATATCAGCCGACAATGGGTGGCGCAGATCTGCTGCGCGCTCGCCCGCACGTCATCGCACGTTTCCGTGCAGTCGTTCCGGTTGACCGAGCTCATCTCTGCGCAAGGCGTCATCTCGCGCTACGCGTCCTCGACGCGCGAATCGATCGTCGGCCATCGCGTGTTGACGATTCACTGGACGAGCGCGCTCGAGCGCTTCGAGCACCGCGTCCTGCTCAAGTGCAAGGCGCCGGGGCCGACGATCCGGCGGCGAATCGAAGAGGTCTATCGCAAGCTCGATCCGCAGCTCGCCGATGTGCAGGCGCTCGTCACACCGTCGATCCTCGACGACTGTCACACGCGCGAGCTGCAGGTCTACGAGCTCGAACGGCCGCACCTGCAGTCGATCACGCCGCAGATCTATCGCGTCTGGCGAAACGACGCCACGCAGGTGTTCGTGATCGCGATGGAGCTACTCGAGAACGTTCGCCACCTAAACACGCTTGCGGATCTCGATGTCTGGACCGATAGCGATGTCGCGCATGTGCTCACCGGCATCGCTGGTGTCCATGGCGATTTCCTCGGCGCACCTCCGCAATGGCTCGTGCCGTTCCAGCGCCTGCACAACGAGCGACTGCTCGACTACGAGGCCGCGCTGCTCGCGTACAACGCACGCACGTTTCCTGATCTCTTCGATGCCACGCGAACGCGCGTGCTCGAATCGCTCCTCGCATCAGCATCCTCGCGCGTTCGCGCGATCGCGGCGCGCCCGCTCACGTTGATTCACGGCGACTTCACGCCGCGCAACATATGTCTGCGCAGCGACGACAACCTATGCGCATACGATTGGGAGCTCGCGCAAGCGCACCTGCCGCAGCGAGATGTCTGCGAGCTGTTGTGCTACGTGCTCGATCCGAAGCGCGGTTGGCGCGATGACGTCACCGTGCGTTTGCTCGAGCACTACCGCACGTGTCTCGAGAAAGCCGCCGGGCGTCCGATCGAGAAGCCGCAGTTTCGGCGCGACCTCGCGCTCGCTCTCGCCGAGTTTTGCTCGTTCAAGTTGCTCGTGCAGGGAGTCACGCACCAGCTCCTCGGCAACCGCTACTACTTCGAGCGTCTCGTACACAACGCCTTTGCCGGCATCGAGGCACTCGGCAAGGAGGCCTTCACGTGAGAGTCGGAATTGTTGGAATCGGTGGCGTCGGCGGTGCGCTCGCGGCGCTGCTCGGCCGGCAAGGTACCGAGCTCGCGTTACTCGCACGAGGCGCGCACCTCGATGCACTGCGCACGCATGGGCTCTGCTTCACGGGCACGCTCGGTGAGCTCACGGTCACGGGCTTCGCGGCATCCGATCGCGGCAGCGAGCTCGGCACGTGCGATGTCGTGTTCGTCGCGGTGAAGACCTTCCAGCTCGCGGCTGCACTGCCGCATCTGCGCGCGATGGTCGGCGAAGGCACGGTCGTCGTGCCATTGCTCAATGGCATCGGCAGCTGGGATCTGCTTGCGAGCGAGATCGGCGAGCGCAATGTCGTCGGCGGCATCGTGCTCGTGAACAGCTGGGTCGAGAAGCCGGGATTGATCCGGCAGCTCGGTCCATTCGTGCGCGTGATCCTCGGCGAGCGCGCCGGTGGCGTGAGCCAGCGGCTTCGCGCGATCAACGACGTTCTGCTCGCCGCCGGCATTACGAGCGAGCTCGACGAGCACGTGCTCGTCCGCAACTGGCAAAAGTTTCTCGGCTTCGAGCCGATGGCGCTCGTCGGCGCACTGTCGCGCAGCTCGATCGGCACGTTTCGCAGCGACGAAGCGACGCGCGCGCTCTTGCTGGCGCTGATGAACGAGGTCATCGCGATCGGCCTCGCGCAAGGCGTCACACTCCCCGACGATGCCATCGCACAGCGCATGGTGATCATCGATGGCCTCGCGCACGAAGCGACGATCTCGATGCAGCGCGATCTGATGGCGGGCCGGCCCTCCGAATTCATCGAGCAGTCGGTCAACTTGCTCGCGCTCGCACGATCGCTCGGCGTCGCGACACCGATCCACGATGTGTGCGTGCCGCTGCTGCGGTTGCAGGAGCAAGCCGCGCGCGCGAAGGCAGGTCTGTGATGGATGCGGCGAAATTCGCGCTGGCGCTGTGCGACGAAGCATGCGTGCGCACGGGTCTCGCCGACTTCGGGCCGGATCTGGATGGCTTTCGCGACAGCCTCGCGGTGCTCGTCGAGTCCGCGCTCGGCGAGGCGCGCCTGCGCAGCGTCGCGCAGTTTCGCGAGCTGTTGATTCATAACCTGTGCAACCGGCTGCGCATCGAAGCGTGTCTCGCTAGGTTCCCTGCGATCCTGGATACGCCGATCCGGCGGCCGACGTTCATCTCCGGGCTGCCGCGCGCCGGCACGACGACGTTTTCCCGGCTGATCGGTGAAGACGCGAGCGTGCGAACGCTGCGGCTATGGGAGCTGTACTCGCCGGCGCCGACAGATCTCGAACATCCCTGGGCGCTGACCGAAGACCGCATCGCTGCCGCCGAAGCGCTCGTGCTCGCGCGAGCGCGACGCGGAACGCTCGACATCCGACCGATGTCGATCTTTCTACCCGACGAGTGCTTCTACTTGATGAGGAACTCGTTCAGCAGCGACCACACGCATCGCGCGATCGCGAGGACGCCAACGTATTTCCATTGGATGGCCGCGCGCGATCGCCACGGCGTGTACGTCTATTACAAGCTGCAGCTCCAGCTGCTGCTGTGGCAGCGGCCGTGCCCGCGCGATGGTCAGCTCGTTCTCAAGAATCCGTTCGTTCACCTCGAGAACATGTCGACGATCTTCGCGCTGTTCCCCGACGCGACGATCGTCAACCTGACGCGAGACATCGTGAACGTGCTCAAGTCGCTCTGCTACAAGAACCGATCGGATCGCGCGGCGTACTCCGATCACGTCAGCCCCGAGGAAGTCGGCCGCGACATGGTCGAGAACCTCGAGCTCTATTACCAGCGTCGTGCTCGCGAGCTCGACAAGCTAACGCCCGAACAGCGTGCGCGCGTCGTGACGATCGACTTCGCGACGTGGGCCGGCGACCCAGTCGCGATCATGCGCGAGTACTACGAGCGCGCAGGGCAGCCGTTCACCGAGGAGCTCGCGCGACGCATGGGTGCGGCACTCGAGAAGCATCATCGCTACGGCGAGCAAGCGAAGTACGACCTCGCCGAGTTCGGATTGCGCGAGGCCGAGCTGCGCGAGCGCCTCGAGCCGTACGAGACCGCGTTCCGCGTCAGCGCGATCGGAGGCCGCGCGTGAAGGAGTTCGTGCTGACGAGAGATGAGCGCGATGAGTTCTTCGCGCGCAAAGGCTACCTCGTCGTTCCCGATGCGTTGTCGCCCGCACAGGTCGCCCGCATGCGCGAAGCCGTCGATCGATTGACCGAGGATGGTCCCAAACCGGGACAGCTCACGATCAACGTCGCCGACATCCTCGGCAAGGACGACGCGTTTCTCGATCTCATCGATTGCCCGCGCGTGTTCCCGAAGCTCTGGGGAATCCTTGGCTGGAACATCTGGGTCCAGCACAGCCACATCGTCGTGACGCCGCCGATCGCAGAGAACGCCGACGAGCCGTTTCAGTATGGCTGGCATCGCGATGGCGGCGCGATCAATCGCGACGTTCAGCTCGGCGCGCCGCTGCTCGTGAAGGTCGGCTTCTACCTTTCCGATGTCACGCTCGATGGCGGCCCGACGCTGATGATCGACGACCCGAACGCAGAGATTCCGCCGACGACAGCGCGCCCGGCGAACGCGCGGCCTCTCGTTGCCAAAGCGGGCACTGCGGTCTTGTTTGGCAATCGCACGATTCATTCGCTGAAGAGCCCGAACAAGTCGCGCGAGACGCGTCGCGCGGTGTTCATTCAATACGGCTATCGTTGGATCCAGCCGCTCGATCGCTCGTCGCACGACCACCTCGCGGATCGCGTCAACGCCGTGCGCAGGCAATTGCTCGGGCTCACGACCACCTTCACGAACGAGACGTACAAGGGCAGCGAAGGCCGCTCCGGGCGCTTTGTGCCGAGCGGTGACGATGTCCCGCTGTTCTTCTTCATCAAGGAGTTGCTCGGCGCCGACGCCGACGAATACGTCGCGAGATCGCTCGCGCCGAGTGAGTTGCGGGCATGCTGAACGCGGAAAACACAGCGCTGCTCGAGCGCGCGCTCGCGCGAGCGGCGGTCCTCGTCGAAACGGACGCCAGCCTGCCGAAACCGCGCCTCGAGATGTTCGAGCGCGTGATCGATGGCCCGACGAGCATCGAGATCGTGCGTAACGCGTTCGAGGCATATGCGGATCGGCCCGCTGTTGGCTCGCGCGCGTACGAGATCGTGAACACGCGCGGCAAGCGCACTGCGCGGTTTCTGCCTGCATTCGAGACGCTGAGCTATCGCGCGCTGTGGGAGCGGATCGTGCTCGCTGCGAGTGGATTGTGCCGGCTTGGTGTACGCAGGGGCGACATCGTCAGCCTCGTGGGATTCTCGACCGTCGATCACGTCGTCGCCGAGCTCGCGTGCCATTACCTCGCCGCGGTCTCGGTACCGTTTGCGAAGAACGTCGGCGCACGCGAGCTCGAGCTGATCGTCAACGAGTGCGAGAGCACGACCGTGTTCTGTAACGTCGAGCAGCTGAAGCTCGTCGCGGAGACGCTGCGCAACTGCCGATCGGTCTCGACGCTGATCGTGATCGATTTCATCGCTGAGGACGATGCGCACCTCGCGACGGTGAGCGAAGCGCGCGCGCAGTTGCGCGACTGCCGGCTCACGACGATCGCGGAGATCGAGGAGCTCGGCAAAGCGTCTCGCGTCGAACCTGTGATTCCGGAAGAGGGCTCCGATCCACTGCTCACGCTCGTCTATACGTCCGGCAGTACGGGCGCGCCGAAAGGCGCGATGTTCTGCGAGCGCAGCTGGTACGCGCGATGGCGGACGTTGCCGTTTCTCGAGCTCGCATCGCTGCCGATGGTGTCGGTCGTGTTTCTGCCGCAGAACCACATGGGCGGTCGCAACGCCGTCGCGAACAGCCTCAAGATCGGCGGCGTTGCGTACTTCACGCATGCGAGCGACATGTCGACGCTGTTCGAGGACATTCGCATCGTGCGGCCGACGTACATCCATCTCGTGCCGCGGTTATCGGAGCTGATCTACCAGCACTACCAAAGCGAAGTCGCGCGGCGCGGTGATGGCGACGCGATCGTCGCCGAGATGCGCGAATCGTTCCTCGGCGATCGCATGCTGCTTGCACTCACGGCATCGGCGCCGACGCCGCCGGATGTGATGGCGTTCGTCAAACGCTGCTTCGGGATTCCGGTTGTCGATGTGTTCTCCGGCACCGAGTATGGCCAGCTGTTCATCGATCGGCGGCTCAATCACGGCAACGTGCTCGAGCACAAGCTCGTCGACGTTCCCGAGCTCGGTTACCTGACGACGGATCAGCCGCATCCGCGCGGCGAGCTGTACGTCAAGACGGCGCGGGGCATCACGAGCTATTTCAAGAACGATGCCGCGACCGCGGCTCTCGTGGATTGCGACGGGTTCATGCGCACCGGCGATATCTTCGAACAGCGCGGTCCCGACGAGATGGTGTGGATCGATCGCAAGAACAACGTGCAGAAGCTCGCGCAGGGCGAGTTCGTCAACATCTGGAAGCTCGAGGCCGCGTTCGCATCGGGCAGCCGCTTCATCAAGCAGGTCTACATTCAGGGCGACAGCCGGCGGTCGTACTTACTCGCGGTCGTCGTGCCGGAGCTTGCCGAGCTCGATGCGCCCGATGCGGCGAAGGCGACGCTGCGCGCGGAGATCACTCGCATCGCGCGCGAGCAGGGTCTGCAGCCGTACGAGACGCCACGCGATTTCATCGTCGAGCCCGAGCCATTTAGCCGCGATAACGGCCTACTGACGAGCCTCAACAAGCCCGCGCGGCCGAAGCTCAAGCAGAAGTATGGCCCGGCGCTCGAGCGCATGTACGAGGCGTTCGACGCGCGCCAGCTCGCGAGCTCGGCGGATGCGACACTGCCCGCTGCCGAGCGAGTGCGCCGCACGATCGCAGCGACGCTCGGGCTCGGCGAGCTCGATGTCTCGCAGTCATTCGCGGAATACGGCGGCGACTCGATTGCGGCCGCGAAGCTGTGCGCATCGATCGAGAGGGAACATGGCGTGCGGCTCTCGGTTGGCTTCGTGCTCGCGCCGGGCAGAGCGCTCGCGGATGTCATCGGCGATATCGAGGCGCGGCGCCACGACGCATCGATGTTCGAGCGCATCCACGGCGACAATCCCGAGCGCATCTTCGCGCGCGACTTGCGGCTCTCGCGTTTCTTCGAGGCGCCTCGTTCGGCGCACTCCGAGCGGCCGACGCGCGATGTGCTGTTGACGGGCGCCACCGGATTTCTCGGCCGCTTTCTGTGCCTCGAGCTGCTCGAGCGCGCAGCTCGCAGCGGCGGTCATGTCTACTGCATCGTGAGAGGTACCACCGATGGCGAAGCGCGGCGCAGACTCGCGGAAGTGTTCGGTCCCGGCGGTTCGCTGGCGGCTCGATTCGAAGAGCTCGCCGCCGAGCACTTGCACGTCCTCGCCGGAGACCTCGAGCGACCAAACTTCGGCTGGCCCGCGCAACGATTCGAAGAGCTCGCCGAACGAGTCGACACCGTCGTGCATGCAGCGGCGCTCGTCAACCACGCGCTCGCCTACGCGCAGCTGTTCGACGCGAACGTATTCGGGACGGCGGAAGTAATTCGTTTCACGCTCGCTGGCAAAGCGAAGCGCTTTAACTACGTCTCGACGAATAGCGTCTCGCTCGCGCTGCTCGGTGACCGCGCGCTCGCGCTCGAAACCGATGACACGCGCCGGCTCGGCGATGGCTGGCCTATCGATCCGGCACGCCACGCCGATGGCTATCGCGCCAGCAAGTGGGCCGGCGAGGTCCTCGCGCAAGATCTGTTCGAGACGTTCGGCACGCCGGTCAATGTCTTGCGCTGCAACCTGATCCTGCCGCCGGCGCAGTTCCGGCGACAGATCCACGCGGACGACTTCTTGACGCGTCTCGTGCGCAGCGTCGTGTACACCGGCATCTATCCAAGCTCGTTCTACGACGGTGGCACGCCGCACCTCGATGGTCTGCCCGTCGACTTCCTCGCCGCGGCGGTTGCGGCGATCGCGACGTGCGATTCGCGCGACTACGCCGTGTATCACCTTAACAACGTCCACTGGAACGACGGTGTGTCGCTCGATTCGATCATGACGCGGCTCATCGAGTTCGGTTACCCGCTGTGCTGCGTCGGCGATCACGCAGAGTGGTTTCAGCGCTTCGAGCGCACGTTGCGGGCGCTCGATCCGGCGGCGCAGGCGGGCTCGAGCCTGCCGATCATCGATCAATGGCGCGCGCCGCTCGCGATGGCGAAGCGAGCGCGAATCGACGCATCGAACTTCCGCGCGAAGGTCCGCGCGCTACAGCCGCACGGTGTCGCGGACATTCCGCGTCTCGATGTCGATTACGTCGACCGTTGCATCGAAGACATGCGCGGCCTCGGCCTCATCACCAGCCCGTGACTCTGCGCAGGATCTCGCCGACATCGCGTTCTCGACCCGAGCCGCGCCACGCGATGACCTGATCCGGTCGCACGAGCACGAGGTCCGCCTCGTACACATCGCGCAGCCGCTCGTTTGCTACGTCGACGATCGATAGCGGCATGTTCGCGTGAGCGGCGGCGCGACGAAACGCATCGACATCGGCATCGCGCTCGAGCTTGAGCAGCGTGAAGTCGATGCCGAGTGCGTCGTAGAGAGAGCGGCCATCGGCGAGCCACGCGTGTGGTGCGCGGCCGCCGGGCTTGCCGCTCGGTACGTAGACGTTCGGATCATCGGGCGGCGCGCTCGCGCCATCGTCGATCACGACAGGCGAGTCATCGCAGCGCGCGCCGAAGTTGATGCCGGGGATGTCGTACTGAAAGCGCAGATGGCTCGTGAAATGACGCTGCGCTTCGGCCCGCGCGCGCTCGCCAGCGGCAGTGTCCTGGTCGAGCTCCGCCGAGGGTTTGAATACGGCGAGCCGCTCGGCACAATCGGCGGCGAAGCGCGTGCGGCGAAGCGCTTCGGGGCGCGCCTCGCGCTCGTAGCTGTCGAGCAATGCCGGTCCGCCCCACGCATGGACCGCCGCCGCGAGTCGCCAGCCGAGCTTCACGGCGTCATCGACGCCGGTGTTGTAGCCGAGCCCCGCCGACGGCGTGAACAGGTGCGCGGCATCGCCGGCGAGAAACACGCGGCCTTTGCCGTACGAATCTGCGACGAGCGACGCACCGCCGCGCCAGAACTTGTAACTGATCACATCGAAGTCGCACGCGCGGCCGAACATGCGCGCGTGGATGTTCGCGATCTGGTCTTTCGACACGTGATCGCTCGTCCAATCGTCGGGTCGCCAGAACGAGAACTTGAACTCGTTGCCATCGAGCGAGATGCAGCTGCCGCGTTGCGTGCAGTTGACGGCGGCGTAGAGCCAGCCCTGCTTGAACGGCACGCTGTCGAAGAACTTCGGCGCGCGCGCGTGCACGGAGAACATCGGCCGGCCTTTGAACTCCTTGATCGCCGAGCTGTCGCCGCGGCCGATTTCCAAACGCGTTCGCACGACGCTCGAGGCGCCGTCGCAGCCGACGAGAAACGAGCTGAAAAACGTTTGCCGGAGGCCATCGATCACGCGATGCGCTTCGACGCGCACGCAATCGCCGAGATCATCGAACCGCTCGAGCCGCCAGCCCAGCTGGAGCTCGACCGCTGGCAAGCGGCGAACCTCGTCGAGCAGGATCGGCTCGATCCACATCTGCGACGAGCGGTGCGTGAGCTCGGGCGTGTGCCATGCAGCTGGGTCCTCGCGCACGAGGCGGCGCGCTTCGTTCGGCGACGGCAGGTGATGGCGCGCGAGCTCGTGCCATGTGATCCGGCTGCAATACACGATGTCGGTCGCGTGATCGCCGGGTACGCCGGTGTTGCGCACGCGTTCGGCGATGCCGAGCCGCCGAAAGTGCTCCATCGTGCGCGCCTGCGTCACCGTCGCTTTCGGCGAATTGCTCGTCTCGGTGTTATCGGAGAGCAGCAGCGTCGCGACGCCGCGGCGCCCGAGCTCGATCGCGAGCATGAGCCCCGTCGGCCCGGCGCCGACGATGATGACGGAGGCGCAACGAGTCATGCCTTGTAGTCGGGGAAGAGGCGGTCGGCGAGGCGCAACAGCCCTTTCCAGTTGAGACCGCCATCGCCGAAGAACGGTCGCTTGCTGATCTGTTCCTGCGTTTTCGCGACGACGTCGTCGGCGATCAGCACGACCTCGTGGCCACCGGTGAGCGCGGCGAGCTGCGATTTGCACGCGAGGTCGAGCTTGTAATGCGTCGTGATCACGCCGCCGATCGTGCGACCGAGGATCAGCGCGCCGTGGTTACGCAGCAGCGCGACGTCTTTGCCCTGCAGCGCCTCGAGCATCGGCGCGCGCTGATCGACCTCGGTCTCGAGGCCGGTGTAATCGAGATACGCGACCTTGCCGATGAACGGAATCGCTTGCTGGTTGATCGGAAGCAGGCCGTGCTTCTGGCACGACACGCCGATGATCGCGCTCGAGTGCGAGTGCACCGTTGCATCGACATCGGGCCGCGCCTCGAAGATGCCGCCGTGGATGATGAGCCCGCCGCCGCTGAGCGCCGCGGTGCCCGGCTGCCGCGGGTTGCCGAGGAAGTCGTACTTGATGAGGCTCGACGCGGTGACTTCCTCGTAGAACAGCTCCATCGGTTTGATCAGGAATGCGTCGCGCTCGTCGGGCACGCGCGCACAGACGTGGTTGTGCGCGAGCTCGCCGAAACCAAAGTGCGCCATCAACCGGTACGCCGCGGCAAGCTCGACTCTCGTCTGCCACTCGAGCTCCGAAACCGTGGAAATGTTCGCGAGTGCATTCATGTTGGCCCTCCGAGTAAGAAACCGGCCGCGACCGTCATGTTGGTCGCTTCGTCGACGAGGATGAACGAGCCCGTCGTGCGGTTGTCTTTGTAGGCGTCGTACAGAATCGGCGTTGTCGTGCGGAACCGAACGCGGCCGAGCTCGTTCATCGCGAGGCGATCGCGCGCGTCATCGCGATGCCCGGTGTTGACGTCGAGCCGATAGAGCACGTCGGTCGCTATCGCGCGCGCCCACCGCGTCGTGTGCTTGAGTGCATAGCGGCCGCGCAGCTCGAGCGGCCGTTCCGACATCCAGCAGATCATCGCGTCGAGGTCCTGACCGACGGCGGGCCGATTGTTGGATCGCGCGATCATGTCGCCGCGACTGACGTCGAGATCGTCGGCGAGATGCACGGTGACGGACATCGGCGCGAACGCCGCTTCGAGCCTGCGACCGTGTTGCTCGATGCGCGCGATCTTCGTCGTCAGCCCGCTCGGCAGCACGATCACCTCGTCGCCGGGGCGCAGCACGCCGCCCGCGACTTGGCCGGCGTAGCCGCGGTAGTCGGGCTGCGCGTCGCATTGCGGGCGAATCACCCACTGCACCGGAAAGCGAACATCGATGAGGTTGCGATCGCTTGCGATGTGGACGGTCTCGAGGTGATACAGGAGCGTCGGCCCGCGGTACCAAGGCATGTCGCCGCTGCGATCGACGACGTTTGCGCCTGTCAACGCGCTGAGCGGAATGAATGCGATGTCCTGGATGTCCATGCGCGCGGCGAGGTTGCGGAAATCCTCCTCGATGCGGCGGAACACGTCTTCGCTCCAGCCGACGAGATCCATCTTGTTCACAGCGAACACGAGATGCGGAATGCGCAACAGCGACGCGATGAACGCGTGGCGGCGGCTCTGCTCGACGAGACCTTTGCGCGCGTCGACGAGGATCACCGCGAGATTCGCGGTCGCCGCGCCGGTGACCATGTTGCGCGTGTACTGCACGTGACCGGGCGTGTCGGCGATGATGAACTTGCGCCGCTCGGTCGCGAAGTAGCGGTACGCGACGTCGATCGTGATGCCTTGCTCGCGCTCGGCGCGGAGACCATCGGTAAGCAGCGCGAGATTGACGCGTTCGTCGCCGCGGCGCCGCGACACCTCGGCGACGTGCTCGAGCTGATCCTCGAACGCGGTCTTGGTGTCGTGAAGCAAGCGGCCGATCAGCGTCGACTTGCCATCGTCGACAGACCCGGCGGTGGTGAACCGCAACAGCTCGCCATCCATCAGAAGTAACCCTCGCGCTTGCGGTCTTCCATCGAGGCGTCGGTGAAGCGATCGTCAGCGCGCGTCGCGCCGCGTTCGGTCACGCGCGCCGCGGCGACCTCGGCGATGACCTCGTCGAGCGTGCGCGCCGTCGACCGCACAGCGCCGGTGCACGTCATGTCGCCGATCGTTCGGAACCGCACGAGCTCGCGGCGCACGTGCTCATCTGGCAACCGCGTGACGAACTTGTTCGCCGCGTACAACATGCCATCGCGCTCGAACACGTCGCGCGTGTGCGCGAAGTACAGCGATGGCAGTGGCAGCTCTTCGACGCGGATGTAATGCCAGACGTCGAGCTCGGTCCAATTCGAGAGCGGAAACACGCGCACGTGCTCGCCGCGACAAATGCGGCCGTTGTAGAGCGCCCACAGCTCCGGGCGTTGGTTCTTCGGATCCCACTGGCCGAACTGATCGCGATGGCTGAAGATGCGCTCCTTCGCGCGTGCGCGTTCTTCGTCGCGGCGGGCGCCGCCGATCGCGGCATCGAAGCCGTGCTCCGCGATCGCATCGAGCAGCGTGATGGTTTGCAGGCGATTGCGCGACGCGCGTGGCCCGGTTTCCTCGCGAACGCGGCCGCGATCGATCGAGTCCTGCACGCGCGCGACAACCAAGCGCTCTGCGAGCGCGGCCACGTAGTCGTCGCGCAGCTCAAGCGTCTCGGGGAAGTTGTGCCCGGTGTCGACGTGCAGCAGCGGAAACGGAAAGCGCGCCGGTCGGAACGCCTTCTCGGCGAGCCGCAAGAGCACGATCGAATCCTTGCCGCCGGAGAACAGCAGGCATGGCCGTTCCCGCTCGGCCGCGACCTCGCGCAGGACATGGACCGCTTCGTCCTCGAGCGTCTGCAGATGGCTGCGGCGGTACGAACGCACTCGCTTTTCCAGAGCAACCCGTGCGCCAGCGAGGGCCCGTCGCAATCGCGAGAGGTTGGCGGCCGGCCAGTGGTCTGGGCTCGAGCCACCTGTCGGCCCGCCGGACCAGGTGGGGCTAAAGAACGCAGCTAGATCGCGGCGGTACAGCGCTTGCTCTCTCTGCCCTGGAATGCGCCCCACGACCTGGCTTTTCGCGATCGCGATTCTCGGCGCGCCCGCGTCGGCGGAGCCCGAGACGCCGCAGAAGTCCGTCGTATCAGTGTTCGGTCACGTGCAGCTGCTCGTGTGGACCGATCCGCAGAATCAAGGCGATGTTCCCGACCAGACCGTGGCGCCCGGCGGCTCGATGCCCAAGGAATGGAACGCGTCGCTCCACCTCAACGCATCGCTCGGCGGTCGCTTCACGTATCCCAAGCCAGTCGCAGGCTTCATTGCATCTGGCGAGGTCATCACGGCGGTGCAGATTCGCCGCATCTTCAGCGTGCCGGTTGCAGGCTTCACGCTCGACAATCGCGACATCGGCCTCAAGTTCGGGTTCGGCAAGTTTGTCCAGCCGACCGTCAGCGCGCTATCGCCGAGCTCGTTCAACTTCTCGACGAACTGGGGCAACCTTCTGCACGCGACGACCGGTGGCTATGTCGCGCAGTCGCTCGGCAACGTCGTCTTGCAGGTTGGTGGTGGGCGGCCGAGCCTGCCCGATTTCACCGAAGAGCTCTCGCCGACACCGAATGCAGCGCCGCCGCTGCCGTTCGCGGAAGGGCGCATCGCATACATCGATCGCGACATCATCGGCGACGTTCCCGCGAACCCCGTGCGAGGAGAGAAGCCGGCGCCGCTCACGATCAGCGTGTCGGGTGCCTATGGACAGCAGCGCGTTGGCGTCGGCGAGAAGCCCGCGGTCGCGCCCGCCGCGCCCGATGCGATGATCGAGCCCGTCGTCGAGGATCTGCCGTCGTGGGTCGTCAGCGGTGAGCTGCTCGTACCGCTCGGTCAATTCGTCTTCGCGGGCGAGGCGTACGCCGGCAAGAACGCAAACGTGTACACGGGCGCCGTTCGCCAGCGGCCGCACATCGACCCGATGACGGGAAGGCACACGTCGCTGTACTCGCGCGGCGCATGGGCACAGCTGTCGTGGTCGCTGCCGGCGCACGTCACGCTGCTCGTTGTCGGCGGCATCGAGCGCGTGACGAAGGGCCTCGACGTCGGCGTGCCTGTCGATAGCCCGCTGCGGATCAGCGAGAACAGCCTCGTCGCCGCGTCGCTCGCGAAGAACTTCGCGTTCGGCATGCATCTCGGTGTGCAGGTGCAGCGCCAGTCGACGCACTACCTCGGACTCGCCACCGGCCGGCTCTACGCGGTGCTGGCAGAAACCTCGATCGATTTCTGATGCCGGCGCTACCTGTGCTCAAACCCGTCGTAGCGGCGAATCGACCGGCGCGCGGTACGCCGGGCTTTATCACGCTGAGCTCGGCGTTCCTCGATCCGCGGATGATTCCGACCGACGAGATCACGCGCTGCATGCGCGAAGCATTGTGCGATCTGGGGCCCGCGCCGTTCGCGCACGTTCAGGGCTATCCGCCGCTGCGCGCCGCGATCGCGAAGCGGCTCGCGTTCTCGGGCATCGCGACCAACGCCGAGGACGTGCTGATCACGATCGGCTCGCAACAGGTCCTCGACCTCGTGTGCCGCTCGATCCAGTCGAAGAAGCTAGCGACGGAGAACCCGGCGTATAGCGCAGCAAAGGCGCTGTTCGCTCTCGCCGATATCGAGACGACCGCGCTGCCGATCGATCCGTTTGCCGGAATCGATCGCGCGCGCTGGCGCGAGCTTTTGTCGACGCGGCGACCTGCGCTCGCCTATCTGACGACGAGTTGTCAGAACCCGACGGGCTATTCGTACTCGCGCGATGAGCTCGAGCAGATCCTCGCGTGGTCGGACGAGTTTCAATTCGCGATCCTCGAGGACCACTGGGCCTCGGAGATGCGACCGGGAAATGCGCCGACGCTGCGCTCGCTCGGCGGCGACAACGTGCTCTACATGAATGCGTTCACGAAGAAGACGTTGCCGTCGCTGCGCCTTGGCTACGTGGTTTGCAACGAACGCACGCTGCCGAGCCTCTTGCAGGCGAAGAAGCTCGCGATCAACGGCACCCCGGCGCTGATCGAGGAGAGCCTGTATCTGTTCATCGAGCACGGCTACTACGATGCGCATGTCGAGCGCGTGCAAACCGAAGTCGAGGCGCGTTACCGCCATTGCGTGGAGCTCATGCGCGCGCTGCTACCCGACGACGTGCGCTGGACGGAGCCGACGAGCGGCCCGGTGCTGTGGCTCGAGCTGCCCAAGCGTGTTGCGCTCGACAAGCTGATCGGCGAGCTCGAGCGCCGCAAGGTCCTCGTCAATCGGCAAGACGCTGCGTTCTTCGGCGCACCGCATCTGCACGGGTTCATGATCGGCTACGCGTTTCCGGATCGCGCCGAGATGACGATCGCGATCGAGATTCTCAGCCGGCTGCTCTAGCGCGTTCGAAATGTGCGAGCAGGTTGCGAATCGCGGCCATGCCTACCGCGTGTACGGCCTCGCGCGAGTTGCCGGCCACGTGCGCGGTGCCGATGAACGTCGGTAGCGCGAGCAGGCGCGCGTTCGTCGTCGGCTCGATGGCGAACACGTCGCTCGCGGCACCTGCGATCGTTCCGGCGTCGAGCGCGTCCGCCAGTGCGTCTTCATCGACGATGCCGCCACGCGCGGTGTTGATCAGAAACGCGGTGCGCTTCATCGCGCGCAGCTCGGGCGCGCCGATCATGTGCTTCGTCAGCGGCGTCAACGGAACGTGTAGCGAGACGAAATCGCTCTCGGCGAGCAGCTTGTCGAGCGCGCAGAATTCGATCGACGTCGCAGCGCAGTAGTCGCGCAGATCCAAGATGTCGTGTGCCATCACGTGGCAGCGGACCGATTGCAACACGCTCGCGGTTTGTTTGCCGACGTGGCCAAGGCCGATCAAGCCGACCTTCTTGCCGAACGCCTGCACGCCGCCGTGCTTCACCCATTGGCCGGTCTTCAGATAGTGCGTGCCGATCGCGATGCGCCGCGCGAGGGCGAGCATGAAGCCGAGCGTCAGCTCGGCGACGGCGAACGCGTTGACACCCGGCGTCGAGAGCAGCGCGATGCCGGCCTTCGCGCAGTAGTCGAGATCGACGTTGTCCATCCCGACGCCGAACTTCGCGATCGCTTCGAGCTGCGGCACGGTCGAGAGCAGCGCAGCGTCGATCGGTTCGAGGCCGAGGATCGCCGCGTTGCATCCTTGCATGAACTCGACGAGCTCGGCACCGACGAGCATGCGGCCCGTCGGGTTGAAGTATGCGTCGGGAAAGTGTGCGAGCAGCGCGGAACGCAACAGCTCGTCATTCGAAAACGTGTGGGAAGCGACCGCGATCCTCATCGTCATTCTCCGAGGAGCCGAGCGACGAGCTGCGCACCCGCAGGCTCGACGACGAAGCCATGGCCACCGTCGGCCCAGTGCAGAGGGATGCCTGCGAGGAGCTCGACGGTCTTGCCGATATCGATCATGCGATCCGTACGTGTGAGCACGCACTGCGCGGGGATCGGGAGCTTGTGGAGCGCTTCGCGCGCGATCGGGTTGAGCTGCTTCCACGCGTCGCGCACCGCGAGAGGGATCCAGCGCAGGTAGAGCGCGTCCGCACGGATCGCGCGCTGAGTCGCAGGATCATCCGTGAAGTCCGTGACGGGATCGAAGTGGATCGGCAACCGACCATCGACCGGTTGCGCCGAGCGAAACCGCGCCGCCATGTGCTCGAGCGGTACGAGCCCCGGCGAGGCCAGCACGAAGCGTCGAATCGCGACGCGTGCGGCCGCGGGAACTGCGAAGTTCGCGCTGCCGCACCACGACAGCAGCGTGATGTCGTCACCGAGCTCGTGCGCGAAGTTGACCACGTCATCGACGTCGGAGATCAACAGCTCGGGATCACCGGCGCCGGCGAGACCACGGGCCGTGCCGTTGCCGCGGCGATCGGGCGCGATGAGGGCGACGTTGCGCTGGACGAGCAGCTCGCCGAGGCTGGCAAACCAGCCCGAGTGAGTCACCATGCCGTGAAGCGCGACGACGACGCGATCGGGGCGGGACGCCGGTTTCCAGACGCGGACCGGCAACAGCTCGCCGTTTTTCGCTCGCACGTACGAGGTCACGAGCGTGTTCGCGATCACGCTCATGCCCCGGCTCCATCGAGGAACGTCGCGAGCGCGCGGATCGTTCCCTCCTCGAAGAAGAGCGGCATCGGCACGGTCTTCTCGAAGCGATCGTGGATCTCGGCGATCAGCTGGATCATCAGCAGCGAGTGGCCGCCGAGCTCGAAGAAGTTTTGCGACACGCTGATGCAGGCCGCTTCGACGCCGAGCACGTCGGACCACAGCTCGCGCAGGACCTGTTCGGTCTGACTCTGCGGCGGCTCGTCGGCGGACTCCCAGCCTGGCGCGGGCAGGGCGCTCGCGTCCAACTTGCCGTTCGCCGAGCGCGGGATCGCCGGGATGCGCACATAGTAGAGAGGGATCATGTAGTCGGGCAGGACTGCCGCGAGCGTCGCGCATGTTTCGGCGTCGTCGAGGTCCGTGTCGCCGACGTAGTACGCACACAGCGCGTCACCGACGACACGGTCGAGCACGATCGCCTCGCGCACGGGCAGCTGCCGCAGCATCACCCGCTCGATCTCCGAGAGCTCGACGCGGTAGCCGCGGATCTTCACCTGGCGATCGATGCGGCCGAGAAATTCGAGCGTGCCCTCGTCGGTCCAGCGCACGAGATCGCCGGTGCGATAGACATAGCCCGATGACGCGAACGGGTCGGCGATGAATTTCGCGCGCGTCAGCTCCTCGCGCTGATGATAGCCGCGCGCGAGTGCATCTCCGCCGATGAGCAGCTCGCCGATCGCACCGATCGGCAACAGCTGCTGATTCGCCGACGCGACGTACGCTTTCACGTTGCCGATCGGTCGACCAATGACGGGGCGGCGCGCAAACGCGCGGACGTCTTCGATCGGAAACGTCGTCACACCGATCGTCGTCTCCGTTGGACCGTAGTGGTTGACCGCCAATACGCCCGGGCAGCGCGCGTACAGCGTCGCGATGTCATCGGGGCGCACGTTCTCTCCGCCCGTGACGACGAGGCGCAAACTCTCGCAGCGCTCGAAGCCGCGCGTGGCGAGCAACGCAGACAGCAGCGACGGTGTGACCTTGATAAACGTGATGCCGTGCTGATCGAAGTACGCGGGGATCGCGGTGACATCGAGCGAATCGGCGAGCACGTGGAGGTGACCGCCGGAAAGGAGCGTCGTCCACAACGTCGTGTAGCCGAGATCGAATGCAAACGACGTGAGCAGCGCGCCGCGGTGCGAGCTGTCGATGCCATAGCGCTCGCGAAACCACACGACGTAGTTCACGAGCGAGCGATGCTCGACGAGCACACCCTTCGGCTCGCCTGTCGTGCCCGATGTATAGATGAGGTACGCGCCGTCACGCGAGCCGACGCGTGGCAGCGTTGCCTGCGCGTCGTCGGGCTCGGCACCGTCGATGACATACTTCGCGCCGCTATCGCGAAGGATGTAATCGATGCGCTGCCGCGGTAGATCGACGTCGATCGGCACGTACACCGCACCTGCGCGCAACGCGCCAAGCATCGCGACGATCGCTTCGCTCGAAGGCCGCAGCAGAATCGCGACGCGATCACCGACCGCGATCCCACGAGCGACGAGGTGCCGCGCAAGCCTGTCCACGCGGCGATCGAGCTCGGCGTACGACAGCGTGTCGCCGTGGCTCGTCAGCGCAGGATGATCTGGAAACGCGCGCACGCTCGCGATGAAAAGCTCGTCGATCGTCGCCTCCGGTACGGCAACGCGCGGGGCGGCCCACGCGAGCAGCTGCGCACGGTGCGCTGGCGGGACGAAGTCCAGCTCCTCGAAAGGCGTCGCCGGCAGCTGAGACAACAGATGCGCGTAGACCTCGGCGCAGCGGTCATTCAGGACGACGTTGCTGTCGTTGTCCTCGCCCATATACATCTGCGACAGCAGCCGCAGGATCGCCTTATCGTCGACCTGCATCAGAACCGCTCCAGATCGTCGGCGACGAAGATCGGCCCGGCGTAGAACTTCCGCGCCTCTGCGATGTACTGCTGCTTCTTCTTCTCGGCGTCGCTTGGCTCGATGACGAGATGACTCATCACGACGCTCTTCACGCCCGCTTTTGTCGCTAGCTGCCCGATCTCCACCGGGCTCAGATGGCCCTCGCGAAGAGCGCGCGCCATCTTGTCTTGCTGCGCCGGCGTCTTCTTTTGCCAGATGCCATCGCGCTTGAGTCCCTCGATCACGGCGTCTGGATCACCTGTCTCGGTGACGAGCACGTCGGCGCCCTTCGCGAGCGCGGCGACGGCATCGGACGGGCCCGTGTCGCCGGTGAACACGATGACGCGGGTCGCGGTCTCGAAGCGGTACGAAAATGATCGGTACTTGCCGTACGCGGGACTATCCGACCGAAAATGGAAGTGCGTGTTCTCGGCGGCCGTCACCTTCACATTCGCGTCTTGATAGATCACACCGTCGGA
>Ga0070698_100001138_pt1 | contig 29427 bp, 35 predicted proteins | sample KBSK1502metaG_FD_65477 | JGI IMG/M metagenome (GOLD analysis project Ga0070698, IMG submission 65477) | Corn, switchgrass and miscanthus rhizosphere microbial communities from Kellogg Biological Station, Michigan, USA - KBS K1-50-2 metaG | ecosystem: Host-associated > Plants > Roots >...
CGAACGGCAGCTTGCCGGTGAGCAGCTCGAAGAACACGATGCCGAGCGCGTAGATGTCGCTCGCCTGCGAGGCGGGCGCGCCGTCGATACGCTCGGGCGCGAGATACTCCGGCGTGCCGTCGACGCCCTCGTTGTAACCGAGGTCCGCGCGCGACAGACCGAAGTCGAGCAGCTTGATGAGCCGGCGTTGCGCCGGCGTGCGCACCATGAAAATGTTTTCGGTCTTGATGTCGCCGTGCAGGATCTGGCGGCTGTGGATGAAGCGAGCGGCGTCGCTCACCTGCCACATCACATCGCACGCGACCTTCGGCGTGAAGCGACCGCTGTGACGCAGACGCGAGTGCACGGTCTGGCCTTCGAGCAGCTCCATGATCATGAACAACCCGAACGTTTCGTCCTGACCGAAGTCGACGATCGAACAGATGTTGTCGTGCGTGAGCGCCGAGGCGAGGCGCGCTTCGCGATAGAACAGCTCTCGGATCTTCGCGTTCGTCGCGATCGCGCTCTTGATTAGTTTGAGCGCAAACGGTTTGCCGAGCGCCGAGTGCCGCACGCGCAACACGCGGCCCATGCCGCCGCGACCGAGCTGACCTTCGACGACGTAGCGACCGCCGACGATATCGCCCGACTTCGCGCCGCGTGCACGTTCGGTACTCTCGCCTACGAACGTATCAACGACGCTCGGTACGACCGAGCCGGCGGCTGATGTCGTCGGTGGCGGCACTTCGAGATCGCTCGCGACGAAGCTCTTCGTCGAGAGCACGGATCGGGTCACCGAAGGCAGCAGGGTCTCGTGGCCCTCGCGCTCGATCGGCTCCCCCAGCTCGAGCTCGCTATCGGATGGGCTCGTCCCCATTACCCTCAATGGTAACCTAGAAATTGGCTATAAGGGGCGCATGGATGAGACGAGCTTCGATCGATTGGCACGCGATGAGCTTCGCACCATTGAGGATGCATTTGCCGACATCGATCCCGACGACGTTGAGGTCTCGACCAGCGACGGTGTACTCCGGCTAGATTTGCGTGACGGAACCAAGATCGTCATCAACGCTCACCGCGCAGCGCGGCAGATCTGGATGGCAGCGATCGCCTCGGCTTGGCACTTCGATCCGAATGACGAGGGCAAGTGGCATGCCGCAAAGACCGGCGAGGAGCTGCGGTCGACACTGACGCGCCTGGTCCGGGAGCGGATCGGCATCGAGGTCATGGTCTGATCGTGTATCGTGCGGACATGGCGGAGTCGCAGATCTTGAGTGTGATCCGGGTGTGGGCGGCCGTCGCATGGGCTGATGGGGTGCTCGCGGAGGCCGAGGCAGAGGGGTTGCGCCGACTCATCCGCAGCGCCGATCTGCGCGACGACGAACGCACCGCCGCACTGACGTTTCTCGACGAGAAAGTCGAGCTGCCGGACCTGTACATGAAGAACCTAAATCCGGAATCGCGCCGCGGCATCTACCGCGCAGCGTGCCGGATGGCCGTCGTCGACCACGTGTTCGCACACTCGGAACGCACGATGCTGGACAAGCTGCAGGGCATCCTCGCCATTCCTCACGACATCGCGCAGGAGATCGAGGCGGACGTGCCAGGCATTGGACTTTAGGCCAGACAATAAGCGGCATGCAGAAGCGGCACTCGATCCGTCACCTGGCGTGGCGCAGCGGAGTGGCGGCGGTCTCACAGGCGATGATGTTCAGCGGAATCTATCCGCTGCTACCGCACGCTTTGCGCATCGCGCAGAAGCGCAACGTAGGCACGTGGCGCACAGCGTTAACCGAGTGGGGGATGGCGATGGCGGTGTCGGCGTTCCGACCGGTCGGATTCTTTCCGCTGCCCGGCGCGCGCCAGCGGGGCCCGCGGCCGATCATCGTCGTGCACGGCTATGCGATGAACCGGGCGAACTTCGTACCGCTCGCGTATCGGCTCGCGCGTGCGGGGCTCGGGCCGATCGTTGGCTTCGAGTACTGGTCGCTCGGACGCTGCGCCGCGGCCGCGCGCCAGCTCGCGTGGTTCGTCGAGAGCGTGCAAGCGGCGACCGGATCGCCGCAGGTCGACATCATCGGCCATTCGATGGGCGGCGTCGTCGGCCGCTACTACGTCACGCTCCTCGGCGGCGATGGTGCCGTCGCGAATCTCATCACGCTGGGCTCGCCGCACGCGGGCACCGACGTTTCGGAATACGGCGTCGGTCATCCGACGCGGGAATTGCTCGTCGGCAGCAAGCTCGTGCAGCGGCTCGCGGCCGCACCGCCGCCGCAGGACACGCGCATGCTGATGATCTTTTCGCACGCCGATGCGCTCGTGCCCGCGGCCGGGCAACTCGCGTTCGATGTGCCGCGCGCCGAGAAGATCGTCTACGACGACCTCGGCCACGTCGCGCTGCTCGGCTCGCGCCGCGTCGCGCAGACGATCATCAAGCGATTGAAGTGACAGCCGCGGCCGCTGCGGCGAGCCCGATGTTTTCGTTCTCGAGCTGTTCGATGCCCGCGGCGAGCTTGTCGAGATCGTCGCGCAGGCTATCGCGCATGCGCGCGAGCGGCGCGAGCTTGGCACCCTCGCGCGCGACGAAGTTGCGCTGATTCGCGAGCGTCTTCTCGAGCCACGCTTCCTGGCGTGCGATCGCGGCGAGCAGTTGCGCCTGCAGCGTCGCTTCGATTGCGGCGAACAGCTTCGGCTCCGCGTTGAGCAGCTCCGACGACGCGAGCTCGCGCAGCTGGGTCACGCGCGCCGTTGCCTTCGTCGCGACGTCGGTGCGTCGCGTCTCGAACGAGCGAAACAGGCCCGAGAGCCAGCCGCCGGCGCCGCTGAGCTTGCCCGGCGGCGTATGCGTCATCGTCGGCATGAGATCGATCGGCGGCAGCTGCGGCGCCGTTCGCGGCGGCGGCTCCTCGAGCCCATGCGGCTTCAGCGACGCGAGCAGCTCGGGAAACAGATCGTGCGCGCTGCCGGCGGCGCCGCCGACCGCGAGCATGTGAATCTCCTGCGCGATCCGCTTGGCATCGAGCGGCGCGGACTGCTCGATGCGCTGAACGGCAGCCTTGAGCTCGTCGTTAGTCCGTGCATTCGCGATCGTTGCCGCCCACTCGTTGCCGAGCGCCGCGAGCTCGCTACCGAGATGATGTGCGGCGTGCTCGATCACGGCATGGATGCTCTGCGAGATCTGCGGCCGCACGCTCGCAAGTTGCTTCTGCACGAACTCGAGCTTGTCGCCGATCTGCATCGCCTCGAGGCGGTCGATGCTGAGCCGAAAGCTCTCCTCGCTGTCGGTGACGTCGTGGTCGAGCTTCGTCACGACGGGCTCGAGCGCGTCGCGTGCGGCGGTCGCGAGCGTGAGCGTACGGGCGCGGCCGAGCAGGACCGGCAGATTCGCGATCACGTCGGGCACCTTGCCGACTTTGAGCGCGTTGCCATCGGCGTTGTGCGGCGCGTGGATGACGTCGCGTTCGACGAGAAAGATCGCGTCGACGCTTTCGGTAGCTTGCGCGGGGCGCGTCAGCTCGATCAGCTCGACGCCGGGAGGCAACGGGCCATCGCCGAGCTCGAGCTCGACTTCGCGCACGCCGCTGCCGAGCGGCGACCCCGACGACAGCGCGCGCAGTGATTCGAAGAATCGCCCGCGCTGGACGCGAATGCGCCCCTCGGCTTCTTCGAGCTCGCGCTTCGTTACGGCGAGTGCCTCGCACGCTTCGTCGTAGGCCATTTCGGTGAAGCGACGATCCGCGAGCGCGCGACGATACCGGCGCGTAAGCAGCCACCAGATCGGCCACAGAAACATCCAGATCCCGCGCGGTCGCTTGCGCACGAACCGCGGCAGCGCGTGTTCGACGCGCTCGAGCGCGAGCTTGCGTTCTTGCACCTCGGCCGTCGCCGATTGTGTACGCATGCGCGTCGCGTCGTCGTCGGCGTGCTCGGGTGGCAGCAGGTGCTCTTCGGTCGTGCCGTCATTGCGCCGCGCCTTGAAGCGCGTCTGCTTGCCGCGACGAATGCGCAGCCCGGCGCAGCCGATCTGACGCTCGTCGGGATCGAACACTTTTCGGCCGCACAGATAATTGAAGAGCTCGGTGCGCGCCGGCACCGCGCCACCGATCGCGACCGCCAGCGGTGCACGCACCCACGCGCGCTCGAGCTTGTCGGCGCTGCCGCGACTCGCTTCACCGAGGCGCGGAACCTCGGCGAGCCGCGCGAGCGCGGCCTGCGCGTGTTCGACGAGCGGATGTTGAGGCGTCACTTCACGGTGATCTGCACGTCGGCGCCCTGACCCTCGTACGCCTTGCCGGCGCAGATTACGTTCGAGAGCTCGATGTGCGCGTTATAAGCGCCGGCTTTGTTCGGGACGCCGCCGATGACACCGTCTTCGAGCGTCAGCCCCGGAGGCAGCTCGCCCGATGCGACGCGTGCACCACCCATCGTCCACCGCGCCTCGCGCCCGTTCTCGTACAAACAGCGCGCGATCGGTTTCGCGTAGAAGCGCTTGCCGATCTTGGCCGTCGCGCCCGTCGCATCGGGGTAATGGACGGTGAATGTCGCGTTGCCTTCCTCCTCGCTGCCGCCGCCGCCCGTGCCGCCCGCAGACGTACCGCGCTTGCAGCTCGCGAGGAGCAATGCCCAGACAAAGATCCGACCCACGCTGCGATCTTACGCGCGTGCGAAGAGCGTCGCCATCGTTGCGCGCTCGATCGTGACATCGACAAATTCGCCAACGGCACCGACCCCGGCAGGCAGGATTACAGTTTTGAAGCCGTCTGTTCGGCCCATCAGCTGCGCGGGATCGCGTTTCGACGGCCCGTGCACGAGCACGCGCTCGCGGCGGCCGATGTGTGCAGCGTAGACCTGCGCGGAGATCGTCTCTTGCAGTGCCACGATCTCGGCGAGCCGGCGCTGCTTCTCGGCGGGCGCGATGTCGTCGGGCAGCTTTTTCGCGGCAAACGTGAGGTCGCGCTCCGAGTACGCGAACATGAACGCGCTGTCGAAGCGAATCTCGCGCATGAGATCGAGCGTGCGGCGATGATCGTCGAGGGTCTCGCCGGAGAAGCCGGTAAGGATGTCAGTCGAGAGCGCGATGTCGGGCATCGCGGCGCGCAGGCTCGCGACGATCGCGCGGTACTCGGCGACGGTGTAGCCGCGCCGCATGCGCTCGAGCACCGCATCGGAACCCGACTGCACCGGCAGATGAACGTATTTGCAGACCTTCGGCTCCTCGGCGATCGCGGCGACGACGTCGTCGGTGAAGTCGACCGGATACGGCGATGTGAAGCGAATGCGCTCCAGGCCATCGACGCTCGCGACGGCGCGCAGCAGCTGGGCGAACGACACCTCTTCCCCGCCGGGCGGAGTAAATCCGCCCGGCTCCTTGTTCGGCCAGCGGAACGAGTTCACGGTCTGGCCGAGCAGCGTGACCTCGCGATAGCCGGCATCGACGAGCTCGCGCACCTGCCGCAGGATCTCGCGCGGCGATGCACCGCGCTCGCGACCGCGCGTGAACGGCACGACGCAGAACGTGCAGAACTTGTCGCAGCCGCGCTGGATCGTGACGAAGCCCGACACGCCATCGCCGCCGATCGCGCCCGATAGCCCATCGTACGTCTCCGCCTTGTCGAGCTTGAGATCGACGAGCGGATGCGCGTGCTCGCTACGCGCGGCATCGAGCAGCTGCGCGATGCGCCGATAGCTATCGGGACCGGCGATCACGTCGACCGCGGGCGCGCGTAGGGCGAGACTCTCCTTGAGGTGCTCGGCCATGCAGCCGACGATCGCGAGCACCGTGCCGGGGCGCTTGCGCTTGAGCGCGCCGAGCTCGGCAGCGCGAGCGACGACGCGCTCCTCGGCCTTCTCGCGCACCGCACACGTGTTGACGACGATGACGTCGGCTTCATCGGCGCGCGCTGCTTGCGCGTAGCCGGCATCCGCGAGCACGCTGCCGATCAGATCGCTATCGGCGACGTTCATCTGGCAGCCGTACGTCTCGACGAACACTTTCGGCGCGTGCGCAGCCGGCGCGGGGCGCACGACGGGCGTCGTCGTACGCTTGCCGATCGAGACCAGCCGCTCGCTCATAGACGCATCGACTTACCAGGCCGCGGCGCCTTCGGGAAGGGGCATTGTGGTTACCGCGCTTCGTACGGCGAAAACGCCTGACGCGACGTGCGATGCGCCGCGAAATCGGCAAGCTCGCGTTCCGTGTACGCGTCGGGCGAGCCCGCCGGCAGGTGCTCGCGGATCCAATCGATCACGACGACACGCGCGCGGTCGCCGGCTTCGCCGACCGGGCCTTCGCCTTCGGCGCACTCGTCCCAAAGCGCGAACAATGCGGCGCGGCGCTCGCGCGCGTCGGTGATCGTGCTCCACAACCGGATCACGTTCTGCCGCATGATCTCGCGGCTCTCCCACAGATGCTGCGCGCGATAGGCGCGGCCCATGTCGGCGCGTTCATCGGCGGTATCGGCGAGCAGCTTCAATTTGCGCGATGCGTATGGATCGCCGGCGAACTTCTTGTACAGCCACGCCGTGATGTCGAGATTGCCGCTCGCGAACGAGCCGATTTTCTTTTTGTTCTCGCGCGACTGCTTCTCCGCATCGGGTGCGAGCGGGTCGTCGCACATGAGGTCGGCCCATTGATCGCAGCCGCCGGGTACCGCCTGCAGGTGGCGCGGCAGATCCTGCGTGCGACCAAAGCGCGTGCCTGCATATGGATCGGCGTACCACTTCGCGATGTCGTCGCCGATCTCGTGCCGCATCTTGTCGATGTCGAAGTCCCACGTCGGGATCGGCCAGTGAAACTTGATGTCGATGTACGGCTTATCGTGAAAGTGCGCGGTGCCGTCGCGCTCGACCTCCAGGCGCGTGACGGCGTCGTGCACGACCGCCGTTCCGTCGGGACGATGCTCGACGCGTCCCGAGCGATACGGCTCGCTGCCGCGATGGCCGGGCGTGCTCGCGATACGCTCGGCGACATCCGCGTCGAGCCCGAGGTCCGTGCCCGCGCGCATGCGCAAGAGGCTCGTCTTCGGGCCGGTTCGCTCACCGCGCGCACCACTCTCATCGCTTGTTGCAACGGCCATGTCGCCGCGCGCGACCGCAGCGCGAACGACGCCGCGAGAGCGCGAGATCGCAGGACCATCGGTGCCTTCCGTGCCCTTTGAGCCACCGCCGAGCAGCACGACCTCGACGGGCAGGGGCGCCGGCGGTGGTGGCAACGTGGGCAACACGAACGTTCGTTGCCGCGAGCGCGTCGGCGCGACGAGCACGAGCAACACGCCATGCGCGATCGTCGAGATCAGCAGCACGGGCCCGGTCCGCATCTCGCAGTGCGACCGACGGAAATCGCCAGGCGTTGCCCGGGAGCGCGAAATTACCCGCGCGTTAACGAGATCACGGCGGAAGTCGCGGACACGGCGGCGAGCGCGACACACATCAGCACCACGAACGGTCCCGCGGCAGCACCGGCGAACGCGGCGAGCCCGAACAGCACCGCGTGAACGATCTGAGTGACGCCGTTGCCGATCGTGCCAGCGCGACCGCCGAGGATCGCGAAGATCGCGAACCCCACGCCGATCGCTGCGAGGAGCGCGACGAGGAATTCGGGAAGGCGTAGGTCGCCATTGTGCTCGCGCGCGAGTGCCGCCGCGGCGCCGAGCAGGAGCAACCCGGACGCGACGCAGCCAAGGATGCCGGCGAACGGCAACGACGGCTCGCTGTCACTCCACCCGGACTCGCGCAGCGAGCGTGCCTCTGGCGCGATCGGCGCGCGCGCGACGACGGGCCGCTCCACTTCCGGCAGCAGCACCGCGCAACGACTGCACACGTATGGCTCGCCGGCGAGCGATGCGAGTGCGCCACAACGCGTGCACAACATCGACTGGCGTGTCATCGCCCGCATCTAGCACCAGAGTGCGACAGCGTTCAAGCAATCTCATCGCGCGACGCAGTCGCGGCCCATTGTCGAATCCAAACTCGACCGTCGGCTGTATTATGCTGAGGCGAGATGCGGTTCGTTGCTCGCATCGTGCTCTGCGCGGTGATCATCCTCGCGCTTCCCGCGCTCGGCGCCGGGGGCTTCGCCGGCATCGGCGCGGTAATCGGCGCCGGTCTCGCGATCGCCGCGACGCTGTGGCTGTGGCTCTGGCTGCCTCGCTCGGCGCACGCCGCGTTCGAGGCCGGCAAGTATCGAGCGGCCGCGCGCCGCTATCGCGTGCTCGGAGCGCTCGCTGGCACACGCGCGCGCGAACGCGCTGCGCTTCTGTCGCGCGGAGGGTGCGCTGTCGCGGAAGGTGACGTCGCGCGCGCCGAAGCGCTGCTCGCAACGCTCGCGATCGACGATCTCGCCGTCGCCGAGCGCGCGGTGTTGCTGAACAATCGCGCGTGCGCCGAGCTTGCGGCGGGGCGCGACCCGCATGCCGCGCTCGCGCTCGTCGATGAAGCGAGTGCGCTGCGCCCCGATGTGCCGGCCGTCCAGCACACGCGCGGGATGGCGCTACTCGCCGTCGGCCGCATCGACGATGCGATCGCGGTGCTCGACGGCATGCGCGCCGGCGGCGAGCTGCCGCCGCGACTCGAAGCCGAGCGTTGCCGCGATCTCGCACGCGCGTGGACGCAAAAGGGCGAGACCGCCTACGCCGAAGACTATCGACTGCGCGCCGAAAGGGCACCATGAGCCGGACCTTCTATCTCCTCGTTGCGCTAGTCTCCTGCAGCGGCCGCTCCGGGCCGCCCGATGCTGCGCCGATGCTCACGGTGACACCGCTCGCCGGCACGCGCACGACCTCGACGCCACCAGGCATCGACTGCGGCGACAACAGCCCGAACATGTGTGCAGCTGCCTTTGCGTTCGGCACGCACGTCACGCTCGCGGTCGCGCCGCAGGAGACGCTGCCGTGTTTCACGTTCCCGTGCGAAATGATCGAACCGCCGACGGCTGGTATCGGATGCTCCGATATTCTCGTCGACGGTCCGGTGTCGCTTACAATTGGTTGCGTGCGCTAGCTACGCCACGTGTGCTTGAGCGCGCTGATGCGATCGTGCGTCGCTTGCTGAGCGGGCAACAGGCGCTCCGTCAACAGGCTCTTCGTCTGGAAATCCAGATCGGCATCATCGAGCTCGTCTTTGTAGTCGCGCAGACCGTGGTCTTCGCCTTCCTCGAGCGCCGTGATTGCAGCCTTGTCGCCGAACACCTTTGCGGTGCCCTCGACAGCCTTCGCGAACGCGCCCCACGGGCCCGAACCCTCCGAGGGCTGACCACCACACGCGATGATTGCCTCGCGTAGCGCGGCGACGCGATCCTGATGCGATGTCATGCATGCCTCCAGCTCGAGGCGAGCGGGGTTCGCCGCATCGAGCTTCGAGATCGCCATCCGATATGTCTCGACAGCAGACAGCTCGCCGCGCAGAAAGCTGTTCAGCTGATCAACTGAAGATTTCTTAGCCATTTGTTCATCTCCTTTGGGTTCTCGGGAGAACAGTGGCTGCAAGCTCAGCGCCAGGTGGCGCCGAGCTCCGCGTCCATGATGTCGCATGCGAGAGAGACGCATTCATTGCAGAGCGCGGTGCCGCTGCGGCCGAGCAGCTTTTTCACCTGGAGCTCTGTCTTGCCGCACCACGAGCACGCGTCGGTCGCGTGCGGTCGGTTGCCAGGATCGGACTGCGCGGCTTCTTCTTCGAGCATCTCGGGCGTCGGCACCGTGAATTCACCGGTCGCGCCGACGTTGAGCCCGGCACCGCCGAGTGTCTTGTGGCACGTGCCGCACACCATCAGCAGCTCGCCGGCTTCGAGCGCTTGCTGGCAGATCGGGCATTGCACGGCCGCAGCGTAACAGGCCTACAGCGGCGCAGGCAAAGTGACGATCATCTTCGTGCCTTTGCCGGCTTCGGTCTCGACGTCGATGCGGCCACCGTGCTCGGTCACGATCGCGTGGCAGGTCGCGAGGCCAAGGCCCGTGCCCTTTTGTTTCGTCGTCACGAATGGGTCGAAGATCCGCCCGATCAGGTGCTCGGGCACGCCGTGGCCATCGTCGACGATGGCGACGCGAACCTCTTTGCCGACGCGCTTGGCCTCGACGCGCACGTGCTTGCCACCGCTGCTCGCAGCATCGGCGGCGTTGCGGACGAGGTTCCACACGACCTGCCGCAGCTTCGCGGGATCGGCGTGGATCGGCAGCGGATGCTCGACATCGGTCGCGAGCTCGACGTCGGCGAAATTCTGATCGCCGCGCGCGACCTGCACCGTCTCGTCGAGCAGCGATGCGAGATCGAAATCGACGGTCTGCTTCGGCCGCGGGTTCGCATAATCGAGCAGGTCACCGATGAGGCCGTTGAGGCGCTGGACTTCGCGATGGACGATCGTCATCAGCGCGCGGTCGTCCTCCGAGGCTTGCGGCGATTGCCTGAGCAGCTCGATCGAACCAGAGATCGCCGCCATCGGGTTGCGGATCTCGTGCGCGACACCCGCAGCGAGCTGACCGAGCGTTGCCATGCGCTCCGTACGGCGCGCGTGCGCCTCGAGGCGCTTGAGCTCGGTGAGGTCTTGGAAATTGATCACGCGACCGACGATCTGATCGCGGACATCGCGCAGCGGCGAGACCGTAACGCCGACGGTAAGATCGTCATCGACGGTCGGCACGATCATGTCCGCTCGACGAAGCTCGCTCGCGCCGCCGCGTAACACGCCCGCTAGACCCGGCATGACGGTCGTGATCTGCTTGCCCGACAGCATGCCCGGCGTCGTGCGCAGGATATCGGCGGCGACTTGGTTCGCTGTCAGGATCGCGCCTTCGGGCGACGTGGTAATGAGCCCCGAGCTGAGCGAGCGCACGATGTCTTGATGCAGCGTGAGCAGGTCCGCCGCGGCGCGGCGCGTGGTCGCGAGAGTCTCGGCGCTGCGCTTGAGCTGATCGCCGAAGATCGACGACAGCGCGCCGACGCCGATCAGCGCCGCCGTGTTGATGCCGAGCGTGCGCACGAGATCGATCCACGCTTGTTCCCACGGCGCGACCTGCGCCGAGAGCGGCAGATCGATCATACGCCGCCACGCGAGCAGCGAGATCGCGATCATCCAGACCAGCGACGCCGCCGTCACGACGAGCGCGCCGCGCCGGTACAAGATCGCACCGGCAGCGACGATCGTCAGCGCGTAGAGAAACGTGTAGGGGCTCTGCGCGCCTCCCGTGACGTAGACGAGCGCCGACGTGAGTAGCAGGTCGTTCGCGAGCATCGGCCGCGCGACGCGGACCGGCGAGACGCCGCGGTTGAGCAGCAGCGCGAAGACGAGCGACGAGATGTACGTCGCGACGATCACCGATGACTGCAACCACAGCGCGGCGCGCGCCGGCGTCGGGCCGCGGCTGAGCAGCCACACCGAGAGCCCGAGCACGACGGTGATCACGAGCGTGCGAAGCAGCAACAGGCGCGAGACGCGGCGCCGCAGGTCGATCGCAGCGAAGCCAACGGATGGTGTGCGAACGAGCGAATCACCCGGGCTCGGTGCGAGCGTGCCGCCTAGCGCGGCCTCGGTCACTGGATGTTTCCGGCGAGCTTGAAGATCGGCAGATACATCGCAACGATCAAGCCGCCGACGACGACACCGAGAAACGCCATCATCACGGGCTCGATGAGCGAGGTCAGACCGGCGACGGCTGTATCGACTTCCTCTTCATAGAAGTCGGCGATCTTTTGCAGCATCTGATCCATCGCGCCGGTTTGCTCGCCGACGCCGATCATCTGGACGACCATCGTCGGGAACACCTTCGCTTCGGCGAGCGGTGTCGCCATATCGTGACCGGCGGCGATCTTGTCCTTCGCGCGCAGGATGCCCGCCTGGACGACGCGGTTGCCGGCCGTGCGCGCGCAGATATCGAGCGCATCGAGGATCGGCACGCCCGACGCGAGCAGCGTGCCGAGCGTGCGCGTGAAGCGCGCGACGACGATCTTGCGCAGGACCGGCCCGATGATCGGCACGCGCAGCAGGAACGCATCGACCATCTCGCGGCCGCCATCGGTGCGCCGCATGCCGATGATGCCGAACACGATGCCGAACAAGATGCCGACGTAGACATACCAGTTGTTGATGAACGAGTGCGAAATGCCCATCACGACGCGCGTCGCGCCAGGCAGCTGAGCGTTGCCGAGGTCGCGATACATCGTCTCGAACGTCGGGATGACCTTCCACAGCATGATCGTGATGACGCCGATCGCGACGACCAAGATGCCGATCGGATAGAACAGCGCGCTCTTGATCTGACCGCGCAGCTTGACCGCTTTTTCGATGTACGTCGCGAGGCGGTTCAAGATCGTGTCGAGGATGCCGCCGACTTCGCCGGCCGCAACGAGGTTGACGTACAGCTCGTCGAACACGCGCGGATGACGGCGCAACGCATCGGAGAACGTCGAGCCTTGCTCGACTTGCAACTTGACGGTCGTCAGCACGCGCTTGAACGATTTGTTCTCGCTCTGGTTCGCGAGGATGTCGAGGCATTGCACGAGCGGCAGACCGGCATCGATCATCGTCGCGAGCTGCCGCGTGAAGACCTGCAGGTCCTTCGCGCTGACGCCGCTGCCGATCTGAATCTGGATATCGCCGAGGCCACCTTCGCGGCGCACGCGCGGATTGACGAGGCCATCGCCGCGCAGGCGGTCCTCGACGAACTGCGCCGTCTCGGCGTCCATCACGCCGCGGCGCTTCTCGCCGGCGCGCGTGGTGCCTTCCCAGTTGAACCTGGCCATCAGCGCCTCCCCTGGTTCGTCGGCGGCGCGTGGCTGCCGAGCGAGCCGCCGGCATTGAGGATCATCGTCTTGAGCTCGTCGGGCTCGCTCGTGAACGCGAGCGCTTCATCGATCGAGATCAGCCGCTTGTTGACGCAGAGGTCGAGCAGCGACTGATTCATCGTCTGCATGCCGAACTTCGACTGACCGATCTGCATCTGCGAGTAGATCTGGTGCAGCTTGTCTTCGCGGATCAGGTTGCGGATCGCCGCGTTCGGCACCATCACCTCGGCGGCGAGCACGCGGCCCGTGCCGTTCTGCTTCGGAATCAGCGTCTGACAGATCACGCCTTCGAGCGTGAACGACAGCACGGCGCGCACCTGCGCCTGCGCGTGCGATGGAAACACGTCGACGATGCGGTTGATGCTCTGCACCGCGTTGTTCGTGTGCAGCGTGCCGAAGCACAAGTGACCGGTCTCGGCGACGGCAAGCGCCGCTTCGATCGTCTCGAGGTCGCGCATCTCGCCGATCAGCACGACGTCGGGATCCTGGCGCAGGATGTACTTGAGCGCGCGCTTGAACGATTGGCTATCGCGCCCGATCTCGCGCTGGTTGACGAGGCAGCCCTTGTGGCTGTGTTGAAACTCGATCGGATCTTCGATCGTGACGATGTGACCGCGCGTGCGCTGATTGATGCGATCGACCATCGACGCGAGCGTCGTCGACTTGCCCGAGCCCGTCGGCCCGCACACGAGCACGAGGCCGCGCGGTCTCTCCGTCAGATCGGCGACGACCGGCGGTAGCCCGATCTCTTCGAGCGGGATGATCTGATACGGCACGAGCCGGAATGCGCCCGCGACGCACGACTGCTGCATGTACACGTTCGCGCGAAACCGCGCGAGGTTGCGGATGCCGAACGAGAAGTCGATCTCGAGGTCTTCCTCGAAGCGAAGCTTCTGCGCGTCGTTCATGACCGAGTAGCAGAGCGTCTTCGTGTCGACGGGCGTGAGCGGATCGGTCTGCAGGCGCACGAGCTCGTTGTCGATGCGTAGGCGCGGCGGCGACCCGGTCGTGATGTGAAGATCTGACGCGCCCTTGTCGAGCATCGCCTTGAGCAGTGCTTGGAGGTTCAATCCCGCCACTAGTCATCCACCGTGGTGCGCAGCACCTCTTCGGGCGTTGTCATGCCTTCAAGAATCTTCTGGATGCCGGCGAGCCGCAGGCTCTGCGTGCCTTGCCGAATCATCTCGGCCTTGAGCTCGGCCGCCGATGCGCCCTGGAGCACGAGCTCCTTGAGCGGATCAGAAAACGGCATCACTTCGTACAGCGCGACGCGGCCCTTGTAGCCGGTGTTGTTGCAGTTGCCGCAGCCGCGGCCCTTGAAGATCTTCGCAACGCGAATCTGGTCGTCCGTCATGCCCATCTTCTGCAGCGCCTCGGGATGCTTCTCCGCCGCGATCTTGCAGTCCATGCAGATGCGGCGCGCGAGCCGCTGCGCGAGCACGAGGTTGACGGATGCCGTCACGAGGAACGGCTCGATGCCCATGTTGAGCAGACGTGACACCGTCGACGGCGCGTCGTTCGTGTGCAGCGTCGACAGCACGAGGTGGCCCGTCAGCGCGGCCTTGACCGCGATCTCGGCCGTCTCGAAATCGCGAATCTCGCCGACCATGATGATGTTCGGATCCTGCCGCAAGAACGCGCGCAGCGCCGTCGCGAAGTTGAGGCCGATGTCCTCGTGCATCTGCACCTGGTTGATGCCGTGCAGGTTGAACTCGACCGGATCCTCCGCCGTCGAGATATTGCGATCGATCGTGTTGAGCTCGGAGAGCGCGGAGTAGAGCGTCGTCGTCTTGCCCGAGCCGGTCGGCCCGGTGACGAGCACCATGCCGTACGGCTTCTTGATCGCTTGTTTGAAATCATCGAGCGGCTTCGCATCGAAGCCGAGCTTCGTCATGTCGAGCTGCAGCGTCGCCTTGTCGAGAAGACGCATGACGATCTTCTCGCCGTACAGCGTCGGCAGCACGGACACGCGAAAATCCATCTCGCGATTGCCGCCGATCTTGAGCTTGATGCGGCCGTCTTGCGGCAACCGCCGCTCGGCGATATCGAGCGACGCCATGATCTTGAGGCGCGACGTGATCGCGTTGCGGAGCTTGAGCGGTGGCCGCATCTCTTCTTGCAGGATGCCGTCGATGCGAAACCGCACGCGCAGACTCTTCTCGTACGGCTCGACGTGGATATCCGACGCCTTCTTCTTGATCGCCGACAGCAGGATCGCGTTGCACAGCTTGACGACGGGCGCCTCGCCGGCCTGATTCTCGAGATCGACGATGTTGACGTTCTCGTCGGTCATCGACGCGAAGTCGACGGCATCGACCTCGAGCTCGCCGACCATCTGATCGAGATCCGGACCCTTGTCGTAGTACCGCGACAGCGCCGACTCGACACCGGCCTCCGACGCGACGACCGGCTCGATGTTGTACTGGGTGAGGAACTTCAGCTCGTCGATCGCGTAGATGTTCGACGGGTCGGCCATTGCAACGATCAGCGTCGGGCCGTTGCGCCGGATCGGAATGACTTGATGCTTCTCGCAGATCTCGCGCGGGATCAGTTTGAGCACCGACTGATCGATCTCGACTTCGCCGAGGTTGATCGACGGCAGGCTGTATTGCTTGGCGACGAATTGCGTGAGCCGCTGGTCATCGACATAGCCGAGTCGCGCGAGGGTCGCGCCGAGCCGCTTTCCAGTGCGCTTGGCCTCGTCCTGCGCCTGTTGAAGCTGCTGGAGCGAGAGCATTTTCTCGCGGACCAGCAGCTCTCCAATACGGCTCATACCAGTCGTGCCCCCAAAAAGACTCGGATTTTCCACAGGGTAACTGCAACTGCGGCAAGCGTCAAACGAGTAGGCATGAGGGGAGCCCACCCATAACCGATGAAATGTTTCGTCCCCAGCGACGTCCGAAAAGTTGCGGGTTCGTTAGGAGCCCCTGAAGTTGACGATGGGCTTTCCTGGAGGACCGATGAGCTACGCCGACGCCAAGCGGATCGCACTCCTGAGACTCGAGCTACGGAGTTGTTGGGAGCGTCACGATTACAGCGGCGCGGGCAGCGCGCTCGCGCAGCTAGCCCTCATTACGGGCAACGACGACGACCTCGAAGCCGAGGTCCGTCGCTGGACGTTCAAGCTGCAAGTGGCATAGCCGTCCACATCAGACAGCCGTGCTTTTTCTTAGGGACCGGTAACGTTGATATCGAGCTTGTAGTTGTTCGTCGTCAGCCCGCCGCTGTTCGGCCCGTAGACCTGGACGTAGTACACGGAGGCCGGCAGGTTCGCGGCGTACGCACGCGCCTTGTTGCCGGCGCCCGCGACCGGCGACGTGTTCTGGATCGACACGCCACCCGAATTCAAGATCGAGCCCTGTAGCGGCGCGCCCTCCGTCTCGTACTCGATGATCATCTCGAGGTTCTCGTTCGCGGTGCGGATCGTGACCGCGTACGTGTCCTTGTCACCGGTCGGGCAGATCGCGAGGCCCGCGAGCGGGAAGTTCTTCGTCTGATCGACGGGCGTCTGCCACGCCATCATGTACGAGTTGTTCGGCTCGAGCGGGCTATCGTCGGCGCAGTTGGTGTTGCCAGCGTCGGGCGGCACGACGCCGCTGCCGCCGCTCTCGAGACACACCTCGGGGCCGCCGCTGCCTTGCGGCGTGCACGTGTAGCCGTCAGGGCAGCGCTTCTCCTGCTCGACCGGTCCGCACAGAAATGGCGCGGGCGGCAGATCCGGATCGTAGGGGCTGCATGCGAAGGCGGTGGACAAAATGTAGAGCAAGGCGAGCGTGCGCATGATGACCTCTAGAAGCGCCCCGCGGCGGTTGCACCAGCGTAGTTCTCGCCGATGGCGGGCGTGACAGCCCACGTCGTTTCACCCGAGCCACTCTTCTTCGTGGCGTTGACGTCGCGGCGCTTGTGCGAGGACAGCTCCTTGTACCAGAAGTATCCGGCGACCCCGAGCGAGACGACGCCGACGACCGCGGTGACCTGATACAGCGTGTTGTAGAGCTGACCCGCCTTTTGGACTTCGAGATCGTACTCGGCGTCGAACGGGCGGCACGGCGGTGCACCGCCTGTCGGGCAGTCGTATGCATCGTTCTTGAGGTTGTCGGCCTGCTGCGTGCCGAGGAAGAAAAACACGCCCGCGCCGATGATCAATCCACCGGCAACGCCCGTCGACGCCCACTTCCCGAGATTGAAGTTCTTCGAGCCAGGGTCGAGCAGACCGTTGCCGGCCGGCTTCTCGGGGCGCGGTGCCGTGTCCTCGACGACATCGTTGCTCTTGCCGCCGAGTGGATCGTCGCGATCATCGGAGCGCCTGGCATCGACGGCTGCGACTTCGTTCGCATCGTCGGCGAGGTCTGGATAGAAACGCGGCGTCGCCGTCGCGTCGATGTTGACGAGGTTCGGGCTCGTCGATTTGCCCGACTTCGCGATCGTGGCGCCCGACTGATCCTTGACCTCGATGTAGTACTGGATCGAGCTACCGGTCATCACTTTCGCTGGAATGCGCGCGACGAGCTCCTTGTAGCGCCACTTCATCTGTTTCGTGAAGAACTTGCTGTCGCCGGCGCCGCGGAAATAGAGCGTGACGGTGAAGCCCGAGTCTTCGGGGACGAACGCGCTGATGTCGAGCGGCTTGCCGGGAGGCGCCGCATCGACGAGCTGGTGCTGAAAATCGTTTTGCGAATACGTGCCCGCCGGTTTGACCTTCACTGCCTTGGGCTCGCTCGGCGCGGGCGTCGCTGGCTTGCTCTCGGTGCTCGTGCCGGCGAGGTCGGCCTCGAGGTTCTCCTTCTCGATCACCTGCACGCGCTTCTGCACCTCTTTGCGCTGCACGGCGTTCGGCGGCGCGTCGGCGAGGAACTTGCGGTAGTAGAACAGCGCCTTGTCCTTGCTGCCGGTCTGATCGAGCGTGTGGCCGATGTTGTAGAGCAAGAGTGGGTTGCGCGAGAGCCGATACGACTCTTTGAACTTCTCGACGGCCTCGGCGAACTTGCCGGCGTCGTAGAGCGCTTTGCCTTCGCCAAATGCTTTCTTGGCGGATTCGAGCTGCTCTTTCGTGGGCGCCGGATCGTCTGCCCACGCGGAGTGCATGGGTGCGATCGCGGTCAGTGCTACGACGATGCAGAGGATGATGCGATTCACGGAGAACCCCTCGCGCAGCTAGGGCGCGGGAGGTCAATATCGCAGCGCCTCCGTCGATGCAACGACGAAGATCTGTCGTGCTCAGAAAGGATCGACGATGCCGCCCGACGGCGCCGAGTCCTTCTTGGCCTTGGCCTTCTTCTCGGCCTTGGGCGCGGGCGCCTCGCCGAACGGATCGGCCAACCCACTGTCCTTCTTCGGCGTGGGCGCAGCTCGCTTGGGCGCCGGCGCGGCGCGCTTGGGCGCGGCCTTCTTCACTGGTTCGGCCTTTTTCTCCTCGGCGGGCGTCGCGGCGGCGACCTGTTGCGCAGCGGGCTGCGCCGGTTGCGCCGCAGCCTGCGCGGGCTCGGCCTTCGGCTCCTCGATCGGCGTCACCGTCGGCTGCGTCGGCGCGGCGGCTGGTGCGGGCGCGGGCGCGGCCTGTTGCTGCGCGACAGGTTGCTGGACTTGCGCGGGCGCCGCGGCGGCTGCGGCGTGCGTCGTGTCCTTCTTATTGAAGAAGAGGAGGAAGCTCGCGGCGAACGTGATCGCGCCGCCGACCAGCAACGCCGCGAACACGAGGCCCCAGTTTGTCTTCGTGCCACCACGCGCCATCTCGGGCACGACGAGGCCGCTCTCGATCGCGGCGATGTCGGCCTGCGAAACGCTGAGGCCGGCCATCGCGGCCTTCGCGGCCGCGATCGCCTTTGCCGCCTTCGCTTCGGCGACGCGTGCGCGCTCTTCGGAATCATCGCCGAACAAAAGCGACGTCGATGGCGCCGGTGGCGGCGCAGCAGCTGCCGCGGCCTTCGCGGCGACGAGCTCCTGCGCGAGCGTTCCCGCGCGGTCTTCTGCTTTTTGTGCGCGCTCGTCGGCGCGCGTCAGTCGCATCTTTAGATCGGCGATGACGCCGTCTTGGTTGCCGCCGCTTGCAGCGACGGCTGCACGGGCTTCGGCTTCGGCGAGCTTGCCTTGCAGACCGTCGAGCTGACGGCGCAGCGACTCTTCGCGCGCGACCGCTTCGCGCAGCTGTTGCTCGGCCGCTTTCCAGCGCAGCGAATCTTGCTCGCGGCGCTTCTCATCTTCTTCGCGCCGCACCTGCTCGGACGTGAAGCCCGAATTATCGACGAGCGTCTCGTTCGCCTTCGCGATGAACTCTTCGAGCTTGCTCTCGACCGATGGCAGCGACGACGCCGTCGCCTGCAACTGCGATGGACGCTTCTTCGGCTTTTCGTTTTTGCCGTTCTGCGCCGCCACCATTCCCGTGAGTGTGGTGGCCGGGCTCGGCGTGCCCTGTGTTGGAGTCCCCTGTGCGGGAACCGCGGTGCCACCCTGTTTTGAATCGACAGCCATCATGGGACTCCAGGAAAACCGGCAAGAGTTTAACAGCGAATCGCAATCCCTCTAGAGCGATTCCAGGTAAGCCAGAACTAGTTAGACGCGGTGCAGATTGGGCAACGTATTGCGCTCGGAGCGCGGAATCACTTCGACAACTTCGATCTCGTCGTGAAAGAAGCGAGCTTCACGCTCGACGGTTTCGCGCGCGAGAAAACCATTCGCGACGATCGTCGAGCCAATCGGAAGCTTGCGAGAGCCGACAGAGCTCCAGTGATCGGCGAGCGCGCACAGCCATTGCTCGTCGTTGATCAGGTTTCGCAAAAGTAGAAATTCTCCAAACCGGACAGGTTCGAGAGTCGCAATCGGACGAGGATCGTTCATACGTTCGACTTGCGGCGGACGATACTCGTGGGGTAGGAGGTCTGTCTACCGAAACTTCATGGCGCAACCCCGTAGATCTCCAAGAAGGCCCGCCCGGGGAGCCCCGATCGTTCGAAAGAACACGGTGCGCCTCGCCCAGGACGTGGCGACGCGTGTCCGGCTCGGACATCCGTGGGTGTATCGCGAGGCGCTCGGACCTCGTCCGATCGCGCCCGAACCGGGGACAACGATCGATCTGATCGACGTCGATGGTGAGTTCGTCGGACGCGCGCTGTACGACGCGGACAGCGCGATCGCTCTGCGCGTGTTCGTCCGGAAACCGGACGTTCCGATCGATGGGCGTCTGATCCGCGAGCGAGTGCGCGCGGCACTCGCGCTGCGCAAGCGCGTCGTCGATCTCGACAAGCTCGGCTGCGTGCGGCTCGTCAACGCAGAGTCCGATGGTTTGCCGGGCGTCGTCGTCGAACGGTACGCAGACTATCTCGTCGTTCAGCTTTACTCCGGGGCGATCGCGCCGCTGCGCGATGAGCTCTACGACGCGCTCGTCGAGCAGCTCGCGCCCAAAGCGATCTACGAGCAGCGTCGCTATCGCTCGCTCGGTGGCGATGCGCCGCGTGCGGCCGAGCTCATGCGCGGCGACGCGGCGCCTGTCGAGATCGAGGTCGCCGAAGACGATCTGAAGTTCGTCGTCGACGTCACCGCGCCGCTCTCGACAGGGTTGTTCGCCGATCTGCGCGAGGGTCGACGTGCGGTGCGCCAGTGGGCCGCGAATCGTCGCGTGCTGAATCTGTTCTCGTATACCGGCGCGATTTCGGTCTACGCGCGCGCGGGCGGCGCGACCGAGGTGTGCGCGATCGATGTCGCCGCGAAAGCGCACGCGCGTGCGCGGCGAAACTTTTCGGCGTCGGGCTTTGATCCCGAGCAGCCCGAGCACATCGTCGGCGACGTGTTCAAGGTGCTCGCGCGGTTCGTCGAGCGCGGCCGCAAGTTCGACATGGTCGTCGTCGATCCGCCTGCGTTTGCGAGCGCAGCCGCGCGTGGTGGCAAGCCGTGGAGTGCGATGCGCGACTATGCGGAATTGATCACAGCCGCGCTCGATGTCACCGAGTCGGGAGGCCTGCTCGTCGCCGCATCGTCGACGCACAAGATCACACCCGAAGAATTCGAGCGTGCGCTCGCGGAGGGTGCGCTTAGCGCGGGCACGCGGCTACAAATCATCGACCGCCGATCGTTGCCACCGGATTTTCCGACGGTGCCGGGATTTCCCGAGGCGAGTTATTTGAAGTTTGTCGTCGCGGCGCGCGGCTGATTCGGCGACACTGGTTCCATGCGGACGATCGCGCTGGTGCTTGCACTCAGTGGCTGCAGCTTGTACTTCGGCGACGACGATGGCGGCGGCGATGACTACAAGCCGCTGCCTGACGCAGGTCGCCTGCTCGACGCGCCGGTGATCGTCGATGCCGGCGGTTTCGGCACGCTGATGTTTCAGCAGGGGGTCAACAACTATAGCGATGCGCACGACACGTACCTCGACAAGACGTCCGCGAACACCGCGCATTCCACGGAGGCGCGGCTGCTGTGGCGCCAGAACGACATGCAGGTCGCGCTGATTCGCTTCGACGGACTGTTCGCGCCGAGTCGCATCCCGCTCGGCGCGAAGATCACGTCGGCGACGCTGATGTTCAACGTCGATGCTTCGACGACAGCGACGATGCGCGACGTCATTATTCCATGGACCGACATCACGACGTACAACTCGTTCGGGCCGGCGCCCGGTGTCGATGCATCGGATCTCGGCGCCAGCGTCGCGTCGCTCGCGATCAATAACGGCATGGCGACGGTCACGGTCACCGATAGCGTTGCGAGGTGGTCGACGGCGCCGAACCTTAACTACGGATGGATCATTCTGGCGACGCCAACGGGCGCGATCGCCGGTTCAGCGATCTCGAGTGATGATCCGAATCTCGCCGCGCGACCGCGGCTCGTGGTCAGCTTCACGTTGTGATGCGAGCGTTCGTGCTCTTAGCGACGGCCGGGTGCAGCGAGATCTTCGGCCTCGATGCGCCCGTCCTGCACGACGCGCCCGTCGCGATCGATGGCCGGCCTGACGTTCCCGCCTCGGAGATCACGCTCGTGTTTCAGGGCGGCGCCGGCAGCAGCTACATGGACGTGCACGACACGTTTATCGACGCGGCCAATCCGGCGTCGACGCATGACAACGAACCACGCTTACGCTGGCGCGACACACGCGCCACGCTGATCTGGTTCGACCGCATCTTCACGAGCACCGGCATCCCGACAAACGTGCAAATCCAGTCGGCGAGCCTCCGCGTTCGTGTCGATGTCGCGAACGAGGCGGGCGATGTCATCGAGAGCGCGGTCGCGTGGAGCGATGGCGTTACGTACAATACGTTCGGCCCGGCGCCCGGCGTCGATGACACCGATCTAGGTGACGTCGTGGCGAGGGTTCCAAACACGCAAGGGATGCACGACGTCGACGTCACGGCAAGTCTCGCGCGGTGGGCCGTCGAGCCCGCGACCAATCACGGCTGGGTCATACGAGCGAACCCGCTGAACGGCTCGGAAACGACAATTACATCGACGGATGATGGCACCATCGCCGAGCGACCGCGGCTAACGGTTACGTACGTACCTTGAGCGACGTCACCGGGACGTCGATGCGCGGCACCGGCTCGAGCGTATCGATCTGATAGCGCGCGGCCTCGAGCACGCGCTCGTCGATTCGGCCGGCCAGGCCGGCAGCGAGCGTCGCGCACGCCTCCGCGAGTGCCGGTAAGGCGATCGCCGGATCGACGACATCGATCGATACGAGCTCGACGATCCGCGCGATCGAACGCGCGAGCGGCGCATCGATCGATTCGAGCGCACGGCGCAGCGCTTCGATCGTTTCGGGATCGAGATCCGGCGCTTGCTGCACGAGCGCGGTCGACAGCGCTTCGATGTTCGCGGTCACTTCGTGTCTTCGTCGTCTTGGACCGCGGCGTTTTCGCGATTCTCTCGCGCGATCTGCTCGGCGCTGCGCGCCTTCAAGAATTCGAGAAACGCGATCGCTGTCGGCAGCTCGATCGCGGGGATCGTCTCGATCAGATCGCGCGCCTGCCGGCGCAGCGCTTCGCCGGGCGCCTCGGTGCCATGCACGATCGGTCGCCCGGCGGCGGGCAGCTCGGTCGGTGCCTGGACTTGGCCCCACGGCGGATCGTTTGTCGTTTGGATCTCGTGCTGCTCGAGCCACTGCTGGATATGCCAGTGCAAGAGCTCGGCGCGATACGAGAACCAACGCTCGCGCTCGGCAGGGTAGGCGAGAAGGACATCTTTGAAGCGGCGGAATGCTCCCTTGCCGTCGATCGAAATGATCAGTCGCTCGCGCAGCGCCTCGTCGGTGACCGACCCAACGAACTTCTCCATCCAGCGGTACTGCTCCCGCGACGATGCAGGCTCGACGCGCAGATAGTTGCGGATGTTTTCGGAGACCTGCTGGCGGTTGAGGGCGGCCTCGGGATCGCCAGACGTGATCGTGATGACCCGGCCCGTGGTCAGGTCCAGGTAGCTGTCCGTGTCGGGGGAGTTGCGCTCGACAGCGATCTCGAGGGCGTCCCAATCGAGGTCGAGGCGGACAGGGCCGCGTGTAGCGGCGGGCGCGAGGGGTCGAACCGGCATAAGTTAGGAGCAAGTCCGCCTATTTGCCGATAGGATCAGACCCGCACCTCTGAGGGTAGTTGGTAGACGAACGTCTGGCAAGCGTGCCCTTGACTTGCGGAACTGCTGGGGTAAGTTCCGCGGCTCACATGGCCCGCGTTACCGTCGAAGACTGCTTGGACAAAGTCCCCAACCGCTTCGCGCTGGTCATCCTTGCGGCGGAGCGCGCTCGCCAGCTATCGCGTGGCGCGACTCCCGGAGTTGATTGCGATAACAAGCCGGCGGTTACCGCCTTGCGCGAGATCGCAGCCGGCCTGGTCAAGTTCCGCGAGGATGTCCGCAACACGGTGATCGAGTTCATCGTTGAACGGCGCAAAGCCGGCTTTATGTAAGCGGCTGAAAAATTGCCCGCGATCGCTCCACGTAAAACGATGGCGCGGTGCATGTATCGCGGTCGATCCATTTTTTGGGCAGGCGCGTCCTCGGACGTGGTGAGGTCGTCAGGGCGCTGTATCGACTCGGTCGTCACACGGCCAGCGGCGTTTTGACATTCACGCAGATCGGCTCGCACCGCAAAGAGCTGTTCGCGCTTCGGCGCGGTGCGTTGATCGCGGGTGATGGCGAGCTCGCGAAGCGAACGCTGATCGGTCGGCTCGCGAGGCTTGTCGCGCTCGATGCGGTGGAGGTTGTGTTCGATGGCGGCGTCGCGGCGTATCCGCCGGGCGCGTGCAATCAGCTCCCGCTCGCGACGTGGGCTCGCACGCATCTCGAATCGCAGCTCGATGGTGCGCTCGCCGATCAATTACTGCGCGAGCTCGCCGGTGCGCGGCTCTCGATTCGCATCGAGCTCGCGCCCGAGCCGTCGACGTGCGACGAGGCAGATCGCCGAATGCTCGCGGCGCTCGCGCAGCCGCGCCGGCTCGATCAGATCTGGTCGCTCGCGCGAACGCCGCGCTTTCGCATGCTGTCGTTCATCCATTTCTTGCGCGCGGTCGACGCGCTCGAGATCGTCGGCGTCGTTGTCGATCGCAGTGCACCGGTACGCGATCCGCGTCGCGATGCCGCGCGGCGTCTACTCGGCCTCGACGACTTCGCCGACATCGATGCGATCAAGCGCGCGTATCGCAAGCTCGCGCGCGAGCTGCATCCCGACTTGCAACCCGCGGTCGATCACGACGAGCGCCGGCGTCTCGAGCGGCGCTTCGCGGAAGTGACCGCAGCCTACGAGGCGCTGTTGTGACGCGCGTTGATCCATTGCTCGCCGGTCCTCGCTCGCGGCGTCGGCGAATCCGGCCAAGCCGGATTCGCCAATTCCTCTGTCGGGCGCCGCTGCGCTCCTCCGGACCGGCTCGCTATGGCGGCGAGAAGATCCAGCCGTCTTCGGCGAACATGCCGACCGGCAGCTCCCAGCCATCGCGCGCCCAGAGGTACGCCGTGTACGCGGCGATCACTGCATCGAAGCAATGATCGTTGCGCAGTACATCTTCGCGGGCCATGCGGCTCTGCGGAGCGAACGACAGATCGGTGAAGCGTTCGAGGATCGATGCGCGGGTGACCCACGGATCGGCGTCGCGCTTGTAGCCGCGCGCCTCGCGTGGGCCGCACAGTGCCGCAACGGTCGCCGCCGGCGAAACCTCGAGCAGATTTCCGTGCAGTTGATAGCCGGCGCCGCGCAGGCGCCGTCGCAAGTGGCCGGCGCGTGCGCTGATGGCGCCGTTCGCGCTGCCGAGCGACGACAATGGCAAGAGGCCGCGCTGGTACGTCATCACGACGTCGGTCGCGCGATGCATGTACGGCGCGAGTCGCGCCTGCGAGGTGTATTGCGGCCGCGGCCCGCCGCCGACCGTCTCAGCAGCGACCTGCTGCACGAGCATCCGACCGGTCGTGCGCAGCCACACCACGGCGGGATCGACGCATGCCTCCATGCCCGGACAAACCGGCTCGGTGCAGCGGCCGCACGCCGTCGTCGTCAGTGGTGCATCGACCGCGATCACGCGCTCGGGATCTGGAATCGCGAGCCGGCCGATCAGCGTGTCATCGGTCCATGGCAGCCGACCGGCGCGTGTCGCGACCTCGACGACCTCGACCGTATTCGCGGGAGTGGTCCTCAGCTCAGCGACGGCGGTGGTCTTCCCTCGGCCACCACCGAGATCGACACCGAGGAACCTGGAAAACGCGCGCTGCACTCTGCGCTCTCTTCCCTTTGTAGCACGATCCAAACCCACAAAATATCGTTGGAGCACTGGCGTTTGGCCGGAAGTCTTGAGATATGGTGGCTGCCCTGTAAGTCCTGGCTTCGCAGTGCGTTGATGTTCGGCCCTTACTCTATGGATCGCATCGCTTCGTTTCGTAGCTTCATCTCCAAGTCCCCGACGGATCCATTCCCTCGGTACGGCCTTGCCATGGAGCATCGGAACCGCGGCGAGCTCGACGAGGCGTGGGCGGTCTTCAGCGAGCTGATCGAGCAGTTCCCGGACTATGTCCCGACCTACCTGATGGCCGGCGGCACGCTCGTTCAGCTCGGCCGCAAGGCGGACGCCGCGGAGACGTACCGCAAGGGCATTGAAGTTGCCACCCGTCGCGGAGATCAGCATGCTCGCCGCGAGCTCGAGGCCGCGCTCACCGAAGTGACGCCGGACTAAAGGAGATCTGACGTGAAGCTCATCGTTGCTCTATTCATGTCCGCCGCGCTCCTCGCAGCCTGCGGCGGCAAGAAGAAAGAAAACACGACGCCGACGAACAACACCGGCACCACCGAGACCAAGCCGGACCAAGGCTCGGGTAGTGGAACCCCGTCGACGCCAGCACCGACCAGCGGCGCGGATCCCTGCGCCGGCCAATAACGTTTTTGCTGGCCCAGGGGAAGGCCCAGCAACCGAACCAACCAACAAAGAGGACTACTGCATATGAAGAAGATCGCGATTGTTCTGTTCGTGGCCGCCTCGGCGCTCGCAGCCTGCGGCAAGAAGAAGCCACCCGCTGAGCCCGCTGCGACGGATACGAGCGGCTCGGCCGCGCCGGCCGAAGGTGGCTCGGCGTCGGACAACGCTGCCGGCTCGGCCGGTGGCAGCGCTGCGAAGTAAGTAGCGGACGTTCGTCGTTCGCTCGCGCGCCGCGCGCTGGCGCCGTCATTTTCTTTGCTGGCGAGCGCCAGCAGCGAAACAAACCAACAGAGGACCAAGAGTATGAAGAGGATTGCAATTGTTCTGTTCGTGGTCGCCACGGCGCTTGCGGCGTGCGGCAAGAAGAAAGCCCCGGCGAACCCGGAGCCCGCTGCGGGCTCGGGTGACATGGGCTCCTCGGCGCCTGAGGCCGGCTCCGGGTCGGCAGAAGCCGGCTCGGCCAAGTAACTCGCTAGCGATCAACCAGTTTGATCCGATGTGCGCCGGCTCTCGTGGCCGGCGCTCGTCGTTTCGGCTAAAAAGTGCGCCGCGAACCGAGGCGTGTCGTGTCGCGGACGCCAAAATTAGCCGGGGTGGAGAAATGGTAGGCGCGGGGGACTCCAAAGTCCCTTCCCTGAAAACTGAGGACGAAATTAGCCGGGGTGGAGAAATGGTAGACTCGGGGGTCTCAAAAGCCCCTTCCCCTTAAAGGAGTGTCGGTTCGAGTCCGACCCCCGGCACTAGCGAGGACGAGGCAGACTAGAGGAGCGTGGATTCCTCGATCTTCTGCTGCGTGCAGTGCCGGTTGCTGCAGCCTCCCACCGTGAGCTGCGCCGAATGCGGCATGCCGATGGTCGCGCCCGTCGAGCTCGTGCGCGAGCTGCTCCAGTACCGCGACATGAAGATGGTCAGCGGTCGCGACTGGGCCTTCATCACGGCGATGCTCGCCGGCGGCTCCATCGCGCTCCCCCTCCTCGCGCCGTTCGCGCTCGGCAGTGCCGTCCTCCTCGTGATCGGCAAGCTGCGCGAGCTCGGCCGCCGGCGCGGCATCGCGGGTATCGATCTACCGCCACCGCGCGTCCCAACGGGCGCGACAACGATCGTCGGCACGCCGCGCCGCTTTCGCACGACCGTGCCTTCGCTCGTCGACGATACGCCCGTCCTCCTCCAGCACGCGATGGTTCGCGATCGCGCCGGGGGTGTACTGATCCGCCGCAGCGCAGGCGCGGCGTTCCTCCTCGAGCGTGCCGACGACGATCCAGTGCTCGTCGCCGGGGTCGCGCGACTCACCGCGCCCGGCCTATTCGGCCGCTCCCCCGTTCGCGAGCACATCCGCCGCGGTGACCGCCTCCTCACTCGCATGGGCGTGCCCGCCGATCTCGCGATCGCAGGTGACCTCGAGATCGGCACGCTGGTCGAGGACGAGCTCGTCGTCTCCGTCACCGGCATCCTCGACGAGGAATCCGTGGCCGAGCTCGCGTTCCATCGCGATGGTGGCCGCATCGCCGTGATGCGCGGCCACGCGGGCTCGCCTGTCCTCGTCGAAGATCGTCGCCTAATCGCCGCTGCCCTCGTGCGCTAGCGAAAGACGCGCGCGAGCTTGTCGCCTCAGTGACGCGCGGCGTTTGACAGCGCGCGCGAGCTTGTCGCCTCAGCGACGCGCGGCGGTCGACATGCCGCGTGCGAGCTTGTCGTCGCCGCGATGCGGGGCGGCCGACATGGCGCGCGCGAGCTTGTCGTCTCAGCGATGCGCGGCGGTCGACATGCCGCGCGCGAGCTTGTCGTCGCCGCGATCACCGTCGGCCGACATGGCGCGCGCGAGCTTGTCGTCTCAGCGATGCGCGGCGGTCGACATGCGCGACCGTCGACATGCGCGACCGTCGACATGCGCGGCCGTCGACATGCGGGGCCCTCGACATGCGCGGCCGTCGACATGCGCCGTCGACATGCGCGGCGGTCGACATGCCGCGGCCGCCATATAGCGTCGTTCGATGCGACGACGGGCACATTCTCTTCCTCCTCCGAAAATAAAACTCCTCTTAGTAGCAATAGGCCCTGTGCGCCTGTGCGGCCTGTGGAGGACCGCGAATTCGGCGCGATGCGCGCGGTGACGCGGTCCTCCAAGGGCTGAGGGCAACTGCCCAGCGTCCCGCGGTGGTTCGCTCGTCAAGCGATGCGGGGCAGTTGTCCTCAGCCCGTCAGGACGCACAGGGCTCTGCGCGGCGAGCGCGTTTAATCGTAGCTGCGAAATCTAGTGGCGGCGCGTGGCGGGAATCTCGTTGATCGAGATGAGACCGCGTTTCGCTCGGCGCCATCCGACGCGAAGCAGCCACGTCTGCGGCTCGGCGACACTGCGATCCTCCGGCGCCGATACCCCCTCCCGCCACGAGTGATCGAGCCAGCCGTCGAACCACCACGCCGACGAGAATGGATCGATGCCGTTACAGTTTCGCGGCAGGCGCTCGCGGTGATGGAGTGCGTTCTGCAGCACGTAGCACAGCGCATTTCGCGTCTGCGTCGGGTTCCTGAGCACCTCGAGGTGATACCGATCCGCGAAGACGCTGCCTTCGCGCTCGAGAAACGCATTTAGCCCGCGCGCGACGCGCACCGCCCACGCCTGCACGCCGCGCGCGAGCGCCGTGTTATCGGTGGCCTCGCAGATCATGTGGATGTGGTTGCCCTGGATCGAGAACTGGCAGATGCGGAACTCGAGCATGCGATCGCCATCGACGATGGCGACGAACCGGCACCCGTAAACGAACGCGCGCCGCACGACTCGCCCAATATCCCAGCCGCGTAGTCGCGCAATCTCCGGACGCATCCGCGTTGTCACGTGTGCTGCGAAGCGATCGCCCATGACAGGCCGCACGCGATGCTTCACGCGCGGCTTCCCCGGAAGCGTTCGCTTCCGGCCGGCACCTTCGCGATACCCGCCACGCGTGGGCTGTCGTTGTGTTGCCGAAAGTGCGAGGTCCAATTGCGAATTCGCCATCGCCATGATTGGGCATAGTTTGTAACAGCATGGAATGTTTGTCAACGGAAAATTTGCAGAACATCGACGGTAAAGGGCGATCTCTGCTCCGCGAACGGCGCGCGAGCGTCGTATCGAACGACCGTACGCGGCGGCCGCGCATGTCGTGTCTACGCGCGGCCTCGTCGCGCAGCGCGTCCGATCACCAAGGCTCCGAGACGGGTGTCGCGCCGCTAGGGGGTGTCCCTAATTGGCGCGGTCGAAAGCTCGATCATTTCGATCGCTTGTGAGATCGCTCGTCTGTTTTGTTGAGCAGCGATCGCCGACGTGATC
>Ga0070698_100001140_pt1 | contig 29421 bp, 29 predicted proteins | sample KBSK1502metaG_FD_65477 | JGI IMG/M metagenome (GOLD analysis project Ga0070698, IMG submission 65477) | Corn, switchgrass and miscanthus rhizosphere microbial communities from Kellogg Biological Station, Michigan, USA - KBS K1-50-2 metaG | ecosystem: Host-associated > Plants > Roots >...
GTCGTGATCATCCCGATCATGAAGCCCCAGTCCCCGATCCGGTTCATCACGAACGCCTTCTTCGCCGCGCCCGCGGGCTCCGGCCGCTCGAACCAGAAGCCGATGAGCAGGTAGCTGCAGAGGCCCACGCCCTCCCAGCCGACGAACATCACGAGGTAGTTGTCGGCGAGGACGAGGATGAGCATCGAGAACACGAACAGCGGGAACCAGCTGAAGAACCGCCAGAAGCCGTGGTCGTGAGCCATGTAGCCGATCGCGTAGACGTGGATGAGGAACGAGATGACCGTGACCACGAGGAGCATCGCCGACGAGAGCGGGTCGACGAGCGCCGAGACGTTCACGTGGAAGTCGCCGACACTGATGAACGTGTAGAGCGGGACGATCGCCCGGCCGGCACCGGCGCGAAGCTCGAGGAAGATGCCGATCGCGACGATCGCCGAGGCGCCGACCGCCGCGGCGGCGAGGTATCCGGTCCAGTGCTTCAGCCACCGGCGGCCGAACAGCACGTTGATCAGGAACGCGGCGAGCGGGAAGGCCGGGATGAGCCAGACGTTTGCGATCACCCGGCTACCCCTTCATCTGGTGGATCTCGTCCACGTTCACCGTCGGGCGGTTGCGGTACGCGGCGAGGATGATCGCGAGCCCGACCGCGACCTCCGCCGCGGCGATGACGAACACGAACACCACGAAGACGCTCCCCCGTTGGTCGAGCGGGTTGCCCGCGCCGAGCTGGCCGGCGCGGCGACCGAAGGCCACGAGCGCGAGGTTGCTCGCGTTCAGCATCAGCTCGACGCACATGAGGATGACCACCGCGTTGCGTCGCACGAGCACGCCCGCGGCGCCGATGAAGAACAACGCCGCAGACACCGCGATGAACGCGCCGAGCGGGACGTTCACGGCTCGTCCCGCTTCACGAGCACGATCGCGCCGACGAGGGCCGCGAGGAGCAGGACCGAGGCGACCTCGAACGGGAACGCGTAGTCGGTGAACAGGCTCGCCGCGAGCGGGATGAGGTCGCCGCCCTTCGGCGACGGCGTGACCGGATCCTTGAACGTGAACGCGAGCGCGATCACCGGCAGCGCGACGACGACGACCAGGCCCGCGGCCCACGGGGTCTGCTGCTGGAAGAAAAGGCCGTAGCCGCGATCGTCCTGCTTCGTGAACATGACGCCGAAGAGGATGAGGATGGTGATCGCACCGACGTAGATGAGCACTTGGAAGAGCGCGATCGTCTCGGCGCCGAGGAGCAGGAACATCCCGGCCATCGACGCGAAGCTCAAGGCCATGAGGAGCGCCTGCGCCGTGATGCGCCGCAGCGCGACCACCGCGATCCCCGCGCCGATGACGCCGGTGGCGAGGAGCAGGAAGAAGAGCGGCTCGAGGAAGTCGAACAACGGTCAGGGCGACAGGCGCACGTCGCGCATCGCGACGCTCTCACCGGTGCGCGAGCGGAACTTCAACAGCCGGCGCCGCTGCGTGAACGGCAGGCCCACGACGAGCGCGGCAACGAGCAGCCAGTTCACGATCGCGAGCGGCAGCCGCGGGTCGGCGAACGCCAGGATGATCGTGGCCGAGGCCATGATGTTCACGAGCGCCAGGGGGATCAGCACCTTCCAGCAAAAGCCCATGAGCTGATCGATGCGGAGGCGAGGGAGCGTCGCCCGGATCCACATGAAGAGCAGGACGAAGCCGTACGTCTTGAGGGTGAACCAGAGGATCCCGAGGGCCGGGACGGCGTCCACGCCCGGGCCGTGCCAGCCCCCGAACCAGAGCGTCGCCATGATCGCGGACACGATCGTCACCTCGCCGTATTCGGAGAGGAAGAAGATCGCCCAGCGCATCCCCGAATACTCCGTGAGGAAGCCGGCCACGAGCTCGGACTCCGCCTCGGGGAGGTCGAACGGGTTGCGGTTCGTCTCTGCCAGGGCGGCGATGCAATACGTCAGGAACGCCATCGGCAGGATGACCACGTTCACGAGGAGCCCCGGCTGGGAGTTCGTGATGTCGACCATGGACAGCGATCCGACGTAGAGCACGACCGTCACGAGCCCGAGGATCTGCGGCACCTCGTAGGAGATGAGCTGGCCCGCCGACCGGAGGCCGCCCATGAGTGAGTACTTGTTGTTTGACGCCCAGCCGGCGATGACGATGCCGAGCACGGTCATCGACCCGAGCGTCGTGAGGTACAGGAGGCCGACGTTCAGGTTCGCGCCGACGAAGTCGCTCGAGAACGGGAGGACGACGAACGAGGCGACCATCGGGCTGAAAACGATCGCCGGCGCGGCGAGGAAGAACGGCGCGTCGGTCAGCTTCGCCCGGATGTCCTCCTTGCCGATCAGCTTGATCGCGTCGGCGAACGTCTGGAGGAGCCCATACGGGCCGGTGTGATACGGACCGAGGCGGTCCTGCATCACCGCCTGGATCTTGCGCTCGAGGAAGATCTGCGCGAGGGCGCCGTTCAGCACGAGGAAGACGGTCAGGCCCACCGCGATGACGAGCCGGAGCACGGCCCAGATCACCGGATCGATCCCGAACGGCCCGATGGGCATCGCTCAGCCTCCGCGCGCGTCGCTGCGTGGCGGGAGGAAGGTCTTCCGCAGCGGATGGCCGGGGAACGATTCCTCGAGGAAGATCCGCCGCAGGTCGGGATGGCCGTCGAAGACGATGCCGAACATGTCGTAGGTCTCGCGCTCGCACCAGTTCGCGCCCGGCCACACGCCGGAGAGCGTCGGGACGTGTGGGTCCATCTCGGGGCAACCGGTGCGCAGCATCGCGAACACGTGCGTCGCGGTCCCCCGAACGAATGTGACCGAGCGCAGCTCCGCGCCCAGGTCGACGCCCGCGTTCACCGAGTAGAGGTCGCATCGCGTCAGCGGATCGTCGCGGACGAGCGTCGCGACCTCGACGAGCCGATCGCGATCGACGTCGATGACCACCATGTCGTGCAGCGTCGAGACCTTCGCCCGCGACGCGAGCTTCGCCCCGAGCTCCGCGGCGACGCGGGCGAGGTCGATCGTCGGCCGCGGCGAGCTCAGTACCACCGCAGGACCTGCTTGCGCCACGCGTAGAACAGCCCGACCACGAGGATGAAGATGAAGACCGCCATCTCGATCAGGCCGCTCCAGCCGAGCGATCGGAACAGCACCGCCCAGGGGAAGAGGAAGATCACCTCGACGTCGAAGACGACGAACAGCAAAGCGAAGATGTAGAAGTGGCTGGGGTAACGGCCCCACGCCTGCCCGACCGGCTCCTCACCCGACTCGTAGGTGCGCGACTTCTCGATCGACGGCTTGCGCGGCGCGACGAGCCGCGAGGCCGCGAGCAAAAGGGTGACGAAGCCCGCCCCGACCAGGAAGAAGACGAACACATAGAAATAGGAGAGGTTGTAGTCGGGCACCGCGGGCTAGCGTACGAACGCCCTCACAACGAGGCAAACCACGGCTTTACGGGGCCGAATGTGGTCATGGGACGGCCCTCAAAAGTCCCATTCGCCGTAACGGGACTCACCCGTTGCGCGGTTGACACAGCGTGAGAGCGCTTGGTACGGTGCGCCCATTCCTGGAAGGTAAGTACGCAATTCGTACATGCCCCACAGGGAAACGGACGCCGGCCTGGCGTCCGTCGTGAGTTCGGGGAGGTAAGGGTATTGCGGGCGACGCTCACTAGGCCGTCGGCCATGCCGTCCGGGCGGGAGCTCGGCGACGTCACGCAGCAGGCCGGCGGGACCTTCGAGCGCGCCGCGGAGATCATCCGGATCGGTGGCCGCCAGCTGAGCCGCCACGCGTTCTTCCTCCTCGTGAACCTCCTCGTCGCCGCCATCGTCATGTCGCTCCCGTTCCTCGCGAGCGCCGCCTCGCATCAGGACGCCCAGCGCAAGTTCGCGCCATCGCCGATCGGATCGACGAGCCTCGCGCCGGCCGACGGCGAGCCCACGGTCGCTCGCGCGGCGACGGCCGCGCGCGGTGGCACGATCGCCGCCGGACGCACGCCGGTCACGACCGACGCGGAGGGCGTGCGACCGATCGAGCACTACATGCTGTCCACGGACGACACGCTCTGGTCCATCGCGAACTTCTACGGGCTCTCGGCCGAAGCCGTCGCGTTCGCGAACGGCATCACCGATCCGTACCACCTCCAGCTCGGGCGCGAGATCATGATCCCGCCGTTCGAGGGGGCGCTCTACACCGTGGTCGACGGCGACACCGTCGAATCCGTCGCGGCGCGGTTCAAGGTCGATCCGGCGGTGATCAAGGACTACAACCGCATCTGGCTCGAGCCCGAGCATTTCGCGCCGGGCCAGCTCATCTTCGTCCAGAACGCCACGCTCCCGGCCCTGCCGGAGCCGGTCGCGGGCGTCATCGCGCGGCCCGCGTTCAGCGCGCCGGCGGCGAGGGCCGGCGGCTACCTCGCGTGGCCGGTCAACGGTTGGGTCAGCCAGTACTACTGGGCCGGGCACACCGGCGTCGACATCGCCGCCCCGTACGGCAGCGGCCTCGCCGCGTCGGTCAGCGGCGTCATCAGCCAGAACGGCTGGGTCGCGGTCGGCGGTCTCCACATCTGCGTGAAGAGCGGGAACCTCGAGGAGTGCTACTACCACCTGAGCGCGGCGTACCTCCCGGTCGGGACGCAGGTCTCGGCAGGGCAGATCGTCGCGGCGATCGGGCTCACCGGCGTCACCACGGGCCCTCACGTCCACTGGGAGACGAAGATCAACGGCCAGTTCGTCAACCCGCTCGTCGTCCAGCCCTAGCTCACCACCCTTCGCATACTGAGCGGGTGTTCCAGGCCGTTCACAGCGATCGTTCAGGCCGCGTCTTCGTGTCCGCCGATTACGGCGCCACCGGGCTCGACGGCCCGACACCCGCGACCCTCGAGCGGGCCATCCCGCTCCCGACCGGCGCGGAGCTCGTGCCGCTCGCGGATCGCGCGGCGGTCGGCATCGACCGCCGCGGCCTGCCGCGATCGCTCGGCGCGGCACGCTGGGCGGTCGCCGCGCTCCTCCCGCCGGGCCACGTCCGCACGCATCTCCCGGCGGTCGAGGCCGCGACCGGGGCCGCGCCGCTCGAGCCCCTCGCCTACGCCGCGGTCGGCGCGGACGAGCGCGGCGACCTCGTCGTCGCGGCGGTCGCCCTCGGCGATCACGCGGCCACGCCGACCGATGTCGGCCCCGCGATCACGCGGCGGCTCGGCACGGAGCCGTCCAATCGGCTGCTCCGGCAGCTCGCCCGGTGCGCGCGCGAGTACCGCTGCCCCGCGGCGCGCGATGCCTTCCTCGGACAGCGTGACTGCCCGCTGCCGCTCGGCGCGCCAGCCAACGACGAGGCGGCGCCGGTCGTCGCGCTCCGTCGCCGCGACGAGCGCGCGCCCCTCCTTCCAACGGCCCTCTCGGTAAGCGCCAGCGACGCCGCCGCGGTCGCGATCGCGCACTTCGCCGGAGGTGGCCTGAGCGCGTCGTTCGGTCATGCGTGCGAGGGTGACCCGCTCGGTCTGGTCCGCGACGTCATCGACGCGACGACCCGCATCAAACGCGACGCGCCGCACGGTCAGGTCGTCGTGCGGACGAGCGGCGGCTCGGCGACCGCGCTCGGCCGGCTCGCCGAGGCCGGGGTCGACCGGGTCTCGGTGCGGTTCGCGTCCGCCGACGGGCCGACCTATGAGCGGATCCACCGACCGACGGGGTTCCGCTGGTCCGACGTCCGCGCCGCGTTGCGCGAGGCCGCGCGCCGGCGCCTCGCGATCACCGTCGAGCTGCTGATGCTCCCCGGCCTCACCGATCGGGCGACCGAGCTCGGTGCGTTGGTGTCGGTGCTCGGCGAACTCCCCGCCGGAACGGAGCTCCAGCTCGCCGAGCTCGCCGCCGATCCGTACGCGCTCCTCGCGCGCGTGGGCGGCGACGCGACGATCGGGATCGCGGCGCTCATCGAACGCCTGCGCGCCGACGCGGCCCACGTGCGGCTGGCGGCCTAGGGGTGTTCCTCGATCAGGTCCGGATCGCGGTGAAGGGCGGCGATGGCGGCCGCGGGATCATCTCGTTCCGCCGCGAGGCGCACGTGCCGCGGGGCGGACCGGACGGCGGCGATGGGGGTCGCGGCGGCAGCGTCGTGCTTCGCGTCGACAGCGGCACCTCGACGCTCTCCGAGCTCCGGTTCAAGAAGACGATCGCCGCCGACAACGGCGCGGACGGCGGCGGCAAGAACAAGAGCGGCAAGGCCGGCGGCGACGTGATCGTGCGCGTCCCCGAAGGCACGGTCGTCGTGGACCACGCGACCGGCGAGCGGGTCGCCGATCTCGCGACGCCCGGCGAGGAGGTCGTCGTCGCGCGCGGCGGTCAGGGCGGCCGCGGGAACGCGCGGTTCGTCTCGAGCACCCGGCGCGTGCCGCGGATCGCGGAGGACGGGTCGCCGGGCGAATCGCACGAGCTCGACCTCGAGCTCAAGCTCATCGCCGACGTCGGTCTCGCCGGCCTGCCGAACGCGGGCAAGTCCTCGCTGCTCGCCGCGCTCACCCGGGCCCAGCCGAAGATCGCCGCCTATCCGTTCACGACCCTCTCGCCGAACCTCGGCGTCGCGCGGCTCGAGGACCGCGAGCTCGTCATCGCCGACATCCCCGGGCTCATCGAGGGAGCGCACGCCGGTGCGGGGCTCGGCGAGGACTTCCTGCGGCACATCGAGCGCACGCGGCTCCTCGTCCACGTCGTCGACCTCGCCCGCGAGGATCCGCTGGCCGACATCGCGGTCGTCGAGGCAGAGCTTGCGGCGTACGGCCACGGGTTGATGGAGCGGCCGCGCCTGTTCGCGCTGAACAAGCTCGACCTGTTCGAGGGGCGGGAGCGTGCTCCGACGATCACGAGGGCCCTCGGCCCCGCGGCCATCGCCGTCTCGGCGATCACGGGCGAGCACGTGCCCGAGCTGCTGAAGCGGATCTTCGCCGAGTGCGCGCCGCGCGAGACGCACGTACCGGCGCCTCCGGGCGAGCGGCGCATCGCGTTCGAGGGTCGGAGCCGCGACTGGACCGTGAAAAAAGAGAAGGACGGGTACCGCGTGCGCGGGGATCGGGTCGAGCGCCTCGCGACCGGCATCGACTGGGAAAGTCCCGACGCCGCGGCGTACTTCCAGCGCCTCTTGCAGAAGAACGGCATCGAGAAGGAGCTGCGCAAGCTCGGCGTGAGCGACGGCGATACCGTCCGGATCGGCACCAAAGAATTGGAGTGGACCGAGGGCGGGCCAGGATGACGAGGGTCGGGGTCTTCGGCGGCACGTTCGATCCGGTGCACGTGGGCCATCTCGCGATCGCGCACGCGGCGCTCGAGTCGGTCCCGCTCGACCGCGTCCTGTTCGTCCTCGCCCGGCGCTCGCCGCTGAAGGAGCGCGGACCGGTCGCATCCGAAGGGGACCGCCTGCGGATGCTCGAGCTCGCGGTGGCGAACGAGCCGCGCTTCGCCGTCTCACGCCTCGAGCTCGACCGTGAGGGCCCCTCCTACACGGTCGACACCCTCGAGCGCCTCGCCCAGTTGAGCGGGAGCGACGAGCTGTTCCTGATCCTCGGGAGCGACGCGATCGCCGTCCTGCCGCGCTGGAAGGATCCGGATCGGATCGCTGAGCTCGCGACGCTGGTCGTCGCCGAGCGGCCCGGCGCGCCCGAGCGGGCCGGCACCGCGCCGATCGTCACCTTCGACGCGCCGCGGCTCGACATCAGCTCGCGCGAGCTTCGCGCCAGAGCGGCCCGCGGCCGATCGCTGCGATACCTTGTTCCGGAGCCCGTCTTGCAGCACATCGAGGCGCGCGGCCTGTACCGCGCGGAGGGACCGACGTCGCGAACGACCTGAGCGCACGTGCCCTCGCCGACATCGTCGTCGAGGCCGCGACCGACAAGAAGGCCGAGGACATCCTCATCATGAACGTGTCCGAGGTCACGACCATCGCGGACCTCTTCGTCCTGTGCAGCGGGCGCGGCGAGCGGCAGGTCCAGTCGATCGCGGACGGCATCGTCGAGAAGGCGAAGGCCGCCGGTCGCATGCCGATCGGCGTCGAGGGCTACACCGCGGGCCGCTGGATCCTCGTCGATCTCGGCGACGTCGTCGTCCACGCGTTCGTGCCCGAGGAGCGCGACCTGTACAAGCTCGAGCGCCTCTGGGGCGACGCGCCCATCGTGCTGAAGATCGAATGATCCGCACAGCTGTGCATGGAGGTACGCGATGAGCGAATCCCCGGACTCGATGACCGCGCTGCTCGCCCGCAACTACGGCGTGACGCACGGGCGGCTGCTCAAGGCGGGCGAAGAGCTCGACCCCGCGACGTTCGCCAAGAGCGCCGGACCCGCGGTGCACAGCGTGGCGTGGCAGCTATGGCACGTCGCGCGCTGGGACGATCGGTTCGCGGAGATCATCGCCGAGCGCTGCGCGACGCTTCCCGAAACGTTGCGTGGGCGCCGCCAAGTGTGGATCGATCAGGACGTCGCTTCTGCGTGGGGCCTGCGCCAGGGAACACTGGGGATCCGCGATACGGGCACGCAGCTGGACGACACCGACGCGGAGCACGTCGTCTTCCCGGCGCAGGCGCACGTGCTCGAGTACGCGAAGGCGGCCTTCGGCTCGCTCGAGGAGCTGCTCGCGGCGCTCGATGAAGAGACGATGCGGTCCGCGGTCTCCGGCGATCCGGATGGCGACAGCTACGCGCAGAACGTCGTCGTCTATCTCGAACACGCGGCACGTCACCTCGGGATGATCGAGGCGATCCGCGGCATCAACGGCGGTTCGGGGACCGTCACGCGGTAAGGACCGCGCGAACGCGTGGCGTTCCCCTAGCCGCACCCGGTACACTCAGACCCTCGGTGAGCAGATTCCCCAGGGTTTTCGCGTGTCCGTTGGCCCGATCGGGGCTGTAGCTCAGTTGGTAGAGCGCTTGAATCGCACTCAAGAGGTCCGGGGTTCGAATCCCCGCAGCTCCACAGGTCAACGAGCGCGATCCGAGGGAGCTCGCTCACTCGGGAGCGCGAGGACGACCTGGAGGATGCGAGCGGCGAAGCCGCGAGAAGCCTACTGGGAAGGGCCCAGTACGGTCCCGTCCCGATGAGAGACTTCAGCAGCGACCCCGACCGGCAGGCGAACATCGCGTTCGCCCTCATCGTGCTCGGGATCATCTTCGTCGGCGGGCTCACGATCTGGCTCTTCTATGGAGCGCAGTTCTGACCGCCACCTCGCGCGACGACTAAGGGGGAGCGAATGGCCACGCCGCACCTGCAGAACTACATCGACGGCCGCTGGACCGATTCCGCCAGTGGCGAGGCCTTCGAGGTGCTCGACCCGGCGACGGGCCAGGTCATCGCGACGGCGACCAAGTCGACGAAGGCCGAGGTCGACCGCGCGGTCGATTCGGCACGGCGGGCGTTCGAGACGTGGCGCCTCGTCCCCGCGCCGAAGCGCGGCGAGATCCTCTACCGCGCCGGCGAGATCATGCTGCAGCGGAAGGATGACCTCGCCCGCGCGATGACGACCGAGATGGGCAAGGTGCTCGCCGAGGCTCGCGGTGATGTCCAAGAGGGCATTGACATGACCTACTACACGGCCGGCGAGGGCCGCCGGCAATTCGGCGACGTCGTGCCGGCCGAGCTCCCGAACAAGTGGGCGATGTCGATGCGGGCACCGCTCGGCGTCGTCGCCGCGATCACGCCGTGGAACTTCCCGTTCGCGATCCCGACATGGAAGATCATGCCGGCGCTCGTGCTCGGCAACACGGTCGTGTTCAAGCCCGCGTCGTACACGCCGATGCTCGCAGTTCGCCTCGTCGAGATCCTCATCGAGGCCGGATTGCCGAAGGGCGTGCTCAACCTGGTCCTCGGCCCGGGCGGAGCGCTCGGCGACGCGCTCGTGACCCATCCCGGGGTCGACCTCGTGTCGTTCACCGGATCGAGCGACGTCGGAGCGCACATCAGCGAGATCGCCGGGCGTCAGCTGAAGCGCGTCTCGGCGGAGCTCGGCGGAAAGAACGCGATCGTGGTGATGGAGGACGCCGACGTCGACCTCGCCCTCGAGGGCATCGTCTGGTCGGCGTTCGGGACGTCAGGCCAGCGGTGTACCGCCGCGTCGCGCGTCATCGCGGATCGCGCGATCGCGAATGGCCTGATCGACCGCCTCGTCTCGCGAGCGAAGAAGATGAAGATGGGCCACGGCCTCGACGCGGACACCGACCTCGGCCCGGTCATCTCAGCCGAGGCGCAGGCGAAGGTCCACAGCTACATCCCGATCGCCGAGAAGGAGGGCGCGACCGTCGCGGCCGGTGGCCGCGTCCCGACGGAGGGGGCGCTCGCGAAGGGCTTCTTCCACGAGCCGACCGTGCTCGTCGACGTGAAGCCGAACATGCGCGTGGCCCAGGAGGAGATCTTCGGCCCGGTGACCGCGGTCATCGAGGTGAAGGACATCGACGACGCGATCCGTGTCGTGAACTCGACGAAGTACGGGCTCTCGTGCTCGATCTACACCCAGAACGTGAACAACGCGTTCCGGTTCATGCGCGATGCCGACACCGGCCTCGTGTACGTGAACGCGGGGACCATCGGCGCGGAGATCCAGCTGCCGTTCGGCGGGACGAAGGCGACCGGCAACGGTCACCGCGAGGCGGGCCGGGCCGCGCTGGACGTCTACTCGGAGTGGAAGTCGATCTACATCGATTACTCCGGGAAGCTCCAGCGCGCGCAGATGGACGACGCGAGCTCGCCGGGTTAGCTCGCGGGCAAGGTGAACACGATCTTCGTGCCCTGACCGGGCGCGCTCTCGGCGCGGATCGTCCCGCCGTGCGCCTCGACGAGGCCCTTCGCGATCGCGAGGCCGAGTCCGGCACCCGGCGAGTCCGTCGACTTGCTGAACCGGTCGAAGATCCCACCGACCGCATCGGGTGCGATGCCTGCCCCCGTATCGCGCACCGTGACCTCGACCCCGCTGCCGGCGCCGCGGACGTCGATGTCGACCGAGCCGCCCGGCGGCGTGTAGCGGAGCGCGTTGGTCACGAGGTTCACGAGCACCTCGCGCACGCGCACCGGATCGGCATCGATCGTCGTCGGTCCCTCGGCCGACGACGTGAGCGCGACCGAAGCGCGGCGCGCCTGATCGGAGAAGGCCGTGACGATCTCGCGCGCGATCCCTCCAACGTCGACGGACTCCCGGTGTAACGCGAGCGCGCCGGCCTCCGTGAGCGACAGCGTGCGAAGGTCGTCGATGAGCCGGGCGAGGACCTTCGTCTCATCGAGCAGCGGGGCGATGTGCTCGCGATCGACCGGATGCACGCCGTCGAGGATCGCTTCGACGTTCCCCTGCATGATCGTGAGCGGCGTCCGGAGCTCGTGCGTCACGTCCGCGAGGAGCTGTTTCCGCTGCGACTCGTTCGCCTGGATGCGCGCGGCCATCGCGTTGAACGCGTGGGCGAGCGAGCGCATCTCGCGCGGCCCGCGCTCGGCCACGCGCGCGTCGTAGCTGCCCGACTCCATCCGCCCGGCCGCCTCGATGAGATCGCCGACCGGCCTCGCGACCCCTCGGAAGGTCCGGCCGAGCAGCACGATGCCCACGACGATCAGGAGTGGGATGAAGAAGAACGGGAACGGACCGGGGTGCTCGCCCAGCCACCACGGCTGGCCCTCGGGGCGAACGAACCCGAGCGCGCCGGCGACCATCCAGAACAACGTGAACGCGCCGGTGATCACGAGGATCACGAACGTGATGAAGAAGACGGCCATCCGCCGGACGAAGCGATGCTGCATCCGGTACGACGACCTGAGGCGAGGCGGCGGGAACGGCTCGGTCTCAGGCCACCACGGCGGCCGGGTCTCGTAGCCACGCCAGCCGGACGACTGCGTCAACGCTCGTCGTCCCGGAACCGGTACCCGACGCCGTGCACCGTCTGGAGATACTGCGGCTCGCGCGGATCGACCTCGAGCTTCCGGCGGATGTTCTTCACGTGCGCATCGATCGCGCGCTCGTACGACTCGAACGCGACGCCGTGCACCGCGTCGAGGAGCTGCGAACGGGTGAACACCCGACCCGGCTGGCGCGCGAGCGCCGCAAGGAGCTGGAACTCGGTCGCGGTGAGGTCGACGTCGCGATCGGCGGCCCGCACGCGCATCCGCGGGACATCGAGGGTCACGTCGCCGACGCGGATCACGTCGGACGCCGGCGCGGGCCGCTCGACGCGGCGAAGCACCGCGCGCACGCGGGCGACGAGCTCCTTCGGGCTGAACGGCTTCGTGACGTAGTCGTCGGCACCGAGCTCGAGGCCGACCAGCTTGTCGGTCTCCTCGGAGCGGCCGCTGAGGATGACGATCGGCACGCTCGAGTCGCGTCGCAGCGCGCGCGCGACGTCGAGGCCATCGAGCTTCGGGAGGCCGAGGTCGAGCACGATCAGATCGGGATGGTCGGAGCGCGCACGCGCGAGCGCCTCCGACCCATCGGAGGCGCTCACGACCGCGAAGCCGGCGTGCTCGAGGTAATCGCGGGCGAGCCCGACGATCTTCGGTTCGTCGTCGACGACGAGGATCGTCTTCATCCCGCGGATGCTACTGACGCGGCTGTGCTGACTGATCGTTCCGTGGGGTCTCGCCGTGGGCGCGCTTGTGCCAGTCCTCGAAGCGGCTGGGGACGTCGTGCTGCTGGCCGTCTCCGTACCAGCCACGGTGTCCGTAGTAGCCGCGGCCGCCCCAGCCCCAGAAGATCGCGCGGAGGAGGCCGAAGAACAGGAACAGGCCGAGCAGCGGGAACAGGAACCCGAACGGGAAGAACCCGAAGCCCCAGCCGTATCCGTAGGGATGCCCGTAGTACACGACCGGCGCCCCGCTCGCGGCCGGAGCGGACTGGACGACGGCCTGGTTGAGGCCCGCGTCGTACGCGCCGACGGCGATGAGGCCGCCGATGACGAGGATCGCGATGAAGGCGAAGAGCGGACGCATTGGTGGACTCCTTTTGTCTGTCATCTCGTGGATGCGTCGCCCACGGTGGGCCGCGGGTGTGAATCGTTCGTGAAGAGCCTGCGGAGGTCCACGCGCCCGCTATGGAACAGGGCGGAGGACGCTCGCGAGCCACCGGGCCGCGGCGGCGATGGCCTCGGCCTCGTGCGCGCCGTACTCGTGCGCCGCCCCGCGAAGCACGACGAGATCGATGCGTGGATTCTGGCCGGCGATGCGCTCGAGGACCGCGAGCGGTCCGAGCTCGTCGCGATCGCCCTGCACGACGAGCGTCGGGCAGGTCATCCCGAGGAGCGCGGCCTCGTCGGCCGGGCGGGGACGCTCGGGCGGCGAGATCGGATGGCCGAGGATGACGAGCGCGTCGGGCGGCTCCTCCGCGGCGAGGAACGCGCACATCCGGCCACCGAACGACCGGCCGACGAGCGCGACCGGCGGACCCGATCGCGCGACGAGCGCGTCACGCGCCGACCGGAGCTCCTGCTTCTCCGCGAGGTAGCCGCGGCTCGGGCGCCTCGTCGAGAATGCGATGCGCGCCGTCGCGATGCCGTCCGCCTCGAGCCGGGTCGCGAGCCGCTTCAGCAGCGGCTGCTCGGCCGTCCCGCCGTAGCCCGGCGCGAGAACGGCGCACGTCACTTTCTCTTCGCAGGGGCTTTGCCCCTCCCACCCTTGGACGTCGCAGGGGCAGGGGCCCCTGAGGCGCGAAGCGCCCCCCTGCCACCCCCGGACGGTTTCTTCGTCCCGGTCGCGAAGATCTTCGGCGGGATCTTCTGCGAGAGCTTCAGGGCGGGCGACAGCAGATCGCCGACGGTCTCGAGGCGCGCCGGGAGGTTCGTGATCGTGAATGCGTCGGGCCGGCCGAGCCCGGCGATCTCGTCCCACCGCAGCGGCGCGCTCACCGGCGCGCGGCGGATCGGACGCACGCTGTATGGACCGGCCGTCGTCTTGCCCCGCACGTTCTGCAGGTAGTCGACATAGATCCCACGACGGTCCTTCTTCGCGAACGTGAGCGTGATGAGCGTCGGCGCCTTCTCTCGCGCGGCCTTACCGACTTCCTCGACGAAGCCGCGCGACTCCTCGAAGGTGTACCGGCGCGCGATCGGCACGAGGACGTGGATGCCGCGCGAGCCCGTGGTCTTCGGGAACCCCTCGAGGTCGAGCCCATGGAGGATGTCGCGCACGATGAGCGCGGCCTCCTTCACATCGGACCAGGACGCACCGGTCGCGGGGTCGAGATCGATCATCGCGAAATCGGGGTGGTCGGGCTTGTCGATCCGGGAGAGCCACGGGTGGATCTCGATCGCCGTGTAGTTCGCCATCCAGATCAGGGTCGCGAGGTCGTTCCCGAGGACGTAATCGATGCCGCCGTCGCGGTCGGCGTGATCGGTCCAGCTCTCGATCCACTTCGGCGTGAAGCCCGGCTTGTCCTTCTGGTAGAAGCTCGGCCCGCTGATGCCGTCCGGGAACGGCTTGAGCGTGAGCGGGCGATCGCGGATGACCGGGATGAGATACGGCGAGACGTCGGTGTAGTACTTGATGAGGTCGGCCTTCGTGTAGCCGTCCTCGGGGAAGAGCACCTTCTCGAGGTTCGTGAGCTTGAGCTGGTGCCCGTCGACCTCGATGACGGACGGCGTCCGCGCCTTCGCCATCGGTGAGACCTCCGCCGGCGCGTCTGCCCGCGCGGCCCGTTCCGCCTTGCGCTGCGCCTCCTTGGCCGTCGCGGCAACTTCCTGGCCGGTGCACTCCTTCGGGTCGATGTCCGAGCGAAGGCCCAGGTACGCCGGATGCCGCAGCGTGCCGTCGCGCGTGATCTCGGCGTAGCGCACTTCGCACACGAGGTCGGGGAAGCACCAGGTGGCGGGCTGATTGACGTGCGGCGCGACCGCGAACGGCGACGTCGGCGACTGATGCTCCTTCAACGTTGTGAGGAGCTCTTTGAGCGTGCGATCGTCGAACCCGGTCCCGACGTGGCCGACCGGCACGAGCTTGCCGTCCTTGTAGATGCCGATGATGAGGGCGCCGAGCGTCGACTGGCGACCGCCCTGTCCCGCGGTCCAGCCGCCGATCACGCAATCCATCGTCTTGTACGCCTTGATCTTCACCCACGCGGCCGATCGGCCCGAGACGTACGGCGCGTCGAGCCGTTTCGCGACGATCCCTTCGAGACCTTGCTCCTGCACCGCCTTGAAGAGCGCGATGCCGTTTCCCGGGAACCCGTCCGACAGGCGGATCGCGCCCATCGGCTCGAGCGCGGCCTCGAGGCGCTTCCGCCGGTCGCGCAGTGGCTGCCGGGTGAGGTCCTCGCCGTCGAGATAGAGGACGTCGAAGACCTCATAGACCACCGGCACGCTCTTCCGCAGCCGGCTCACCGCGCTGTCGTCGCGCTGATGCATGCGTGGCTGCAGCCGCTGGAACGACGGCACACCTTTTTCGTCGAACGCGACGATCTCGCCGTCGAGGATCGCCTGATAACCGCCGGTCAGCGCCTCGGCCGCCGCATGCGCCTCGGGGTACTGCTTCGTGCAGTCCAGGAGATTGCGGGTTTGCAGGCGCACTTCACCGCCGTCGACGAACGCGAGCGTGCGGACACCGTCCCACTTCGCCTCGTAGGTGAACTGCGGTGAGTCGAACGGCGCATCCGCCGTGATCGCGAGCATCGGCTCGATCTTCCGGTCGAGCGGATCGTCCTTCGGGGGCATGCCGTGCATGATCATCAGCCAGTCGCGGCCCTCGTGGGCCGTGGTCTGCACGATCACGTACTCGCCGACGAGGCGCGTGCCGTGGAACTGGATCTTGTATTCGCCGCCCTTCTCCCCGGTGCCGGGCTTCTCGAGCAGCAGGTCGTACGTCCCCTGATCCCAGATCGTCATCGAGCCCGCGCCGTAGCCATCGGGGATGACCCCGTGGAACGTGAGGTACTCGATCGGGTGGTCCTCGGTGTGGACCGCGAGCCGCCGTTTCCCGGCGACGAGCGGCGGACCCTGCGGCACCGCGAACGAAAGCAGCACGCCGTCGTGCTCGAGCCGGACGTCCCAGTGCAGCCGCGTCGCGTGATGCCGGTGCACGACGTAGCGCGCCTTCGGCGGTGCCGTCTGGACCGTGCCCTTCGGCTCGGGGGTCTTCTTGAAATCACGCTTTCGCTGGTATTCGGTCAGACTCACGGCCTACGCATTGTCAGGGGAGGAGCCCATGTCGTCGTTCACGGCCCTTGCCGACACGTTCCTCAAGGAGGAATTCGCCGAGTCGCCGGTCCTCGCCAGCAGCCTTGGGCTCACCGCGTACGACGAGAAGCTCGACGACGTCTCGGCCGACGCGTTCCGGCGGCATGACGAGCGATCCACGGCCTGGCTCGCGCGCTTCCGCGCGCTTTCTGATGACGCGCTGACCCCTGCGGAGCGGATCGACCGCGACTTCGCGTGCTCGATCCTGCGCGGCCGCGAGCTCACCGCGCCGCGCCGGAACTGGCAGCGCCAGCCCGCGACGTACCTCAACCCCGGACTGCAGGGCGTCTTCTCCCTCTTCCTCCACAAGCTGCGTCCGGAGAAGGACCTCGCCGACGCGGCCCGCGCCCGGCTGGCCGAGGTGCCGCGTGCGCTCCGGCAGGGCATGGACAACCTCGACTTCATGCTCGTCCCGCGGATCTACGTCGATCGAGCGATCGGCCAGGCTCGCGCCGCGGCGAAGTACGCGCGCGAGCTCGTGCCGCTCGAGGTGAAGGACGGCGCGACGCGGGAGAAGGTCGCGGCGGTCGGCGCCGAGGCGGGCGATGCGTTCGAGGCCTTCGCCAATTTCCTCGTCGAGAAGAAGGACAAGGCGAGCGGGGACTACGCCGTCGGCGAAGCTCTCTACACCGCGCTGCTCAAGGAGAAGGAGCTGCTCCCGTACGACGCCCGCGCGCTCCGCGAGCGCGGACGCGAGCAGTACGACCTCCTCGCCGCGGAGCTGCGCCGTCTGGCCAGCGAGATCGCGAGCACCGACGACTGGGTCGGCCTTCTCGAGAAGCTCAACAAGGTGCACGCCGCGACGCCCGACGCGATGCGCGCCGAATACGCCGAATGGACCGAGAACGCGCGGTCATTCCTGCGCGACACCGGGCTCGTCACGCTGCCGAAGGGCGAGCGCTGCACGGTCGAGCCGTCCCCACCGTTCCAGCGGCCGATCCTCGCGGTCGCCTCGTACAACCGGCCGCCGGCGTTCAGCGACTCGCTCGCCGGCCACTTCTTCGTCCCGTACCCGCCCGACAACACGCCGGAGGCGGAGGTCCAGAAGCGGCTCGAGGGAAACTGCAGCGCGGGGATCCCGACGACCGCGGTGCACGAGGCCTATCCCGGACACCACTGGCACCTCGTGATGGCGCACTTCAATCCATCGAAGCTGCGGCAGGTCTTCAGCACGTCGTACTTCTCAGAGGGTTGGGCGCTTTATGCGGAGCGCGTGATGCGCGAACAGGGCTTCTTCACCGACCCCAAGCACCAGCTCTACCAGTACGAGGCGACGATCTTCCGCGCGGCGCGGATCATCGTGGACACCAGCCTGCACCTGGGGGAGATGACGTTCGACGAGGCTGTGAAGTTCATGGTCGAGGAGGGCAACCTCACCGAGCCGAACGCGAGGGCCGAGGTCGGGCGCTACTGCTCGTGGCCGACCCAGGCATCGGCGTACCTCACCGGCATGCTCGAGATCGTCGACCTGCGGACGCGCTGGCTCGCGCAGAAGGGTCGGAACGACGTCCCGGCGCTCCGCGAATTCCACGACAAGCTGACGTCGAGCGGCGCGATGCCGACGAGTCTCGCGGAGCGCGCCCTCGGGAGCTAGATGGAGCGTTTCCTCGCGATCGTCGCGGTCCTCGCGCTGGTGTGGCTGGCGCTCGTCCTCCTGCTCGTCGTGCTGGGTCGGCGCGCGCTCGCGCGCGAGCTCGCGACGCTGATCCCGAATCTCACGCGCCTGTTCGCCGGGCTCGTACGCGATCCGCGCGTGCCGCGCCGCGCGAAGGTCGTCCTCGGCGTTGCGGCGCTCTACCTGGCGATGCCGATCGACCTCGTGCCCGACTTCATTCCCGTCGCCGGTCAGCTCGACGACGCGATCGTGGCCGCGGTCGCGCTCCGCTACGTCGTTCGGGTATCGCCGCCGAACATCGTGGCCGAGCACTGGCCCGGCGATCCCGCGACGCTCCATCGGATCCTCTGGCTCGCCCGCGCCTGACTTGACCCGACCTTGACCCGGGGGTGTACGCTGCGCGCGGCTGGCCGCGCGACGAGCGGCGTCCGGAGGTGGCGGCATGGCTCGGTCCATTTGGAAAGGCTCGATGCAGTTCGGGATGGTGAACATCCCGGTCGCGCTGTACGTCGCGACGGAAAGCACCTCGAAGGTGTCGTTCAACCTCCTCTGCCCCGATCACAAGACGCGCATCAAGAACAAGCGCTGGTGTCCCGTCGGCGAGCACGAGGTCGCCTCGACGGTGAAGGGCTACGAGTACGAGAAGGGCTCGTACGCGATCTTCTCGGACGACGACCTCGAGAAGCTGCCCCTCAAATCCAGCCGATCGATCGACATCGCGGGGTTCGTGAAGAGCGAGGAGCTGCCGGGCGAGCTCTATTACCAGAACGCCTACTACCTCGAGCCCGACAAGGGGGCGCTGAAGCCGTACGCGCTGCTCATGAAGACGCTCGAGAAGACGGATCGCGTCGCGGTCGCGAAGTTCGCCCTCCGCGAGCGGGAACGGCTCGTCTCGATGCGGGCGCACGACAACGTGCTCGTCCTCAACACCCTGCACTGGCCGGACGAGATCCGGTCCGCCGAGGAGCTCACCTTGCCCGACGACGTGAAGGTCGCGCCGGCCGAGCTCAAGATGGCGGAGAGCCTCGTCGACATGATGGCGATGGAGTTCGATCCCGGCGAGTTCCGCGACGAATACAAGCAGGCGTTCGAGAAGATCCTCGACGCGAAGGTGAAGGGTCGCGAGGACCTCGTCGAGGCACCGGAGCCCGAGGCGGAGACGGCCGTCGCCGACCTCATGTCCGCGCTCAAGGCCTCCGTCGCGAAGGCGAAAGAGGAAGAGAAGAAGGGCGGACGCGCCGCCCGCGGTGGCCACGAGTCGATCGGACGCGGCAAGGCCGCGAAGACCGCGAAAGTGGCGCGTAAGAAGGCGTCCTAGCCGGCTGGTCACGCAAGCGCGGGCCGCATACTCGAGCGGATGCCGAGAGCGGCCCGCGGCGGGTCAGATCGTCCCACCCTCCTCGAGGCACCGAGCGCCCGGGCCGGGCTGCCGCGCTCGCTCGCACCGATGCGGCCGCGTCTCGCGGCGGAGGGCTTCAACTCCCCGGATCACCTCTTCGAGCTGAAGTGGGACGGCATCCGCGCCCTCGTCTCGACGGATCAGGCGGGCCTGCGGATCGTCGATCGGAACGGGGGCGACCTCTTGGGCGCGATGCCCGAACTCAGGACGCTGCGACTCCCCGAGGGCACGCTCCTCGACGGCGAGATCATCGTCTGCGACTCGCGGGGCCGTCCGAATTACGACCTCCTGGTCGGCCGGCTCGGCCCGAAGGCCAGCAAACGCGGGAAGGGGCCGCTGTTCGTCGCGTTCGACCTGCTCTACGAGGACGGCGCGCCGCTGCTCGGGCTACCGCTCGACGAACGGCGCGCGCGCCTCGCGGGTCAGGGGCTCGCCCAGAAGGGGCTCGTCGTGCCCGAGCACCTCGAGAACGACGGCGAGCCGTTCCTCGAGGTCGTCGCGGAGTACGAGCTCGAGGGCGTGATGGCGAAGCGCCGCGACGGGCGCTACGTGCCCGGCACGCGGAGCGCGGACTGGCTCAAGTGCCTCGTCTCGCCGCGGGCCGACGTCGTGATCGGCGGCCTGGTCCTCGACGAGCAGCGCGGCGCGCGGGCGCTCCTCTGCGGCTGGATGAACGACAACGGCGCGCTCACCTACGCCGGTGAGGCGTACGTGCCGCCGTTCCTCGGTGCGTGGGTGGACGCCGCGACGCGCAGCTTCCGCGCGGAGGGTTCGCCGTTCCTCGGGCCGTTCCCGCTTCGGCCAGGGATGGTCTGGCTCCGCCCTGCGCTCGTCGCGATCGTCGACCACGAATCCATCGAGCGCGGCGTGCTGATCGACGCGCGATTCCGCGCGCTCCGCTTCGATGCGCGGCTCGACGACTGCCGGATCGAGGAGCCGGTCGAGGTCCCCGAGTTCCCGCCGACCGGCGGCACCGATCGCCCGCGCCTCGTGGTGCTACACGCGCTGCCGTTCCGCTTCGACTAGCCCTCCGGTATCATTGGAAAAACCCCGGAGGTCAGCGCCCGTGCCGAAGTTCGTGTTCGTGACCGGAGGGGTCACCTCCTCGCTTGGGAAGGGCATCACCGCCGCGTCGCTCGGCCGCATCCTCGCGGCCCGTGGCCTCTCCGTCGCGTCGCTCAAGATGGACCCCTATCTGAACGTCGACCCCGGCACCATGTCGCCGTACCAGCACGGCGAGGTCTTCGTCACCGAGGACGGCGCCGAGACCGATCTCGACCTCGGCCACTACGAGCGGTTCATCGACCGCAACGTCACGCGGGCCTCCAACCTCACGACCGGTCAGATCTACAACGCCGTCATCGCGAAGGAGCGCCGCGGGGACTATCTCGGCGCCACCGTGCAGGTCATCCCGCACGTCACGAACGAGATCAAGGCCCGGATCAACCGCGTCGCGCGCGAGGCGCAGGCCGAGGTGGTCGTCGTCGAGGTCGGCGGCACGGTCGGCGACATCGAGTCGCTCCCCTACCTCGAGGCGATCCGCCAGTTCCGCAACGACGTCGGCCGCCAGAACGTCCTCTACATCCACCTGACGCTCCTCCCGCGGGTCGTCGGCGGCGAGCTGAAGACGAAACCGACGCAGCACTCGGTGAAGGAGCTGCGCTCCATCGGTATCCAGCCCGACGTGATCATCGCGCGCGCGGACGTGCCGATCGACGACGAGCTGCGCGAGAAGATCGCGCTGTTCTGCGACGTGAAGCTCGACAACGTCGTGTCCGAGCCGGACGCGTGGTCGATCTACGCGGTGCCGCTCATGCTCGAGGAATCGGGTGTCGGGAAGATCGTGGTGGACGAGCTCGGCCTGACGGATCGCGCGACGGAGCCGGACCTCGCGGAATGGCGCGCGCTCGTCGAGAGCATCAAGACCGCGCGCATCCCGCTCGAGATCGGCCTCGTCGGCAAGTACATCGAGCTCCGCGACGCATACCTGTCGGTCGCGGAGTCGATCAAGCATGCGAGCTGGGCCGCCGGGTGCAACGTGAAGATCCGTTGGATCGACAGCGAGAAGCTCGAGCACGGTGGGGACACGGAGCCGCTCGCCGGGCTCGACGGGATCGTCATCCCCGGCGGCTTCGGCTATCGCGGGATCGAAGGGAAGGTCCAGGCGGCGCGGTACGGACGCGAGCGCCAGATCCCGACGCTCGGGCTCTGCATGGGCATGCAGTGCATGGTCATCGAGCTCGCGCGCACGGCCCTCGGCACCGATGACGCGAACTCGACCGAGTTCGACGCATTCACCCCGCATCCGGTGATCGACCTCCTGCCCGAACAAAGAGATGTGAATGAAAAGGGCGGCACGATGCGTCTCGGCTCGTACCCCTGCGTGCTGACCGAAGGGTCGCTCGCCCATCGCGCGTACAAGCAGCCGATCGTGCTCGAGCGGCACCGTCACCGCTGGGAGTTCAACAACGCGTACCGCGAGCTGCTCGGCAACCACGGGATGCGATTCACCGGCCTCTCGCCCGACGGACGGCTGGTCGAGATCAGCGAGCTCGAAGGCCATCCGTTCTATCTGGGCACGCAGTACCACCCTGAGTTCCGCTCCCGGCCCAACCGTCCGCACCCGCTGTTCGTTGCGTTCATCCAGGCCGCGCTGGAATACGCTCGAGCGAACGGCCGCGCGGAAGCGCAGCTCCCACGGATGCAGGAGACACCGGCATGAAGCTCTTCCTCGACACGGCGGAGTTCGACGAGATCAAGCAGGGCGTCGACTGGGGCGTCGTCGACGGCGTGACGACGAACCCGACGCTCATCGCGAAGGCCGGTCAGGACCACGAGACCCAGGTGAAGAAGATCTGCGGGATCGTCGGCAACGTCTCGGCGGAGGTCGTGAGCGAGAAGCGCGACGACATCCTCGTCGAGGGTCGCCGCCTCGCCTCGTGGCACAAGAACGTCATCGTCAAGGTCCCGATGACGCCCGACGGGCTCGCCGCGGGCAAGATCCTCGGGGGCGAGGGCGTGCGGATCAACGTGACCCTGTGCTTCAGCGTGAACCAGGCGCTGCTCGCCGCCGCGATCGGGGCGTACATCATCAGCCCATTCGTCGGACGGGTCGATGACATCAACGAGGACGGCATGCAGATCGTCCGCGACATCGTCGCGGCGTACCGGCAGCAGCCGGCGATCAAGACGAAGGTCCTCGCCGCGAGCCTCCGCGGCCCGCTCCATGTCAGTCAGGCCGCGCTCGCGGGCGCCGACATCGGGACGCTGCCGTTCACGGTCCTGCAGGCGATGTTCAAGCACCCGCTCACCGACTCCGGGCTCAAGCGGTTCAAAGAGGACTACCTGAAGAGCCAGGAAGCGAAGCCGGCGCGCAACGGAGAGCCCGTCGCGAAGCGCTAGCTGTGCGGCGGCTCCCCCACCACGAGCTCGCGCGGATCGGCGGCGTGCACCCCGCAGAGATCGAGGACGCACAGCGTCATCGCGAGCTGTTCGTTGATCCGTCCGGTCTTGATCGCGATGTCCGTCGCGTAGAGGACCTCGTACGCGCGGATGATGTCGGCCCGCACGAGGCGGCGCGCGAACGCCTGCCACTTCCCGATGGCGTACGCCGAGCTCCGGATCGCCTTGGCCATCCGCTCCGCATCGGCGCCGGTCTTCATCGCCGATGCGAAGAGCAGCACCCGGAATTGCCAGAGCAGCAGCGCCAGGATCTGCTGCGGGGCCTGACCCTCTGAGAGGAGCGTCTCGAGCCGTTTGATCGCCGTCTGCGGATCGTGTCGCACGACGGCCTGGGTCAGCTCGAAGACGTCCGTCTCGATCGCGCCGCTCACGAGCGCGCGCACGTCGGCGCCGGTCACGCGCGCGCCCGCGGCGAACGCGCCGAGCTTCGCAAGCTCCTGATCGACCCGCTCGCTGTCCGCGCCGACCGCGGCGCCGAGCTCGTTGATCGCGTCAGGCGCGAGCTCCACGCCGAGGAGCGTCGCTCGCGCCGCGATCCAGCCACCCAGCTCCCCCGGCCCCAGGCGCGGGATGTGCTCGATCGTCCCACCCGCCGCCTCGACGACTGACGCCAGATCCGTCGATGCTCCCGGCGGCACCCGCGCCGGCTCAGGCGTCGGCTTCGCCTTCGCCGGCGCGCGCCGGCCGCGGGCCTGGATCTTCGTCTCGCTCACGAGCACGAGCGCCGCTTCCACGGGGAATCGCACGACCACCGACGTGTCCTTCAACGCCTCGGCGTGCTCGACGACGACGATCCGCAGCTCGTCGACGGCATCGAAGAGCCCCTGCGACGCGCCAGAGAGCTCGATCGCGGCCGGCTCGGTCGTGCGCGCGTCGTGCCGGGACAGCCCGAGCCGCGCCCCAAGGTCCGCGGTCCGCTGCGCTCGGAGGTTCGACGATCGCTCGTCGCCGCTCGCCAGGGCCGCCACGAGCTCGGCGGCACGGAGCCGCGCACGATACGGATCCTCGCCGTGGATCAAATACAACGGCCGGGCCGGTGACACCCGTCCGAGCCTAGCGGCCGACGGCCGGCCCCAAATCAGGTAGGCGCGGGATGCCTTGCGGCCGCGGCGGCGGAAGGCCGTTCGCGTGGGCGTGGACCGCGAGGCGCGCGCCATCCGCGGTCACTTCGACGGTGCCGTCGCGATCCGTGCGAAAGGTCGGCACCCCGGCGAGCGCCGCGAGCGTCTCCGCTGTCGGATGCCCATAACGGTTGTCGAGCCCGACGGAGATGAGCGCCACTTCGGGCCGGACCGCGCTCACGAGCGGGCCCGCGTACGGCGTCGCCGCGCCGTGATGCGGCGGCACGTAGATGCGCGCGCGCAGTGTTTCGGGAGCGAGGAGCAGATCGGCCTGCGCAGCCTCGGTCGCGTCTCCGCTGAAGAGCGCACTGACCGGGCCGAGCTCGAGCCGCAGCACGAGTGACGGGACATCGACGAGCGGGTCGCCGTTCGGCGCGAGGACGACGATCCGCGCCGAGCCGAGGCGCACGACGGCTCCGCTCGCCACGTCGGCGCGCGCGATGCCGTGCGCGGCGACCCGAGCGTTCCACGCGTCGGCGAGCGGACCGGCGTTCAGGCCGCGCGGCGCGAGGGCAAGGCCGACGTCGTACCGATCGAGCACCGCGATCAGCCCGGCGCCGTGGTCGAGGTGCGCATGGGTGAGCGCGACGAGGTCGATGCGTCGCCGCCAGGCCGGGAGGCTCGCGCCGAGCTCGGCCAGCAGGCGATTCGGGTCGGGACCGCCGTCGATGAGCGCGACCTTGCCGCCGGCCTCGACGAGGAACGCATCCCCTTGACCGATGTCGAGCGCGCGGATGCGGAACGCGGGCGAGGCCGTCGCGAGGATGCCGGCGACGATCGCCGCGACCACGAGGACCGGAGCGCACGCGATCGCGACCGCGCGTCGCGAGGGCCGCGCGGTGACCGCGGGTGGCCGCGGGAGAGCAACGCGCGCGATCGGCAGGTGGATCCGTCGCGCGGCGACGACCGCACCCGCGCACGCGGCCGCGAGCACCAGCGCTGTCACCGGCCCGCGTGGCACGTCGACCGCGGCCAGCGGTAGCGCCGCTGCCGTCTCGACGATCACCCGGAGCGCGAACGCGACCGCGTAGGCGGCGAGCGCGAAGGGCCGCGCGAGATCGGGCGAGATCGCGCCCGCCGCGATGGTCGCGACGCTCGTCACCATGAGCGCGGGAAACAGCGGGACGGCGACGAGATTCGCGACCGGCGACACGAGCGAGATCCGGCCGAAGATGCCGGCGACGAGCGGAAGCGTCGGCAGCGTCGCCGCGAGCGTGGCGGCGAGACCCTCGCCGATCAGCGCCGGGAGACGGGCGAGCCGCTTCGCGAGCGGCGCCTGAAAGGCGAGCAGGCCCGCGGTCGCTCCGGCGCTCAGCAGGAAGCTCGCGTCGCCGAGCGTCGCCGGATCGATCGCGAGCATGACCGCGATCGCAGCGCAGAGGCCGTTCGCCGCGGCCGCCCGACGACCGAGGGCGAGGCCGAGCGACGTGATCGCGGCCATGACCGCGCTCCGCACGACGCTGGCACCGAGACCGACGAGCAGGCTGTAGAGGACCACCGCCGTGACCGTGGCGAGCGCGCGGATGCGCGGGCCCGTTCGTCCGCGCAGGAGCGCGCCCACCGCCGATGCGACGAGCGTCATGTTGAACCCCGAGATCGCGAGCAGGTGGCTCGTGCCGCTGCGGGCGAAGGCATACGCGAGGTCGGCGCTGATGCTCGCGCGATCGCCAAGCGCGATGCCGAGCAGGATCCCGCTCTCCGGCTCCGGGACCAGCCGTCGGAGCGGCTCGCCGAGCGCCTCGCGAAGCTCGGCGAAGGCGTCCGACGGAGCGACCGCGGCGGGGACCGCGAGGCGCAGCGCGGAGAGCAGCGCGATGACGGCGGCGGCGCCCCACGCGAGCCGGCGCGTCCGTTCGAGGCTGACGAACGCGAGCCCGGCGCAGGCGATCACGAGCCCGACGGCGACAACGGGTACGAGCGCCGGCGCCGCGCCGGCGACGAGGGCGGTCGCGATCGCGACGATCGCGGACGGGAGCAGCGGGAGGGCGGTCATCGCACGCTGACGAGATCGCGCAGGTCCGCGAAGACGCGTGGCGAGAGGAGGCCGCGGGTCTGGAGCTCGTCCACGCTCGCGAACGGCTTGACGCTCCGGGCTCGGACGATCGCGGCCGCGGTCGCCGGACCGACGCCGGGCAGCGCGTCGAGCTCGGTCGCGGTCGCGGTGTTGAGGTTGACTTTCGTCTCCGCGGCACTGCCGGCGGCGCCGGCGGGCACGGCCTCGCCGGGCCGCGGGACGTAGATCCGCATCCCGTCGCGCAGCGGCGCCGCCTTGTTGAGGGCGAAGAGGTCCGCGTCGCCGGTCATCCCGCCGGCCGCGAGCAGCGCGTCCAGGACGCGCGATCCGGACGGAAGCCGGACGACGCCTGGATGCGCGACCGCGCCGACGACATCGACGACAACGATCGGCTGCGGCGTGGGTGCGGGCGTCGGCTCCGGCGCAGCCTCGACCGCGGGTGGTTCATCGCGGGACCGTGCGACGACCGAGAGGCCGGCGGCACCGAGCGCGAGGATCGGGATGAGCACGAGGATCCAGCGACGCATGGGTCGGACGATGCGCACGGCCTCGGCGTCGCGACCAGCGGTCCATTCGGTGCACGCGGGGGGTCCGTTCGGCTACGCGGGGCTAGCCGATCAGTTCGCGCGCTTCCCCGTTTGGGGCGGAGCCATCTGGGCGATGGACACCGGAAGGCTCCCCGCGGCAGCCCCATCGATCTCGAGGTCGAACCGATGGGTGCCGAAGGTCGTGAAGCTCAGGTTGTTCAGCTCGACGATGACGTTCACGTCCTGGCCGGCGATCGCGTTGACCGAGATCTCCGGCGCGTTCGGCATCGCCTGCCCGCCATCCGGCCGGCGCAGCCGGACGACGACGGCGTGCGTTCCGGCATCGAGGCCGAGGATCGCGACCAGGAACATCCGCGGATGCTGCGCCGGTAGTCCGGTCACGCTGATGTTCCGGAACACCCCGAGGATGCTGAGCTTGCCGTCCTGCCCGACCACGGCGTGGTCGCAGAGCGCGGCGAGTCGGATCTCGGGCGCACTCACCGTTCGGTCACGACGTTGACGAGCCTATCGGCAACGACGATGACCTTCTGGACGCGCTGCCCGGCGATCGCCGCGGTCACCTTCGGGCTGGCAAGGGCCGCCTGCTCGAGCGCCTTGTCCGGCGTACCCGCGGGCAGCTCGAGCCGGTCGCGGACCTTGCCGTTGACCTGCGCGACCACGGTCACGACCGTATCGCGCGCCACGGTCGGGTCGAACGCTGGCCAGCGCTGCCGGTGGACGGACCCCGTGCCGCCACGGCGCTGCCACAGCTCCTCGGCGATGTGCGGCGCGAACGGGGCGAGCAGCAGGACGAGCGCGTCCGCCGCGTCGTCGCGGCTCGGGCCGTTCGCGTGGAACGTCGCGGTCGAGAGCTCCATCATCGCGGCGACCGCGGTGTTGAAGTGATACGCCTGCAGGTCCTCGGTCACCTTCTGGATGGTCCGCTGCACCATGCGGTCGAGCTCCGCGTCGCGCGTTCCGCTCGCGTTCCGTTCGGTCAGTCCGAGCGTCCAGACACGATGCAGGAATCGCGAGGAGCCTTCGATGCCGGCCGCGTCCCAGTCGTTCCCCTCGGTCCACGGACCCATGAACATCACGAACAGCCGGACCGTGTCGGCGCCGTACCGCTTGACGTATTCGTCCGGCGCCTCCACGTTGCCGCGCGACTTCGACATCTTGCGGCCCTTGAACACGATCGTCCCCTGGTTGCGCAAGTGCTTGACGGGCTCGTCGAACCAGAGGTAACCGAGGTCGCGCAGCGCCTTGCAGACGAATCGCATGTACAGCAGGTGCAGGATCGTGTGCTCGACGCCGATCGTGTAGCGGTCGACCGGCAGCCACTTCTTGCCGACCTCGGCGTTCATGAACGCCGTGTCGATCCGTGTGTCGACGTAGCGGTACATGTACCAGGAGGAGTCGACGAAGGTGTCCATCGTGTCGGTCTCGCGCTTGGCCGGTCCGCCGCACTTCGGACAGGTCGTGTCCACGAACGACGGCAGCTTCGCCAGCGGCGAGCCGCCGCGGCCGGTGAACTGCGCGTCGCGCGGCAGGATCACCGGCAGCTCCGATTCCGGCACCGGGACGATGCCGTCGGTATCGCAGTACACCACCGGGATCGGCGTCCCCCAGTAGCGCTGGCGCGAGATGAGCCAGTCGCGCAGCCGGTAGGTGACGCTCGGCTTGCCGATGCCGGTCTTCTTCGCCTCCGAGGCGATCGCTTTCTTGCCGACCTCGCTGGACGTCCCGCTGTACGGACCGCTTCGGACCATCGTGCCGGCGCCGGTGTACGCGACGTCGAGCGACGCGCGGGTTGCCGCTTCGCGGCCGGAGGCCCCTACCCCCGCATCGGGCGAGATCACTTCCTTGATCGGCAGGCCGAACTGCTTGGCGAACGCGAAGTCGCGCTCGTCGTGCGCCGGGACGGCCATGATCGCGCCGGTCCCGTAGCCCGCCAACACGTAGTCGGCGATCCAGATCGGGATCCGCTCGCCGGAGAAGACGTTCGTCGCGAACGCGCCGGTGTCGACCCCGGTCTTCGCGCGCTCCTCGTTGATCCGATCCATCTCCGATTCATTGCGAGCGGTCGCAACGTACGCGTCGACGGCGGCCTTCTGGGACGGCGCGGTGATCACCGGGACGAGCGGGTGCTCGGGTGCCAGGACCATGAACGTGGCGCCGTAGATCGTGTCGGGTCGCGTGGTGAAGAAGCGGATCGCCGCGTCGCGGTGGCCCTCCACGGGGAACTGGATCTCGGCGCCCTCGGAGCGTCCGATCCAGTTCTGCTGCTGCACGCGCACGCGCTCCGGCCAGTCCAGCCCCTCGAAGCTCAGCAGCTCGTCGGCATAGTCGGTGATCTTGTAGAACCACTGGGTCAGGTCCTTCTTCACGACGATCGAGTCGCAGCGCTCGCACCGGCCGTTGATGACCTGCTCGTTCGCAAGGACGGTCTCGTCCCGAGGGCACCAGTTCACCGCGGCGGTCGCGCGGTAGGCCAGGCCCTTCTCGTACAGCTTCAGGAACATCCACTGGTTCCAGCGGTAGTACTCCGGGTAGCAGGTGATGACCTCGCGGCGCCAATCGATCGCGGCGCCCATCCGCATGAACTGCTCGCGCATCTGGGCCATGTTCTTTTCGGTCCAGGCCGCCGGATGCATGTGCCGATCGATCGCGGCGTTCTCGGCGTTGATCCCGAACGCATCGAAGCCCATCGGGAAGAGCACGTTGTGCCCGCGCATCCGGATGAACCGCGCGGCGCAGTCCGCGGGTGCGTACGCGTACCAGTGGCCGACGTGCACGTCCCCCGACGGGTACGGGAAAGCGGTCAGGAAGTAGAAGTTGGGTTCGTCGCTCTCGTCCGGCGTCTCGTAGAGGCCCGTCGATGCCCAGTGCGCCCGCCACTTCGGCTCGATCGCCGATGGCGCGTAGCGCTCGGTCTTCTTCGTCTCGCTGGTCATCGCGGCACCTCCTTGCGGAAAATCAAACGGCCCCCCGTCCTTAGTGAGAGGACGGAAGGGCCACTTCCGCGGTACCACCTCAGTTGAGACTCCGACCTGTGTGCGGTGGAGCTGAGGGGATTCGAACCCCTGACCCCCACACTGCCAGTGTGATGCGCTACCACTG
>Ga0070698_100001141_pt1 | contig 29394 bp, 28 predicted proteins | sample KBSK1502metaG_FD_65477 | JGI IMG/M metagenome (GOLD analysis project Ga0070698, IMG submission 65477) | Corn, switchgrass and miscanthus rhizosphere microbial communities from Kellogg Biological Station, Michigan, USA - KBS K1-50-2 metaG | ecosystem: Host-associated > Plants > Roots >...
ATGGCGATCCGGAAGAGAGGGATGAGAACCCTGCCGCAAACGTTGCTGGAGGCATTGTTCGAACTTGAACGAGATTCGGTTATTCTCAATGCACTCGGCCCGATCCGCGACGAGTTCCTGGATTTAAAACATCGAGAGTGGACCGATTATCACCGGAGTGTGTCAGGCTGGGAGATTGAGAACTATCTGACACTGTTTTGAAACGCCAATAGCGCCGTAAACGGAGGATGTGATTGGTGATTGGTGAGAGGCCAGCTACGCCGACTTGTCCAACGAAGCCTCCCCTGAGAATTCTAACCATGCCCAACGGTTGGCGAAGTTGGAAGGTGCAAAAGAAACTTAGCCCAGGCCGCCCTTCGCAGACTACGGCGCGCCCGACTGGGTTCGAGGACGCACATACCGCGGCGTGTGGCCGCGACGTAGGCCTTGCGGAGTCAGGGTGGAGGCTTTGCGGAACCCTGGGTGCCGGCAACAAAAAGCGCGTAGCTCTGAAGGAGCGAAAGAATCGTTCCGAACGCAGAGCCATAAAAGCCGCGTAGGATTTGAGAATGACGATAAGCTGCGACGTCGCATGTTTTCTCCCGCTCCTTCAGAGCGGTCCACGTTTAACAATCAATACCCAGGGTTCCGCCAAGCCTCCACCCTGGGCTAAGTCCTGTAACCGCTTCGCGCTAGAGAATAGCCACACCGCCCGACACGTATCTCACTTCTCACCAGTCGCCAGTCACTTCTCACCTCTCACCGTTCTTCGTTGCCGGCGTTGTCGGCGCTATCGGCGCTATCGGCGTTTCAGGAGAGTGTATCCCGATCACTCATCGAAATCTAGCAACCAGCTCTGATGAAGACCTTTGATGTAGCTGTTCTCGGAGTTGGTGGGATCGGCAGCGCGGCTTGTTACCATCTGGCTCGAACTGGGCTCCGCGTAGTAGGAATTGAGCAGTTTTCGATTCCGCACTCTCGCGGTAGTTCCCATGGAGTGACCCGTATCCTTCGTGAAGGGCTGCATGAAAACGAAACCTATGTTCCTTTGGTGCGACGAGCGCTTGAGCTTTGGCGCGAGCTGGAAAAGATCAGCGGCACCCAATTGTTCTACCAAACCGGCAGTCTGGATATTGGATTACCGGAGTCGTCGATCGTTATTGGATCTCTGAATTCGTGCCGGCGCTGGTCCATTCCGCACGAGATGTTCGCGGCCGGCGAGTTGCGCCGTCGCTATCCTGTCCTCCGAATCTATGATGAGATGGTGGCCATTTTTCAGCCGAACTCCGGGTTTGTTTTGGCGGAAGGATCGATCACAGCGCATGTGAACGGCGCCTGCGATCATGGTGCTGAGATTCATGGGCACGAGAAAATGATCGATTGGGATGCAAATGGGGCCGGCTACACGATTCAAACGACTCATGATCGGTACGAAGTGGGACAGATCGTGTTCACCGTCGGCGCTTGGGCATCAAAAGTAGCTGGACCGGGCGTTCAGGTCCGACCCGAACGCGCAGTACTCGGTTGGTTTCAGCCTAAGGAAAATGCTGCGCGGTTTGGATTCGGATCGCTTCCGGTGTGGATCATTGATTCTCCAGATGGCGGTCATTTCTACGGACTTCCGGTTTTTGGAATTCCTGGTTTCAAGCTCGGCCGATTATCACGCAACCTGGACGAAGTTGATCCCGATCTTCCTCTGCTGGAACCCGATTCTCGAGATGAACAAGATCTCCGACAGTTTTTGGAAAAACATTTTCCCGATGCCAATGGCTCTCTTTTGTCGATGCAGACCGCCTTTTTTGAACACTCACCCGATCGTCATTTTATTATTGGCGAATTGCCCGATTTTCCTGGAGCGTGGGTGATTGCAGGGTTGAGTGGACACGGGTTCAAGTACGCGAGCGCACTCGGTGAACTCGCCAAAGACCTGTTGGTGCGGCGAAAAAGCGGATACGATTTGGCCCCGTTTCGTTTGGGCCGGTTCTGATCGTTACAGGTTACAGGTTGCGGGTTGCAGGTTGCGGGTTGCAGGTTGGCGCGATGCGCGAGCGGGTCCTTACGACGATTCGACGTGGCCGATCGCAGGTTGTGTCAAAACCTCTCGGCATATATTCCGCGGACACGCAGGAGCGTATCCCTACCGCGTGACGCGGAGAAGCGCATCCCTACCGAAGCGAACTTGCAACCCGCTAGCTGTAACTTGTAACCTACAACTTGTCGTGTTAACTCGAACGTTCCGCTATGGTCTTTCCGCATCAACAAACGCTGGCTAAGTCCGCAAGCCTGAAAGGGACTTCGCTTCACACCGGTGAAGAGGTGAGCGTAACTCTGAAGCCGGCCCCAATCGATCACGGGATCAAATTCAAACGGGTTGACCTCCCGGACGAGCCAACGGTCGAAGCCAGAATCGAGAATGTCAGGCTGGTGGAACGGGCCACAACCCTAGCGGAAGGAAACGTCAAAGTTCATACCGTCGAGCATCTGCTCTCTGCCCTTCACGGAATGGGGGTGGATAACGCAGTTGTGGAGATGAACGGCAATGAAATGCCGATCGCCGACGGTAGCGCCCGAGCCTACGTGGAACTGATCAAAAAATGTGGCCTTCAGGAACAGAGCGCTTTCGCCAAGGTCTTTGAAATTCGGGATACATTACATATTGAGACCAAGAGCGGTTCGCTCTTGATTCTGGTACCCGATGAAAGATTCCGAATTTCCTGTACCCAGGTCGGTCCGGAGGGAAGGTTCACCCAATATTATTCCACCGAGATCACCCCGGAGATCTATGAAAAAGAAATAGCCCAAGCTCGAACCTTTGTGTTTTTCGAGGATGTGAAGCCATTGCTCGATAAGGGATTGATTCGGGGAGGGAGTCTGGAAACAGCGATCGTTATTCGCGGCGATTCATTGATGAGCAAAGAACCGTTGCGCTATCCAGACGAGTTTGTCCGGCACAAGATCTTGGATGTCGTAGGAGATCTTTTCTTGGCGGGTTGCCGGATCCGCGGCCATGTCATTGCGGTGAAGCCAGGCCATGCCGCGAATAGCGAGTTGACCAAGGCGATATCAAAACGGTACGCCCAAATGCTGGCGATGGTTCCACCCCAGGTCATCCCTCGCGGATCAGCGGTGATGGATGTGACCGACGTTCAAGCGGTTTTACCCCACCGGTTTCCGTTCCTGCTGGTTGATCGAATCCTGGCGTTTGAAGGTGAGAACAAGATCATTGGGATGAAGTCGGTCACGATCAATGAGCCGTATTTCCAGGGGCACTTTCCTGGTCATCCGGTGATGCCGGGAGTATTGCAGTTGGAAGCCATGGCTCAAGTAGCGAGTATTCTGATGAGCAAGCGGACTTCGTTGAGCGGAATCGGGTATTTCATGAGCGCCGATGAAGTAAAGTTCCGCAAACCCGTGCATCCTGGAGACACTTTGATCATCGAAGGAGAACTGTTACGGGCCAAGGCTACGATCGCCAAGGCCAGTTGTCGTTGTTTGGTCAATGGAGAAGTAACTTCTGAAGCGATATTGATGTTTGCTTACGTTGCGCAATGAACGTTCACCCGACGGCGATCATCGATCCCGAAGCTGAGATTGGCGCCGACGTAACCATTGGTCCCTATTGTGTGATTGGGCCCGCCGTGGTGTTGGGCGAAAGCTGTTGGCTCCAGAATCATGTTACTCTCTGCGGACCTTCTAAGATCGGGTTACGCAATCGTTTCTATGCGTATTGTTCAATTGGCCAACAAAGCCAAGATCTGAAATACGCCGGTGAACCGACTTATCTGGAGATCGGGAACGAGAATGTATTCCGGGAATTCGTCACTGTCAGCCGAGCAACGGGAAAAGGGAATGTGACTCGGATCGGCAACCAAGGAAACTTTTTAGCCTACAGCCATATCGCGCACGATTGCGACGTCGGAGATCGAGTGATTTTTTCCAACAACGCCACATTGGGGGGACATGTCATTGTCGAAGAATACGCCGTATTAGGCGGACTCACCGCAGTCCATCAGTTCTGCCGAATTGGGAAGCATGCCATTACCGGTGGTTGTACGAAAATCGTTCAAGATGTGCCTCCTTTCATGATCGTCGATGGGAATCCAGCCGAGGTAAGAGGGGTTAATCTGGTGGGATTGGAGCGACGCGGATTCAACCCCGATACCGTCCGAGCATTAAAAGAGGCGTATCGCATCCTGTACCGGGCCAAACTAAATACCAAGCAGGCTCTGGAAGAGTTGGGAAGGAACGGGCTCGCGGAAACATCGGAGGTAAACGATTTGATGAAGTTTATCGAGAGAAGCGAGCGAGGGATAGTGAGGTAGAGTAACGCCGGCAGCGCCGGCTTGTCCGAGAACGCTGGGAACTGAGTTGTGTGTCGGCGGATGGGCGTGACGGCGTAGCGGCGTGTCCGCGAAATCCGAATGGCGAGTTTTTCGCGTGCAGCCGGAGGGGTTTTTATACCCCTTTTGGAGTAAATTGGACTCGGAAGGAGTTTACCATCGACCATCCCCTATGCCAGGGCATATGCTCGCCGGAAATGGGTCGTAATGAGAACCTTCCGCACAGGTATCTGGACCTCGACTAGCCTGGAGCCAGCTCTGATCAGGCTTAGTGCCGCCGACGAAATGCAGGAGTTTTGGGAAGCAAGCAAGGCGCTCCTGCACCTGGCGTTACCGATCCACTTTTGTTGTCTTTGTTTCCGGCCTTTTATTGTGATGCCGGCAACGGTATTTCGCGAACGCGATCCGTTTGCAAACGATGCCGAATTCCAGCGTTTTCGGGAGCTGTGCCCGTTTAGTTCTTATCTTGAGCACCATCTCGGTGTCCGGGTGATCCGACTAAGCGACATCATCGACACAGCGCGGCTGGTTAAGACCGAATTCTTCCGATTGTTCATGCGGCCTTGTGGTGACCGGTATCAGACTTATCTCGTTCTGTGGGAGTCAGGCATTTTTCAAGGACTGATTGGGCTGCATCGAACGGCGCAGCAGCGAGACTTCACGGATACCGAAATGCACCTACTCGAGCAATTGTATCCACATTTCGAGAACGCGGGGAGGCGAGTGCTTACCTCACACCGCGAGAAGGCTAGAAGAATGTCTCTGGAGATTCTTCTCGGTCGTCTTCCGATCGCCACGATTATTCTGGACTGGGATCTTCGGGTTACCTATCGCAACCGCGCCGCGGAAGAACTGGGAGTACTGTGGAATCTTGGACCTCAAGCCGCCCGGAGCTTAAAGCCAAGCCAACATTTTGAAATACCGCCGGAGATTGTCGAAAGTTGTCGGAATCTGAAAAACACCTGGAACCGCGGCGATAGCAGTACCGATCCGCTAGGAACTGATAACCATCTGGTTGTCGAGCACCAACATCTCTTAGGTCTGCGCGCATCGGTGAATGTCTTGCAGATGGATGCAGCGCCGTTAAGTCTGCCGATGTTCTTAGTCACGTTAGAGAATCGAGGGGGATCGCTTGGTGAAGCTGACGGGGATCTCAATGGTAATCGGCTTGCTTTGTGGGCCTGTCTGACTCGCAGCGAGCAGCGAGTGGCGCGGTTAGCGGGACAAGGCCGTCGGAACGCCGAAATTGCGCACCTATTGAGTAAGAGCCCAATGACCGTGAAGAAACAGCTCCAATCGGTCTATCAAAAGCTCGACGTAACGGGCCGCGGTCGGCTGATCGCCTTATTGTGTTCAGCTAAAGATCCCCCTGCCGAAAGAGGACTCGATCACTCCAGGTACGAACAAAACCACACCTTGTTTCCCTCGCTGTCCAGGAAGCTGCCGACCAGATGGACTTCGTCACAAACTACGACCGGATCTGAGATCACTACGTTGCGCGAACGTAGGTAGTCTTCGGTCGCGCGAGCGTTTTCCGCTTGGATCGTAACCCGCGGGTTCGGCGTTTCGGTCGGCGGCAACTCCCAATCGGCTTTTAACATCAGAATCGTTTCGCCTAACAAATAACCTATCCTCTGCTTGTTTTCGTAGGCGGGCTCCAGTCCGAGCGTTTTCTCGTAAAATTGGTCGGCACGTTTAAGATCACGCACTGAGACAGCAATGACCTTGACGCACTTGAAACCCGCTGATGAAGTGCTCATTCCTCGAGGGTAGATCAGCACGAAGCGATGTGTCTATTCCCCCAAAGTGGTATTTGTTTGCCGATTACGACCAACGGCTTAGACCGAGCCGGTAGATCTTTTGGCGTACGTCAGCAGGTGGCTCTGAGGAGCGAAAAAGACTTGGCTATCGCCGATTAGCTATTTCTTCGACTCGTGGTCGGAACAGGAGATCAACAATATTGCGGACGTATTGTTCGTCGGTCAGTCCGATTACACTCTCTTCCGGAAACGAAACGACAGAGCGAAAATAAGCGGCGAGCTCAGAGAATAGATCGATTCGTGCGTCCGGTTTCAATTCATCTCGCCGGAAAATGGCGTCCAGTGCGATGCGTGCCTCTTCTGGCTGGACTACCTGCCGCAGTCGAGCGGCAAGATGGGGATGAGAACGCAGGGAGTTATAAGAGCCTCCGAGAAGCGGTTCGAGATCGGGTATGGTTTCGGTATTAGTCCGGATAACAATCGTGTTAGCGGCGATATCACCCAATCGTTGCAGCCTCGGAGAAAGTAATAGAGCGATGCCTCCGACGGTATAGAGACCGGGCATCATATCGATGGCGCGCAAAAGGTTACGAACGACGATCTGCGAGAACCGCAGGCGTAATCCGTCCGCGTCGACTACTCGAAGTTTCATCACTCGCTTGCCCAGAGTTTGACCGCGGAAGATCCATTCTAAAGACATGAAATAGCCGATGGTCAGGACAAAGTAAGCAATCGTTTCGGTCGCGAGAAATAGGTCGGCACTAACGACCTTAAGCAAACTAAGGCCTGAGCTGATAAATGAAGAAAGGAGCAGTATGCAAGCGAAGTCGATATAGAGCGCGAATAGCCGAGTCGCCGGACCAGCCAACCGGAACCGGAAGCGGACTCCCTCTGGAGTTTGCAGGAGAAGTTCGTTAGTGAGGCTCACACGCAAAGGCACAAAGGTTTCGGATTAGAAGATAGAATCTCACGCAAAGACGCCGACATGAAAGGATCTCACGCAAAGACGCAAAGACGCAAAGGTTATTAGAGGGTAAAACCGCGCGCTAAGGCGCACGAGAATTTCACGCAAAGACGTAAAGTTTTCGGATTAAGAATCTCACGCAAAGACGCAAAGGCGCAAAGATTTAAGAAGAGAGGTTATTGACGACTCGGTGGATGCCATTTTTGAGAATCGCCTCACCAAAATTAATTAGCAGCCCGAGACGCAGACCTGTAAGCCGGAGGTATGTAAGCAGCTGTTTGAAATGAACGGGTTCCAGCTTTTCGACCGATTTCAGTTCCAGGATAACCAGTTCATTCACGACCACGTCCATCTTGAATGCAACGTTGAAAGTGATTCCATCGTATATGAGCGGAACTGGTATCTGATTGCGAGTGGTAAAGCTGCGCTTCTTTAGTTCATGGATCAGGACGGGCTCGTACACAGTTTCATATACCCCAGGACCGAAATGCTTATGCAGCTTAACAGCAACATCTACAACCTCCGTCGCGATCCGATTTTCTTCCAACATTTGGGATGTGATAACATAATACTATACAGTTGTATATTTCTCAATCTTGGATTTTATTCCCCTTGTTCGAAACCTTTGTGTCTTTGCGGCTTGGCGTGAGATCTTTTCATATCTGCGTCTTGGCGTGAGATTCTCAGGCGGTCTTGGCGCGCGGTTTTTAACCCTCTAATGACCTTTGCGGCTTTGCGGCTTGGCGGGAGATCTTTTCATGTCCGCGTCTTGGCGTGACCTGCCAGAAAAACACAAAAACAACATCAGGACGAGCAACTCGGTAAGACCAAAGCCGATCTTCGCCGCATACGGCACGACTGGTTGATGGTATTGCGACAGGAACGATTCGATCATTCCGGCCCAGACCAGCATCAGGCCTGCGCCACAGATCAATGTAACCAATGCGTTTCCAATCGAGCGAAGTCGTTGACCGATCGATTCGGAGGACCTCCAACCAACGAGAGCCTGGCCGAGCAATAGTCCGGCCTGGGCGGCAATCAGAATGGCGGGGATTTCGATCACGCCATGCGGAAGTAACCAACCAGCAAGAAAGACCGATTGACCGGCTCGGACATAGTCAACAATAACTGCTCCCAAGATTACACCGTTGTAGAAGAGGAGGATCATCGTCCCGATTGCCCAGGTCATACCAAGAGCCAGAACACCGATCGCTACACGGATGTTATGGGTCATTAGCATCGCCGAAAAAGTAGTATGTTCGCCAGCCAACCGTTGGCTCCCTGCGGGGACCTCTTCCTCACGTACTCTTTCGCTCGGGTCCCCGAGGAGATGAGGAAAAGTCCCCAGGAGAACAGGCTTCGCTTCCGGATCAAAGGCCAGCGCGAGACCGCCGAACGCGCCTCCAGAAATGGTCAGAATCAGCGCGAAAAGAAAGAACCGCCAATACCGGCGGAAAGTCGCTGGAAACGTCACGAAAAACCAGTGAATGAAGTTGAGCTTCCGGTCACGACTACGCACCTCGTTCAGTTCCGTGTAGGCGCGAGCGACCAATGATTGCAGGAAGAGCACCAGGCTCGGCTCGGCGGCAAAGGTGGTGATACGGACCAGGGCTGAGCTCGTGCGTTCGTACAAGTAATAAATGCGCTCCGCGTCGGCCACTGATAGCGGTGTGTTTGGATCGGTTTCCAGTCGCTGGATCCTTTGAGAGAGCTCGTCCCAGATCTTGCGTTCTGTCTCAATGAACTGGCGAAGATCGATAATCATAGAGCCTGTCGCCGCTTCAATGCGATATATCGGCTGACCACCTCCAAACTCACACTTTTATTGGAGACCAGGCAAAATTGAATGCCCCGTTGATGGAGTTGTCGCCGTAGCTCGGTCAGGTGGGTCCAACGCAGATGTCCCGCGATGTTCTGGTAAATGTCGTCTATTTTGTCTACGCCAGGCGGAGAGAAGAGTGGGCGGACCGAAGGCGCCAGCAGCATGACGGCTAATACCAAGTGACGCCGAGCGACGAAATCCATACTCGACAAAAACGCCTCTGATAACACTGGATCATCCAGCGAGGTTAGAAAAACGATGAGAGCGCGTCGCTTAATCCGACCCATGAGAGTGCTGGCAATTTCGCCGAAATCAGGCGAGACCAATCGCGTCTGAAGCCCGGCTAATACATCTCGACATCGGTTGAAATGAGCAGGTCCGCTGCGGGCAGTGACTAAATGATCGATCTTGTCACTAAAGGTTAGTAAACCGAAAAGATCACCCTGGCTTTGTGCTACTGCGCAAAAGAGCAATGAAGAAGCAATCGTCCGCTCGAGCGTCGGGATTTGTCCGCCGGTCGATCCCGCTGTCGCGTACTCATTTTCGACCAAGCGACCACTCAACCGCGAGCTGTCGAGTGCGACATAAACTTCCTGCGCTTTCTCGGTCTGATAAACTTTCGTTATCGGGTAGCGGCGCTTTGCGGTCGCCTTCCAATGAATCGTATCGAATCCATCGCCCGGTTCGTACTCGCGGAGTTTTTCAAATTCGCGGCCTCGCCCCAGATGGCGATAATGATGGATGCCCACCTCGTTGCGTTTGAGAAAACGAGCTAACTGACGTCCTTCCATAGTGAGATCCGGATAGACGCGGACCTCGCAACTGATCGATTGCCGTTCGCGGTAAATCCACCAGCCAAGCGGCGAAATCCAATCAAAGAAAAGCTGGGAAACGAGAAAAATCCCACGGACTTCAGCGCGCAGCTCCAACGTGACGGCTGGCGGCAATTCTTTCGATTGAAGTTTGAGTACGGCGTCGCTAGTCGTCATCGAAAGCGACGAAGGTAAAGCGAGAGCGGTTCGGATAATACCGGAGTGAGCGGAGGGCGCAGCCAAGTGCAAAGAGAGCGGGAAAGAGCGACCGGCAATTGTGCGGATAGTATCGGAAACCACGAATTCGAGGTCACGGTGCTTTCTCCAATTCCAAAGCAGATCAAGCAGTGCAACGACGACAAAGAGCGCAATGGGCGGGAGCGTTAGCGTTCGCCAGCCGGGCAACAGCGTCGAAAGAATCGTGAGCGGCAAAACGATTGCCGTTCCCCATCCAACCAAGCCGGGGCGCGGAGCGATCATCGTGGAACGGGAACCTGGTCGAGAATCTTTCGAATGACCGACAACGTGTCGGTGCCTTCGATCTCAAACTCCGGACGAAGAATCAACCGATGTTCAAGTATTCCGTTGGCTAAGGTTCGAATGTCGTCTGGTGTTACAAAGTCGCGACCGTCGATGGCGGCGTTCGCGCGGCTGGCTAATAGGAGAGCTTGGGTTGCGCGTGGCCCGGCACCAACCAAAACGCTGTCGTGTTGCCGGGTCTCACGCACGATGTCCACCAAATAGGCGATGAGTTCGGGCTTGACTAATACCCCGGACAGAGTGTTCCGGAGCCGCTCGAGTTGATCTTCCGAGACGACCTGCTGTACGACCCCGCTTTCCAGTACTGTCTCCGGTGCGTTTTGCGAAAGCATGCGGTTCGCCAGGTCCAACTCTTCCGCGCGTTCCGGCAGGCCGACGCGGATCTTTAACATGAATCGGTCCTTCTGCGCCTCCGGAAGGGGATAAGTGCCTTCGAACTCGACCGGATTCTGGGTGGCGAATACCGTAAAATTCTTGGCTAGAGAATAGGTCTGTCGATCGACAGTCACCTGCCGCTCCTGCATCGCTTGTAATAGCGCGGATTGAGTTTTGCTGGGCGCGCGGTTCACTTCGTCGGCGAGCAGGAATGTGGTGAAAAGGGGTCCGGGCACGAAAGTGAATTCATTCTTCTGTAGATGAAACGTATTCGTTCCGATAATGTCGGACGGCATTAAGTCTGGAGTAAATTGAATGCGATTGAACGGGCTACCGAGGATATGGGCGAGCGTCTTGACCAGCAGTGTTTTGGCAACGCCCGGCACACCTTCGACCAGTGCATGCTGGTTGGTGAAAATAGCGATCAGGGCATAACGAATCGGTTCGTCTTGGCCAATCACAACCTTGGCGACTTCCGAGCGCGCACGGTAGAGTATTTCTTTTAGTTCATCCAGGGATGCATTCATGTGCGTTGGTTGAGATGTTGGCTAAGCTGGTTGTATTGGTCGACGGCTGAGCTACGAGGATCGAGAGTTGGAAGCAACTGGTCGAGCTTTCTGATTTTACCGGCATCGTGCATCCCTTTGCGCCAGAGTTCTGCGCTGGTCGAAAGTAAATCTTTGGTTGGTAGGCTTCGACGAAGCAGATTCACAAAAACCGTTTCGCCGCCTTGCCCCGGAACAATCTGGTCTCCGGGGGACCGATTGGCGGATTTTGGCACGAGAGCGTACCGATTTGCCCAAACGAAGAACAGCGCCAGAATCAGCAGCACAAAAAAGGCGGATTCTAGTCCGTAGCGGCGCGCCAAACTGACAATGCCCGGATTTTCGGTAAATCCGAAATGGCTCTCGTCGAAAAGAACGACGGTCTGCTTGCGGAAGAGCCAGCCTAGGAAACCGGTTTCCCGATCATTTGCCAAAGAGCCATTGGTGAGAAGATAAGAGTCCGCAATCAGGATCACGTTTCCGCGACCGAAGGACCGCTGAATCACTACCGGAAGATGATCCGCTTCTGCAACCACCCGCCAAGAAGACTGAACAAAATAGAGGGGACCGAGCCAAGATCCCGACGTAGCGAAGGTGCCAGAAACGAAACGATGGCGAGCGGACGCGTCCACGTGGCGGAATACATGCACCCCGGCACCCTGCAGGGTTTCGATCCAGAACTCTTCAGTGGGTGGAGTCAATTTGCTGTTTGGAGATATCTGTTCTTTGGGCGGAGGTACTACCTCGTAGTCGGGCGACCCAGTCTTCGCGGAGTTTTTATCTGCGACCGTCAGCGCCACAATGAGAGTCCCTCCGGCTTCTACCCAGCGGCTCAGAGATTTGCGATCTTGCACCTGAAGAATGTTGGTCTGCGGATTTAGACCGGCGATGATCAAGGATCGACCTTCGGCTGGTGGTAAATTGGAGAAGGTCCGCAGGAAACGCGATGTTTGCACACCGGGAACGCGGCGGAGACTTTCGTAGAGGGCTCTGCAGCCGCGTGCATCCGCACGAAAACTTGACGCGGCGGGGTATCCCTCCTGCGTTTCGAGGCGCACCTCGAATGTCTGAAGCGCGACGACAATGAACGTCCCAATCGTTGCCAACACCAAAAGGTAAGAGAGAGCCTTATTTTTCCGCGAGGCAGGCATGTTTCAGGCGCTGATAGAAGGTGGTGGACTGCTCAATTTCGAGATCGGTGACCGGATGATCTCCGTACCAGCAGCGTTCGAACAGCCGGCGATTGCCTCCAAATAGCTCGGTCAATTCCGCTGATCTCCGTCGCCGGAGCTCAGCCTCGTAGTCGGAATTTGACTTTGATCGCCGAACGATGATCAGACGTTGGGCGCCGAGCAGAGAGAGAACCGCGAGGAATAGTGCGCGCAATGCCAAACGGGGTTCGCCTTCCTCCAGCTTACGGCGAGCCAGGAGAATCCATTGATCCTCGGGAAGCTCATCAGCAACGGTTGTTTCACTTTCGAGATTTGGAGTAGCCGAGATTAGCGGACCAACAGGAACCGGTTTCCTTTTCTTAGACCGACCGAGGATGCGAAGGAGGATGAGCGCCACCGCTACTATCAGGCCGCAGATGATCGCATAGAGCAGCAGCTGATTGATCCAATTCGGCGCAGCTGCCTTAAGCGGTGTTGCTCCTTCAGGATTGGGAAAAAGCGATCTCCACCATTTTGCGATCGCATTAACAAGTCGATTGATAACCCGGCTTACCTTGGCAAACGATTTCGCTACCCAGGTGCCTAAGCCCTGTAGCCAACTCTTCTCGCCTGAAACCAGATGATGTTGTGGCTTTCGCCAGCTGTACTCTGAGCTGCTGAGTTCGCGATCGATCCGCTCGTTGAGTTCAGAATCAGGGATTCGCTCCGCTTCTGATGACGGAGAAGCACGCTTCAGTGAAACGAGGATGAATGGATAGTTGGGGTTGCCGCACCCAACCGTGTAGCCTGATCCTCCTGGCTCAGGGAAAATCGGGGGATGCCCACGGTTCGGATGGGCGTTGCATGCGACGACCGGCGCCTGCCCAGGATCTACGGCGTACAAGCAATACGCGGATCGGAGGTCCTGGGTCGTTTCCGGGAGCCGCAAGCGGCTCCCCTCCGCGCGCACGGTTAGCGTTGGAATGATTAGGCAGACCAGGACCAATAGGCTGTTGAAATGCGAAGCTGCCCGCCCTCTCTTCCCGGCAGTCAAAGATATTAGCGATCGCTGCAGATCTTTGCCGGTAGTTTGTGCTTCGGCTCGGCAAACTTCAACGACCTGAATCGATTTGATCAACAGATCGACCACAAAATAAGAGATCAGCCCAATCCCGACCAAATAGGAGGAGGAAATCAGCCAACGAAAGTCTCGGCTGAGGAACGTATCGATTCCGAATAGCGCCTTCAGCAAGTACGGCAAAATCCCAATCGTCAGGTAGACGTTCAAAAAGATGACGATGCGCAAAAACGAAGAAAGGAATAGAAGGGATGCGGCCGCCCGTCCTCGATTGACGCTGAGGTGCCAACACTTCGCGAAATCGCCGGATTCGCCAGTGATCAAAATGCTGGCGCTCTGGAAGAACGAGCAAATGATGGATGCAGGAAGCATGAGCAGCGGAACGAATGTGAGGAATCCCGGGATCGATGCCAGCGCAGCCATTGGTTTGGCAAATAGGCCAATTGGATGAATTGCGGCCTGATGAATGCAGCTTTTGAGGATGCGTCCGAAATTTCCTCGGTTGGATAACTCCCCGGTATAGACCATGACAAGCTGCCGGCACGCCAAGTATTGAAGTGCTTTCATCCAGAGATAGGAGAGTGCCAAGGTGACGGCAAATCCCGGCAAGCCGCTTGCGGCGAATTCGCTGTAACTCATCTCGGAGCAGAACTGGAAGAAACACAGCACAAACGGTGCGATACCGACCAGGAAAAACGCGTACGTCTCGATCGGAGCACGCCGGAGCAAATGGATAGCTTCCTCGATCAGATCAATTGGATGCTGTGTTCGGCTCATGGAGCTAGTTTGAACAGGAACGATCCATCTTGAACGGAGGGGGGGACAAACAAAAGCAAACGGCCTAATACATAGAAAACAAACCAAGCCAGCGAAAATCCGAAGCAGAGCCGAAATGGAAGCGTCAGCCAACTCAGCGAGCGTTTCGGAGCCGTCTTCTTAGTGGCGAGTTCACGCAGGCAAGAGGCGCAGACAAAGCGGTTGTCGTGTTCAGTAACACATTCGCGGCAGAAGTATTCGTGGCAAACGGGGCAGCGAACGGCTGCCTCCCGGTCCATATGAAGTAAGCAACGCCGGGCCGCGAGTTTCATGGCACTATCGCGGAGGCTCGAGTCGGTTGCTGTTCGGCCACGATGAGAGGCACAACGATCGCGCTGAAGGCTGCGTACCTGCGAGCGCGTTCCACTGCTTTCAATCGCCGAGTTTGAGCAGCGGTTTGGATCTTAACGACATAGGTTGGACCGGCCAGCAGGTTCCAAATAAGAATCGCGCCGGCAAAGAAAATCCAGCATGCGCCGACGACATAACACCAATTGTTCCGACCTAAGTACCATAACATGCCCAGCGGGACACAGACTGCCCAGGCAACGGACGCCCATATCCAACGATTGCTCTTTGCCGCGATGATCGCCTCGATGTCGGAAAAAAAGAAGCGATGGTATTTTTCAAAAATTATCATCTGCGTAGCCAAAAGTAGGTGATCGTCAGCTACATAGAGTGAATTCCGCATGCCGGGCAAAAACCAGGAAAACCAACTGGTGGAGGCGATCTTCCGGTAGGCAGGTGTGATTTCAGGCATAGCGCGGCAAAGCTGGAATGAGCAGGAGCAGGAGAAAAATCCAAATACCGGCTCCGATCAGTCCTAGGATCAGAGCAATCCCAAATCGGAATCGCGACCGGCGTACTAGGGTTCGCTGGTATCTCCATCCGAGGATCGCCAAGCAGACGGTGAGAAGGCTAACGACCAAGCCCAGTAAGAGATAAGTCAGGGTGAAAACGGAAAGCGCCAGAACCGCAATCGCGATGTTATCGAAGAGGACGGCTTGGTCGATGAGCAACGGATCGCTTTTTTGACGGCGGCTTCGGTAGATGCAGTCCGGACAAAATCTGCGTTTACCAAAGCTGATCGAACAAAGGCGACAAAGAAAACGCCCACATCTGTCACAGATCGTTTCCGCGCGGTTGTTCGCGTGGAAAAAACAACTCGATTCTCCCGGTTCGCAGGCAACGATTGAACTTGCGCCAGAGGGAATGGTAATCGCCGGAAAAGCGGTGGTCATCACCTGAGCTGAGCAAGCCGGGCAGACCAGGAAGTGTCCGGAGTTCCAAAACTCCGGCCCCAGCAGACGATTGCAAAGCGGACAGAATGCGCCTCCCTTCATGCGTCTCGTTTTACCACACGGGTATCGCAGATGTAGTCATGCAATGCTCTTTTTTCCGAATCGAAAGCGGCCATGACGTACCCAAGATAAATGGTGAAGTTGGTCAATGCTTGCGCGAAATAGCGAGCAGCCGCCCTCCAATAAGAAACTCTGGATCGATCGGAACGGACAATCCGCAGTTTGACCGCCATCTTCCCCGGGGTGGCTCCGTATTTGCCCACGAAAAATACATAGTACGCGAAGCTAATCAGAAAAATCAGAAACACGTAGATTCCATAGGCAATCCAAAACGTCTGACTCGCACCAAACGGAAAAATGCGGGGATACTGAGTCGTTATGCTTGCCATTAGCGAAAAAGAGTAAATCTGCCACGCGATTTGCAGCGGCACCCGAATAAAGAACAGGATCACCATGTCGATCAGGTAGGCGCCGAAACGGATCCAGAAGCCGCCGTAAATCGCCTTTAGATCCGGCGCCAGCCCCTCACGGATCTGCGCGAAGAACGATTCTTTGCAGTCGGGACAGATCGTCATCGCACCATACCGGAGGATCGGCTCCTGCGGGACGAGCTGTTTACATACGTTGCATTTGACCGCGGCCCTTTGAAACGCCTCAGCGAAACTGGTCCATCCGGACATTCCTTGACGCCAAATCAGGGTTCCGAGTCGAACCGCGCCAAATTGAAAAAGCCTTTCTAATTCAGCAACGTCGATCGGTCCTTTTGGTTGGCCCTCCGTCAGGTAATACCAGGTCATAGCCGCTTGCAGACGCGGCAGCATGGTCATGAAGATTGGATGCGAAATCAAGCGGAACGGTAGGGAGACGGTGTAGCTTGCGTGGTATAGGTCATATAGGACCCATGCGACCTATAGGATCAGGCTACCGGAGCGAACGAATCAAGTTCCCTAGCGTCACGATTGCTTCGGCAAAGGGTGGAGAAAATTGGTAACCACAGCTAAGCCGAAAACAATTTCCATATCGGTCACCGCGAGCAGAAAAAATCTTTCCCGGTGCGATCGCGATTCGATAACGATTGAGCGCCTGTTTGGCTAGCTCAAGCGTGTCGCAAGGAACTTCGATCCAAAGCACGAACCCTCCGCTCGGACGGGAAATTCGCGTTTCCGAGGGAAATGATTCAACCACCGCGTTCGCAAAGCGAAAGAGCTGTTCGGCCAGGAACGCGCGCATCCGACGAAGGTGCCGGTCTAAAGAACCGCTCTTGAGAAACTCAGCGACCGCAAGCTGGGTCAAAGAAGGCGTCGCCAGGCTGCCGGACGATTTAAGTTGGAGAATGCGATCCCGATATTTGCCCGGAGCAATCCAGCCAAGACGGAAACCGGGAGCCAAAATTTTTGAAAACGAGTTCACCAGGATGACCGATCCGGTTTCATCGAACGCTTTCGCGACAACTGGCCGCGTTTTACTGGGCTGATGTAGATCGCCAAAAACGTCGTCCTCGATCAACGCGACTTGATGCTTCGCCAATAATTGAACCAGTTGTTGTTTGGTTTCAGGACTCAATGTGCATCCGAGAGGATTGCTGTGATTAGTCACGAAAAGGCAAGCGTGGATCCGAGGAAAACGGCTCAACGCCTTGGCAACATCCTGGACCGAGATTCCTTGTTCCGGATCGGTGGCCAACTCGACCACGCGCAGGTTCAAGCTCTCGATGATCTCGAGCGTTCCGAAATACGACGGCGACTCCACCAAGACGATGTCTCCGGGATTGCAACATGCTCGAAGAGCAAGGTTGATGGCTTCGGATGCGCCGACTGTTACCACGAAATCGTCAGGTGTAAGAAAGCATCCGCATTCGGAAGCGCGTCGCGCCAGCTGTTGACGGAGCTTCCTGGCCCCGGCCGGCTCTCCTTGCCGGACAACTTCGGTCGGGAAACGTCTCGCTACGCTGGTGATAGTCTGGATCAACTGGCGCGTAGGAAGAATGTCCGGACTGGGCAACGTCAGACTCAGGGGAACGAAATCGGTGGCAGTACCGAACAGGATGGTCTGATGGCGTAATGCACTGAGTTCGACATTGGTTGCATGAAAAATGGTGGATTGGGTGGATGGGGGAGGTAACGCTCGGACATCCCTATGGCGAACAAAAAATCCGCTGCGCGGCCGCGGTTCGACTAGTCCGCGATCTTCTAACAATCGAAAGGCTCGGAGTACGGTCTCCATGCTATAGCTATGGCGCAAAGCCAATTCCCGAACCGATGGAAGTCGATCGCCCGGCAGATAGGTATTTGCCGCGATTTGGGTGCTAAGAAGCTCTGCCAGTCGGCGGTAAGCGAGCAGCCTGTCGGTCTTCAGGTTCATTCCAAAGGATAGTTTGCGCCTTTATTGGCAAAAGCACGTGCGGTGAGGAGTCGTCCCAGAGGGACCCAATGAAAACAGCCCAGTACGAAGTGCTGGGTATTGGCGTTCAGAAAGGCGGACCGTCCCGGCCTGTCCGCCATAGCGAAGCGACGGCGGGACGAAGGAGGAACGGGACGATCGATGGCTGCTTATGCCGGTGAAGCCTCGTGCGGGAGACCAGGAGTCGAACATTTCTATCGTCCCTGGGCGGGACGGACATCTCTTTTTTCCATCATTTCCCAGCCCCGAACGCTTTCGGGGCTGGGCTACTTTCGTTGGTCCCTCCGGGACTAATCCTCGAATATTGCCAAGTCTGAGGTTGACGCGCATGCGAAAGCTTTCGGAGATGAGCCTGACGGGGTGCTATGCAGTCTGCTCCGAATCATTCCGCTGCGCAATCTGTTCTGGTCGCTTTTCGCAGGATCTGTATCTGTTCTGGTCACGAGATCGCGCGAAGCTCATCGCATGGAAGGAACGCGCTCCTCTTTGCCGCTATCGCGAATCCGCTCTGCTTCGCTGGACGAACTGCAGGGTTGGATTTTTACTTCGATTGGCGTGGCCTGTTTCAGTCTCTCTTTTGTCACTGCTCGGCTTGCGCTGCGCGGCTTCGATCCAGGGTTAATCGCATTAGCTAGAGGCGCCGGCGCTGGTCTGGTTGCTGTGGTTTGCGTGTTAGCAGGAAAATATCCACTGCCGACACGCCGGCAGATCGTCAGATTAGGTCTGGCCGCGATCGGTATCGTTTTCGTTTTCCCGATCTTGACGACAATCGCGCTACAGACGGTACCAGCCGGTCATGCTGCTACGATCGCAGCGGTATTGCCGCTTTTGACCGCTCTATTCGGCGTCCTGCGGAGACGAGAAAGGGCGCCGTTCGCCTTCTGGGCGATTGCAGGATGTGGAACGTCGGTGGTCGCCTGGTTTTTGATCTCTCGATCGAACGGCCTGCAATTGGAACGAGCTGATGTCCTCATAGTCCTCGCTTGTGTTGCTTGTGCCTATGGTTATGCAGAGGGTGGCCTCTTGGCCCAAGAGCTTGGCGGATGGCGAGCGATCTGCTGGATGCTGGTTTTCGCGATGCCGCTCGCGGTCACTTTGCTAGTCTCTTATTTGATGTGGCGAGGCGGAGTCAATCATGTTGACTCGCCCGCTGCGTGGTTCGGTCTTTTGTACCAAATTGCCGTCTCTCAATTGATCGGCTTTGCGTTTTATTATCGAGGTTTGGCTCTGGGTGGGGTGGCAAGAATGAGTCAAATCCAACAATTCCAAGCCGTATTGGCGGTACTAGCGGCGAGCTTGTTTTTGGCTGAGCGCATCGACGTCCAGCTCTGGATTGTTTTAGGACTTCTATTGATCGCGATGGTTGCAAGTCGCTGGAGCCTTCAGTCAGCGAACGACAACAAACGGCAGTGAACACCAGCGAACGACAATGAACGGAACCCAATATTTGCTATCCGCTATCTGCTATTTGTCATCTCATTCGAGCCTAAGGCGAGAATGATGGGTGCAGCCTCAATCAACGGGATCACGATCGGCTACGACGATGCCGGCGCCGGCGAGAACGTGCTCGTCCTGGTTCACGGGCATCCGTTCGATCGCTCAATGTGGCGACCGCAGGTCGAAAAAATCTCGCACCAAGCCGCCAAACCTGAAAAGGCCTCACGCCAAGACGCAAAGACGCCAAGATTACAGAGGAATATTAGCGACCGAGTACCATTCGTAGCGTCGGGCCGCCGTCACTTCGCTTTGGCGGGCCGTGGCTGGCGGGTAATTGCGCCCGATCTGAGAGGGTACGGGGAAAGCTCAGTAATACCGGGCAAGACGACACTCGACGTTTTTGCCAGTGACATCGACACCCTTCTCGGTCAACTCAACATTCAAGAGATTGTGATTGGCGGGCTATCAATGGGTGGCCAGATCGTGATGGAGTTTTGCCGGCTTTATCCGGAGCGAGTGCGTGGGATTTTGCTGGCGGCGACGTCTCCCAAGGCCGAAACGGAAGAGGGTAAGCGAAACCGAGCGAAAATGGCGGATCGCCTGCTGCGTGAGGGTATGGAGACATACGCCGAAGAAGTGCTGCCTAAAATGGTGGCGCCCCGAAACATAGCGGCCCTTCCGTCGGTAGCTGGGCATGTCCGTTCAATGATGCGGGCTGCGCACCCGGTTGGCGCTGCAGCTGCGTTGCGCGGCCGAGCCGAGCGTCCCGATTACGAAACCACACTGGCGAGTCTGGACGTTCCCGCGCTGGTTGTGGTCGGCGATGAAGACGCGTTTACGACTCGGACTGATGCCGAGCGAATGCACACTCTGTTGAAGCGGTCAGAACTCGTCTGGATGGAAGGGGTGGGGCACATGCCCAACCTGGAGCGTGCGGTCGAGTTTAATGCGGCGCTGGGGCGGTTGCTTGATGCGGTAGCAAAGTAGCCTGATCATCTACGCGTGTTACTGTAGGGATGCGCTTCAGCGCGTTCGTAGACGCACACCTACGAATCCGCGGCCAACGAATCCGGACGATTGGCGGACGCGCGGGAGCGCGTCCCTACCGGCGCAGTGGAACGGCGGACGATCAGCTTGGGGGCGAACATTTTTCGTTGAGCTCCTCGGCTACCACGGAGTCGTTTCAACATAAGATCGATGGTGAAACGGCCCATTGCTTCCACTGGTTGGGCGATCACGGTCAACGGTGGATCGATGTAGCGCGCCCAAAAACCATCGTCGAATGTCACGATAGAAAGTTGTTCAGGCAGTTTGATTCCGCGTTCTCGAACCAACGCAATCAGACCGGCCCCCATCTCCATATTAGCAGTGAAAACTGCCGTGGGTGGATGCTTCAGGCTCAAAAGGCGCTGGCTGGAAGAGTAACCCGATTCCGACTGGAAATTGCCAATCTGAATGTAATTGGCCGGAAGGGCGATCGACCGCTTGGCCAAAGCTTCCTGAAATCCAAGAAGGCGAGCCCTTCCATTGGAAAGATGCTGGGGACCGGCAATGGTTGCGATGCGGGTATGTCCAAGTCCGGTTAAGTGTTCGACGGCGAGTTCGGCGCCCTTTTGATTGTTGATGGTAATGGTATCGGTATGGTCGAGACCGGACTCGCGGTCAAAGTCGACCAGGATGGCGCCACTTTTGCGCACCAGTTCGAGCATTTCCAGATTGCCGCCGGTCGAGCAGTTGATCACTCCGGCGACTTTGCGATCGAGCAGCATGCGAAGCGCTGCTTCTTCCTTTTCTTTGTCTTCATCCGCGTTACAAATCAGGATCGTATAACCGTTCGCTCTGGCCTGGTCCTCGATGCTTTTGACAAACGCAGCGAAAAAATAATTACGAATGTCCGAGATAACCACTCCGATGGTTCGGGTTTGTTGGGCGCGGAGGGAACGCGGACGACCTGGTTGGTAATGGCCATTCCGATGGACGGCGGCGAGGACTCGTTCACGAGTAGCGGGCGCAACGTCATCGGGCCGGTTCAGTGCGCGGGAGATGGTGGCGATGCTAAGGTTTAATTCGTGGGCGAGCTCGACGAGAGTCATTGTTAGCGGGGTGGCGATCCGCTGTTCTACGGATTGCTAGAATAATGAGAAGATGCGAGAGATAAAATTGAATGTAAAGCTTTACATTGCGCCGACCCGCGCGTATCAATCAAAAACCCCCTCTCACCAGCCTAGTGTCTCGCCCGATTCCAATTGATTTCGAATCCCGAATTTCGGATTTCGAGTTTCGGACTCCACAATCCGCATTCCGCATTCCGAAATTCGCGTTTCTTATTGCGTATGTCGTTGCCTGATTCGCCCAGCCAACCGCCCCAACGTTTGGCGCTGGAGATGCGGCAAATTTCGAAGTCATTTGGACCAACGCAGGTCCTTCGTGATGTCGATTTCGCACTGAGACCCGGCGAAATTCATGCGCTCATGGGGGAGAATGGCGCCGGCAAATCGACCTTAATGAAGATAGCCGGCGGGCTGATTGAAGACTTCGAAGGTCAAATTTTCGTTGATGGCCAATCGGTCCACCTCACTTCTCCCCGGGATGCAACTCGGGCTGGGATTGCGATGATTCACCAGGAACTCAGCTTGGTGCCGGAGCTGCAAGTAGACGAAAACATTTTTCTCGGGCAGGAGAAACTCCAATCGCTGTTTCTGGTAGATCGACGGAATCAGATCCAAGCCGCGCGCGACGTCCTGAAAACGCTCGACTTTCAGGGGAGGGTTCAGGTTCCGGTATCACAACTTCGCGTCGGCGAACAGCAATTGATCGAAATAGCAAAGGCGCTGGTCGCCAAAGCGCGAATTCTGATCATGGACGAGGCGACGTCGGCGCTCTCCATTAACGAGACGGAGCGCCTGTTCCAAGTGATCCGAAGGTTGGCCGAGGAGGGAGTCGCGATCGTCTATATCTCCCATCGCATGGAGGAGGTCTTTGCCCTTGCCCACACGGTGACTGTTTTGCGCGACGGCCGGCGGATCGGGACGGTGCCGGGAAAAGACGCTACGAGGCGGGAACTTATTCGGATGATGGTCGGCCGGGAAATTCAGGAAATGCTAGCTGAGGACAAGAGCGCAACGAGGACAGCAAAGCCGATGCTGGAGGTTCGCAACCTTTCGTTGGAGAACCCGGCCCCAACACCTAGCCGGCCGATGTTAGTTCGAGACATTAGCTTTTCGGTAGGAGTTGGCGAGGTGTTCGGGCTTGGCGGATTGCTCGGAGCCGGAAGAACTGAGGTTTTGCAGGTTCTATATGGTCTGCATCCTGGAACCTCTGATGGCGATATCTGGATAGAAGGCAAACCGATTCAGATCCTTGGCCCGGTGCAAGCGAAGGCGCGGGGCATAGCGTTGGTCACCGAAGATCGAAAGCGAGACGGACTGGTTTTGGGTGCCGGGATTGATCGAAATATTGGGTTGCCGGTGATGCGGACGCTTACCCACCTGGGTATTGTCTTACCGGGGAAAGAGAAAGAGTTGGCACAGTCGATGATTCGCCAGCTCAATATTCACGCGCGTGATCCGGAGCAAGTAACGGGTTCGCTGAGCGGCGGCAACCAGCAAAAAGTTGTGGTTGGGAAATGCCTGGTGACCAAGCCCAGGGTGTTCTTGCTCGACGAACCGACGCGCGGAATCGATGTTGGCGCAAAGGCAGAAATTTATCGGTTAATTGGCGAACTGGCCGACCAGGGATTGGCGATTGTTTTAGTGTCTTCAGAACTTCCGGAGCTTATGCTGTTGTGTGACCGCATTCTGGTGCTGCGCGAAGGTCGTCCGACGGCGTTACTCGAGCGATCGGAATTTTCACAGGAGACGATTCTTGAATACGCCTCACCAGGAGGCGCTATCCAACCTGAATTTTTGAAACTGGAGACGACGGTGTGAAAGGGATAGTCACGGCAGCGGGAAATTTCCTGTTAAAGACGAAGTTGTTTTGGGGACTGGCGGTGCTTTATGGCGCGGGAATAGTTCTGTCGCCGGTCAACCGCAAAGGGGTAAACATTTTTTTGGAGCCCGGGAATCAGGCTGATGTCCTTCGACAGGTTTCGAATAACGGAATCATCGCGGTGGGAATGACTCTCGTGATCCTGACCGGCGGTATCGATCTCTCGGTTGGTTCGATGATGGCCCTTGGGTGCATGCTCTGTGCGATGCTTCTAACCTTGACGGGCTGGACAGCTTCGTCTGTCACTTCGATTCCGATTTTAGCGATCGTAGCCGTTTTTCTTTGCAGCTACTTGGTGCCGCTAGTCGCCACGAATCTGCGGCGTGGGTCGGCCAAACCAGTTGAACAAGCGGGCGGGACCACTCGCCTGTTGGGGTTAGTCCTAGGCGTCGTGGTAGCGGCTTTGTTAGTTTGGTGGACTACGGGTCAGCTCCAAACAAAGTTTGGCGTTTTGGGTGTTCTGATCACGGTGCCCGCTGTCGGTCTAGCGATCGGCGGGCTGACCGGCCTGATCATCTCTAAAGGCAGGTTGCAGCCATTCATCGTAACCCTGGCAATGATGGTCGCTATCCTTGGTGTCGCACGTCTATTGGGTGGTGAGACCGCGGCTGTTTATCCGGTCTACACCGGCTCTAATGCTACCGAGCAGTTTGATATTCTCCGTGCCCTGGTGCTGCAAGTTATTCCCGTGCCCGGAATCTTCTTCCTGGTCGCTGTGCTGACGTTTGGATTCATTCTTAAGTACACCGTGTTTGGCCGGTATATCTATGCGATCGGCGGAAATGAGCAGGCGGCGCGATTGGCGGGAATCCGCGTGGACCAGATCAAAACAGCGGTCTACGCGGTTGCCGGGATGTTGGCCTCGTTGGCTGGTGTGCTTTACACTGCGCAATACCGGCAGGGGAAACCGGACGCGGGTACCGGGGCTGAACTCGACGCGATTGCTGCGGTCGTCATTGGTGGCACTAATTTGATGGGCGGCAAAGGCTCGATGACCGGAACGTTTGTCGGCGTGCTGATCTTTGGTTTTCTCACCAACATCCTGCTGCTCAAAAACATTAACAGCAATATCCAATTCGTTTTGAAAGGCGCGATTATTCTTGCAGCGGTGCTGCTGCAAGAGGGGCAGATCGGACTCTGGTGGAAGCGCCTGCGTGCCCGAACCAAGAAAACGGGTACTGGCGAGCCGCACAAAGATGAAGTGCATTCTCTGCAAAACCTTAGATAAGAACCACGAGCAAAGAAAATACCCCAACACAACTTTCTGGGTTTCCGTATTGGGGACTCAGATCAGAAAAGACGAACTGTCATACCCCCATGAAACGAAGAACGTTCATTAAAACGAGTATTGCTGCTGCGGCAGCGTCGACGGTGTTTAAGCCGTTCCAATTAAGAGCCCAGGGCAAAAAATATGTGTTTGGGTTCTCGCAAGCGACCATCGTTGAGCCTTGGCGCGTCCAGTTCAACAAGGACATGCAAAAAGAGGCGGACAAACATCCGGAAATACAACTGATCATTACGGATGGACAGGACAAGACAGAGAAGCAGGTAGCCGATGTGGAAAGCCTGATTCAACAAGGGGTCGATGTCCTCCTGGTTAGTCCGAAGGAATCGGCCGGCTTGACCGGAGTCGTCCTCAAAGCGATTGATGCCAAGATTCCGGTGATCGTCCTCGATCGAAACGTCAATACCGACAAGTACACCTGCTTCATCGGCGGCGATAATGTTGTGATCGGCCAAACGGCTGGGCAATACGCAGTCAAGCTGCTGGGTGGACCAGGAGCGGCGAAAGGAAATATTGTTGAGCTTTGGGGTGGGATGGGTACCGCGCCCGCTCAGGATCGGCACAAGGGTTTTAATGAGTTCGTCAGCAAGGAAGCCGGCATCAAGTCGTTGCTCCAACCCATCGACTGTGATTGGAAGCAGGCGAAGGGCTATGACACGATGACGACCGCGCTCAAGCAATTCGACAAAATCGATCTGGTTTACGGTCACAATGACCCGATCGCTTATGGAGCGTATCTCGCTGCGAAAGATGCCGGTCGGGAAAAGGACATCAAGTTTCTCGGAATTGATGCGTTGCCCAACGAAGGCGTCACTTGGGTTTCCAAAGGCGAACTCACGGCCACCTTCGTCTACGCAACGCCTGGAGCGGAGGGCGTTCGCCAAGGGTTGAAAGTTGTCAAAGGCGAAACGGTCGAGAAGAAGATCACGCTTCCGACCATGGCGGTCGACAAATCGAACTGCGAGCAGATCCTGAAAGATAACGGTCTGGCGTAGCGCATCGCGAATAGCTGATTACCGATAGCCAATAGGGAATCAGCCCAAAGGACCTTGGAAGCAAAGCCCAGTCTGGCGGCTGCCAGACTGGGTTTGCTTTTTTAATGAGGTAGGGCTATGGCAGACAGGCCAGGTCCATTTTTTGGTAGCGGCGACTGTCCCGCTAAGTCCTTGTCGCGCTAAAGATTCGGGGCGGCCAACGAAGGAATTGGCTTACCTAACCATAGGCCGTAGTCGCCATTCATGTTCACTAAGCCCTAGGCGTTCAGTCCCCAGCCGGATATAGGACCTTGGTCACGTGGTTCTCTTTCCTCGTTGGGTACCGATCGCACCGGCTTAACTAAGAAGCTCTGACCGACTTGAGCCACTTCTCTAGCATGCGCTTTTCGTAAAAGAGAGGCTCCGAGCCGCTCTGGCTGCCGAGCAACGAGCTATGGTGCGAAGTGTCAGTAATCCTGGTTGAGCCCTTGGTTAGCGTCCGGCCGGTGCCATCTTGGAATAAGAAGTCGAACGACATACGCGCAGGCGTCATTTCGCCGCGAACGACTCCTACGTCTCGTCCTCCTCGGCGCGAGGTTCGAGAACTGCCGGCCAAATCGATGTCCGTGAACCGGAGTGTAAGCATACTGCCCGGAAATTTGCGCTTCAGCATAGGTCGAAGATCTCTGCTGATCTCGTTGGCGAAGTAAGAAGCGGACCATCGGTAGTCCCGACCGTAAATGCTGAAGTCAGTGAATTTTTCCGGGTTAACATACTGGATCGTCACGTCATCCGGTTGTGCGCCACTCACGTTGGCCACGCCGGCCACCGCTAACAGCGTTACCGACAGAAGCAGAAGTTGAGACGTTTTCATTTTGCAGCTTCGGACAATGGCTATGCTGAGTTTTAGTTCTCTTTTTTGCCGTGTTAAAGGCGGTCTACGGGCCGGGCGTGCGTATTGCCGGTTCTACAATCCGCATTCCGCAATTAAGCGGCTTTCGGCGTGGTCATGACATTGTTAACCAGCCGTCCGGTTAGTCTAATGAGGAAACCGACACCTTGTTATCTAAAAAAATTCAATCCTAGCGAGTGCGATCGAATGTCGCTATCCACTTTCCGCAGTTCTCGTCAAAATCCGCGGCTCGATGCGATCTGCGATTTACTTTCGTCTTCGACTTTTGGGTTTATCGGGCGTCTGCGGTGAGAATGTTGAATCCAGATCCACTGTGGGTTTGGCTGCTGACTGGAGCATTGGTGAGGATCAACGTCGTCCCCGGTTCGATCAGCGCACGAACGTCCTGCCGAAAGGATGGATCAATCGAGACACGGTCTTTCAGCTCTTTCAAGTTTGGCGCTTTTTTGCCTACACTGGCGGTATAGATCCAGTCGCGGCGGCCGCTGGAATCGATGGTCGAATCAGCCGAGTAAACATAGGTGCCGGATAGGCGGGCAGTCTCGAGCCCGATGACTGGTGCGCGTCCTATCTCTACGCCGTTACGGTAAACGTAAATCCTGCGATCCGGCGCGCTCATGATGACTGAAAGAGGTCCCTTCGGCGCTTTATCTGGTGTCCAGACGAAGCCGCCTGCGGGCGGGGTGCCTGTCTTTCCCGAAAAGAGCAGACCGGGGCGGACGGTGTGATCAGGAGCGGAGTTGTTATCGGCGATGATGACGGTGGTGCCGATACCGGTTACCGAGTAAAGCTTCGCCGCGAAATCGATCGGCATTCGCACACAGCCCGCTGATGCCGGATAACCCGGCAAATACCCGGCGTGAAGAGCTATGCCACTCCAGGTGAGCCTCTGCATATGTGGCATCTGTGCGCCTTTATAAATGCTCGATTCATGACGGACCTTCTTTTGCAGAACGGTGAACACGCCAGTTGGCGTGCGCTTGCCCGGTTTGCCGCTGCTTACCGTCGAGCGCGCGATACGAACGCCGTTCCGATAGACATATAAAACTTGGTCCGGCAAACTCACCAGAACCACTACCGGTCCGGCCGGCGACAACTCAGGATGCCAGACATAGTCTCCCGGTTTGAGAGTCGGAGTGAACGGCGCAACTGGGGTGCCTTTGGTATGGGCCTGGGCGCGAGATTCTGGCGTAACGAAAAGGAAACTGACCGCGGCGAAAATGGTTACGGCGAGGAATGGGGGGTGTCGCATCGGGAAGGTAATTGTCGGGTTCATCGTTTGTTACTCATCTTATGAGTTTCATCTCTCCCGGTTGCCAAGCTTTTTGGGACGGTAGGGACCGGCTCCCGCCGGTCCGCGGACGCGCGGGAGCGCGTCCCTACCGGGCTGCCACTGCCTGGGCCGGCGTGGCTTTTAGGCCCACGTGGAGCCGCAGGATTCGCAATAGTTCATCGATTGCTTCAGGGCTCTGATAGCCGCCGTGGCCGTAAGGAATAATCTTTTCGGATTCAGCGGAGTCGAGATGGGCGCTCCGGTAAGGAACGACGCCATCAGAGCCGTTTGGGGAGTCTCCTCGCCCGCGGTCTCCGATAATTGAATTATGCGGGGCTTTGATTGGGAGCTTATCCAGCCCGATCAGGACCGGCGAGCGGGGCGAGAGCCCCGAAATGCTGGTGGGAAGACGTAGGCCTTTCACACCAGTAAGCTGCTCCAGCGAATCGCCGAGGGTGTTTCGGATCGTCAGGACCACATTTCGCGGCACCCTGATCAAACCGTTGCCTAATAAGCCGACTATGCCGACCGCGAGACCGCTGCCACGATGTGGCACGCACATAAATACAATTCGCTTCACGTCAGGATCTGCCTTAAACACTAGCGTCTGTTTAAGCAGGTTGTCGGCCGGGATTTTTGCGTAAAGTCGATCCGCATTCTCATGAAAACATTCGTCCCAAAGAACGCGACCAGTATCGACGGCCTGCATCCGACCGACTAATCCACCCATGCTGTGACCAACAAGCACGATGCCGTGTTTGGGATGGTACAATCGTTCCGCAGTCGCTAAATCCTTCCGAAACGCCAAGGCTGAGAGTACCGGCGGGTTGGCGGTCGGATAATAGAATACCCAGAACGGATAGCGCGCTCTCAGCTCGGGGTCGGCTCGGACCGCGTTCACGATGTTAAACCACATGTGAGGCGTCGAGAGCAAACCGTGGACGAGCACGATCGGGATGCGATGGCGAGAAGTCTAGGGTTGTCGTGATCGGGCAGGCGTAGCCGACCAAAGGCGCGAATGGATCGCCGGGCCGACCGCTGCGAACTCCGACCAGCGTGCCGCCGAATCCCGGTCCATGAACCCAAAGGCGGAGATGCCGATGATCGGATTCTTTCGTGCGTTTAAGTTGATCGAAAAAGCCCGGAGACCAAAGACCGTTGCCTCCGCCTGACTGAAAACGAACCTCGTAGGAGACATCGGAGCTGCCGATACGCTCGTTGTGATTCCAATATTTGCCGCTATTTGCTCCCTTGAGCAGAACAGTGGTCTCGGCGGACGCATCATTATAAATCTGCTCGGCTCGTTGCTTAGCCGGCTGGTCGCGAGATTGCCGTTGGGCTTCGTTCTCAGCGATTTCTGCGGCCTCAAAATAGCGCGTAATTCTGGTCTCGGTTGGAACGGTGTGAGAGCGAGCTTCAGCCAATTTTGTCTGCGCTATCGCGAGCGGGCCAGGTGCAACCGATGGCTGAGTGGCGCAACCGGCGAACAGCAGAATTGCTGCCAGTAAAATCGGCGTCGTTTTGGTCCTCACCATAGTAGAGTTGGTCAGAATTTTGTTCTTTTACGAGGATTCTTCTTACCGCAAAGATCCGCCTGCGGCGAGGCCATAGCTGAACGATCCTTGATCGACAAAGCTAT
>Ga0070698_100001142_pt1 | contig 29387 bp, 32 predicted proteins | sample KBSK1502metaG_FD_65477 | JGI IMG/M metagenome (GOLD analysis project Ga0070698, IMG submission 65477) | Corn, switchgrass and miscanthus rhizosphere microbial communities from Kellogg Biological Station, Michigan, USA - KBS K1-50-2 metaG | ecosystem: Host-associated > Plants > Roots >...
GCCGGCCGAGGCCGCGGCCAACGGCGACTACCTGCTGCCGACGGTGTTCCACTCGGTGCAGTCCGACGAGTCCCGGCACATCAGCAACGGCTACGCCACCCTGCTGATGGCGCTGTCGGACGAGAGCAACCACCAGCTGCTCGAGCGCGACCTGCGCTACGCGTGGTGGAACAACCACCGGGTGGTAGACGGCGCGATCGGTGTGTTCATCGAGTACGGCACCAAGGACCGCCGCAAGGAGCGGCAGTCCTACGCGGAGATGTGGCGCCGGTGGATCTACGACGACTACTACCGCAGCTATCTCGTGCCGCTGGAGAAGTACGGCCTGGTCATCCCCCACGACCTGATCGAAGAGGCGTGGAACCGGATCTGGAGCAAAGGCTACATCCACGAGTTCGCCCAGTTCGCGGCCACCGGCTGGGTCGCCAACTTCTGGCGGATCGACGGGATGACCGACGAGGACTTCGAGTGGTTCGAGTACAAGTACCCGGGCTGGTATGACAAGTACGGTAAGTGGTGGGAGAACTACAACCGGCTGTCCCGGCCGAACGGGCACCATGCGATCGTGGCCGAGGACGTCGACTACGTCTATCCCATTCGCTGCTGGACCTGCATGGTTCCGTGCCTGATCCGCGAGGACATCCAGACCGCGGAAATAGACGGCATGCACCGGACCTATTGCAGCGAAACCTGCAAGTGGACCGACGTGACCGCGTTCCGGCCGATTTACCAGGGCCGCTCGACCCCGAACATGGGCCGCCTCACCGGCACCCGTGAGTGGGAGACCCTCTACCACGGCCGGAATTGGGCCGATGTGGTCTCCGACCTGGGCTATGTGCGTGACGACGGCAAGACCATGATTTCCCAGCCACATCTGGACCTGGAACCCAAGAAGATGTGGACGCTGGATCACATGCGCCGAATGCCACCGTTCCAGAGTCCGCTCACGCTGTTCAACGAGATGGACGACACCGGGCGGGCTGCGTTCGTAGCCGACTACCGCCGCCAGGGCCCGGCCGGCCGGCCCGCACCGGTCGCCTGACTACAGGTCAGGCACCTGAGTAGGAGCGCCCCCCTTACCCGGGCGCTCCTACTCGGCCACCGGCGCCTGCTTCGGCTGCCTCCCGCCGAACTCATTCCGCTGGACCCCTCGGGTCGTCCGGGAATGGCTCAGTCACCGGCCCCATCGGCAGGATCCCCGGAATCGGATACAAGACCAGCCGAGGCCAGATCTTGGCCGTGGTCAAAACGAACGCGGATGTCCGATCGTCTGGCAAGTCCGGCCGGGAAACCAGCCCCCAGCCGAAAGTCGATGTCGGCCACATCCAGCGGCTCGCCGCAGCACGAGCACACCGATTCCACTCGGACACTGTGACCGCAGGGAACATGATGCACTTCGACCAGCTCGCCGGCGCCGTCATCCAGCCATCGTTCGCCCCAGGCCAGCATCGCCGCAATCACGCCGAACAGATCCCGCCCCTTATCGGTCAGCAGGTACTCCTTGCGCGGCGGGTAGTCCTGATAGAGGCGCGTTTCCAGCACGCCAGCCTCGACCAAGCGCCGCAGACGAGCGGAAAGCGTGTTGCGGCCGATCCCCTGATACCGATGAAAATCCTCGAAACGGCGCACGCCAAGCATCGCGTCGCGCAACAGCAGCGGCGTCCACGGATCGCCAATCAGGTCCGTGACCCGCGCGACCGGGCACGGAAACCCCATATCAGGCGACCGCTGCACACACCCCAGCTTACGGCGGGTGGAGCCGCAACCCAATCCATGCCCCGGCGGTCGCGGCCCAGCGGAACGAGACGCTGTCACATCACGGCCAGCTGCCCGCCGTCGATGACCAGCGCCGCGCCGTGGATGAACGACGCGTCGTCGGAGGCCAGAAACGCATAGGCGGCGGCCACCTCCTCCGGCCGGCCCACCCTGCCCAGCGGGATCCGCGCGCTCACGTAGGCCGCCTCGAAGCCCGCACCGCCGATCGTGGCGGAGATGGCGGCGTTCAGCGGGGTCGCGATGTAGCCGGGGCACAGCGCGTTTACCCGGATCCCATGAGTTCCCAGTTCCACGGCCATGGTCTTGGTGAGCACCAGGACGCCGCCCTTCGACGCGTTGTAGTGCGCGTAGTCCTCCTCCCCCGCCATCGCATTGGTCGACGCCATGTTGATGATCACGCCGCCCGTCCCCTGCTCGACCAGCAGCCGGCTGGCGGCCTGCCCTACCAGGAACATGCCCCTCAGGTTCACCGCCAGGATCCGGTCCCAATCGCCGGGGGCGATCGCCAGGAACGGATCACGCCGGGCCGTGCCCGCGTTGTTCACCAGCACATCGATCCCGCCAAGCGCCTTCCGCGCGGCCGCCATCAAGCGCGCCACACCGGCTTCGAGGCTAACGTCGCAGGCCAGGCCTGCCACCTCGCCCTTATGCTCAAGGCCGGCGACCGCGGTAGCCACCTCGTCCTCGGCCAGGCCGGCCAGGAAGACCCGCGACCCCTCTTCGAGGAACCGCCCGGCCGTGGCCAGCCCTATCCCGCTACTGCCACCGCTGATCAAGACCCGCTTGCCACGCAGTCCACGCATTATCGCCGTCCATGAGAGTGTGCTGGCCAATGTAGCGACGATCCGCATCCTGGTCTATTATTCCGTATCGTGGAACGAGGGGCAGGATGGCCACCGTGACGGGCGCCGACGGCGAGTCACCCGTCACGAGCGTGGACCGGGCGCTGCGGATACTCGGCGTGATCGGCGGCGCGGCCCGTGGGCTATCGCTCGACGAGCTCTCCGCCCGGCTGGCCATCCCCAAGAGCTCCCTGCACCGCATCCTGGCCGCGCTGAAACACCGCCGGTTCGTGTCCCAGCCCGAGCAGGGCGGGCTGTACTTTCTCGGCACCGAGTTGCTGGCCACCGCGTTCCGCTTTCACGACACGCTTGACCTGCGCGCCCTCGTGCATCCGCTGCTGGCCAGGATCAGCGCCGAACTGAACGAAACCACTCACATGGCGGTGCTGGACGGGGCCGAAATCGTGTACCACGACAAGATCGAGGCATCACATTCGATCAAGCTGTCCTCGGTCATCGGCGGGCGCAACCCGGCGTATGCCACCGGTGTTGGCAAGGCCCTGCTGGCGTGGACGTACCCCACCGACGATGGACTTTCGGCGTGGGCCGCGCAGTGGGGGCCGCTGCGGCCGCGTACCCAGCACACAATCACGTCGGTGGCGCTGCTGGCCCAGCAGCTGGCGCTGGTCCGGGAGCGCGGGTACGCGCTGGACGTGGAGGAGAACGAGACCGGCGTGCGCTGCGCGGCGGTGCCGATCTTCCTGGGGAAGCCGGCCCCGGCGGCGGCGGTCAGCGTCACCGTGCTCGGCTCAAGGGTGGAGACGAGCCGGCTGGCGGAACTGGGCTCCTTCCTCCGCAGCACCGTGGCTGAGTGGACCGAGGCGCCCGGCCCGGCCAGGGTGTAGCCGGGGCAGAGCCTTGCTGTGGAGGACCTCGATCGCTTGATCACGGCGCAGGAGGTCTGCGCCCGGGCATTGACACGGGGCGGGGTCACTGCCATCCTCGCAAAGAATGAGGAACTACTTTCCGTAATACGGAACGGCGGCGCAGGAGAGTGGTGTGATCGATGGCTAAGTGGCCTGCCGGGGGCAGCCAGCCGGCCGGGGCCTACTCACCCGGAATCGTCGCGGAAGGCCGGTTCGCCTACGTGTCGGGACAGGGCTCGCTGCGCGATGGCACCGTGACCGGGACCACCGTCGGCGAGCAGACGAAGGCCGCCCTGGCCAATCTCGCCGCGGTCCTTGAGTCGGCGGGCGCGAGCCTCGCCGATGTGGTCCGGTGCGGCGTGTTCCTCGCCGACATCCGCGATTTCGCCGCCATGGACAAGGTCTACGCGCGGGAGTTCCCCCCGCCGCTGCCGGCGCGGACCACCGTGGGCGCTACGCTGCCGCTGCCGGGGATGCTGGTCGAGATCGATTGCGTGGCGGTCCTGCCCGCCACCGCCGGCGGCCAGCCGCAAGGGTGACCGCGACGGGCCGGCAATGGTGATCTCCAACCTTACGGAGCTCGCGGTACCCCGCTCCACGCTGGGCGAGGGCCCGTGCTGGGACGCAACCGCCGGCGCTTTGTACTGGACGGACATCCCGGCGAACCGGGTGCACCGCCTGGCCGATGGCCACCACCGGTGCTGGGAGATCGGCCGGCCCGCCGGCGCGGTCCTTCCCCGCGCGAGCGGAGGGCTGGTGCTCGCGGCCAGGGACGGCTTCCTGGCCCTGGATCCGGCCACCGGCGCGCTTACCATGCTCGCCGCCGTGGAGCCGGATATTCCTGGCAACCGCATGAACGATGGCGCGTGCGACCGCGCCGGCCGTTTCTTCGCAGGCACCATGGCCGAGGACGAAGCGCCGGCCGCGGGGGCGCTGTACCGGCTGGACCCCGATCACCGGGTGACCCGGGTGCTGGCCGGCGTCAGCATCTCCAACGGCATCGACTGGAGCCCTGATGAGCGGCTGATGTACTACGTCGACTCTCCCACCCACCGGGTTGACGTCTTCGACTACGACCCCGGCACCGCCGCGTTCAGCAACCGTCGCACGTTCGTCCGCGCCAGCGGCGGCGGCGTGGTGCCCGACGGCCTCACGGTAGACAGCGAGGGCGGCGTCTGGGTCGCGATGTGGGGCGGCGGCCAGGTCAGGCGCTACACGCCGGCCGGCGCGCTGACGCTGAGCATGGACCTCCCGGCAGCCAATGTAACCAGTTGCGCCTTCGGCGGGCCCAACCTGCACACGCTCTACGTCACCACGGCCGCCGGTCCTGGCAGTTCCGGCGGCGGGCTGTTCGCGTGCCAGTCAGCAGTGGCCGGCCTGCCCGCCAATCCCTTCCGCGGCTGACGCACCCGATCTGGAGGCGCCGTGCCCTCTATGACCGTCCACGCAGGCGACGTGCAACCAGGCCCGGCCGCCCCGTGAAAGCCCTCGTCTTTACCGCCCCCGCCACGCTGGAACTGCTCGACGTGGGCGAGCCCGAGGTCGCCGCCGGCGAGGTCCTCGTGCACGTGCGCGCCGCCGGGATATGCGGCAGCGAGCTGCACGGCGTGCGGCAGCCGGGGTTGCGGAAACCGCCGCTGATCATGGGGCACGAGTTCGCCGGCCTGACCGCCGACGGCCAGGCGGTGGTCATCAACCCGATCCTCTCCTGCGGGGACTGCGGCCAGTGCCAGCGCGGGATGCGGCACATCTGCGCCAAGCGGCAGATCATCGGAGTGCACCGGGCCGGGGGGTTCGCCGAGCGGGTGGCCGTGCCCGGCTCGGCGTTGCGGGCCATGCCGCCCTGGCTGTCCTTCCAGGCAGCGGCGATGGTGGAGCCTGCCGCCAACGCCGTGCACGCCTGGAACCGGGCCGGCGCGCCGGCCGGGGCGCGGGTGGCGGTCATCGGCTGTGGTGCCATCGGGCTGCTGTGCGTGCTCGCCGCCCTGGCGGGCGGGGCCGGCGGCGTGGACGTGAGCGACCTGTCCCCCAGCCGGGTGAGCGTTGGCCGTGGGCTTGGCGCCTCCGCCGGTGACCTCAGCGGCGACTACGACGTGGTCATCGACGCGGTGGGCACGCCGGCAACGCGGCGGAAATCCGTTGCCCACCAGCGCCCGGGGGGCATCGCCGTGTGGCTCGGCCTGGCCGAGGAGGATGCGGGGTTCGATGCCAACGCGCTCGTCCGGGGGGAAAAGCAGGTGCTGGGCTCGTTCGCCTACAGCGACGAGGAATTCATCCGCGTCATGACCATGCTGCGGGACGCGGATCTGGCATGGACGGCCAGCTATCCGCTGACCGCGGGGGCGGAGATCTTCACCGGGCTGATGAACGGCGGCACCCACCCGGTCAAGGCACTGCTGCGCCCGGAGGAGCCCGGTGGCCGGTAACCCCGGCGGCCGCCCCGGTGGCCGGTGCCCCCGGTGGGCGGCAGGCGCTCCGTCAGCGGCAGGCTGCGGCTTGACCTTGACGCCCGGCAGGCACAGCGGGAGAATCAGCCAAATGCAGAACGGCAATCCGTATAACGGAATGAACACGTAGCGCGCGGGCGGTTCGCCGAGGTCCCGGGCGTGTCCTGCCGACTGCGCGGCGCGCGCAGCACCGGACCCGGACAGGTGAGGCCAGATGGACAAGTCCACGACCAGACGAGCCAGAAAGACGCGGATTGGCCTGTCGATGGCCGTCGGCCTGGCGCTACTCGCCGCCGCCTGCTCTGGTGGCGGCAGCGGGGCCGGCTCCACCGGCCCCGGCGGCACGGTCGGCCTGGTCCTGTGGATGGGCTTCACGCCGCCGCCGCCGGCGAGCCAGGGGGCGGAATATGAATCGCTGAAGACCATCGTCGCCGACTTCACCAAGCTCCATCCGAAGATCCACATCACGATGGTCTACGTCAACAACGATCAGGCGCTGAACAAGGCGACCGTGGCGCTGCAAGGCGGCCAGCAGCCGGACATCTCCTATCAGTACGGTACGAACATGCCGCAGCTGGCCGGCACCCCGCAGATCGTCAACCTGACCCGCATCGTGCAGCAGCCGCAGTACGGGTGGAGCGACTTCGTGCCCGGCGAGCGCGACGTCGCGACCGTCCACGGTAAGGTGCTCGGCATCCCGGCCCTGGTCGACAACCTGGCGGTGGTATACAACAAGACGCTGTTCGCCCAGCACCACCTGGCGACACCGGGGCCGGGCTGGACGTGGAGCCAGCTCGCCGCGGATGCGAAGGCCATCAGCGACCCGGCCAAGAAGATCTTCGGCCTCACCTTCCCGGCCGACGGCAGCGAGACGACGGTCTGGCAATACGAGGCAATGCTCTGGGAAGCCGGCGGGCACCTGCTGGCTCCGGGTGGCACCAAGGTCGGCTTCGACTCGCCGGCCGGCGTGCAGGCGCTGACCTGGCTGCGGCAGATGCAGCAGGCGCACGCCTTGTACCTGGACTTCAATCCGTCGGCTGGCCGGAGCGAGAGCCTGTTCGACTCAGGCAAGCTCGGCATGATCATCACCGGGCCGTGGGACCTGTCCGCCTTCCCCAGCGTGCACTACGGCGTTCAGATCATGCCGTCCTGGCAGCCCGGCGGCAGCCACCAGACGATCTCCGGACCGGACAACTGGGTGATCTTCAACAACGGCACGGCCCGGGTGAACGCGTCGCTCGCGTTCCTCCGCTACCTGACCTCACCGCCCGTCCTGCTGAAGAACTCGCTGGCCACCGGGGACCTGCCGACCCGGGTCTCGGTGCAGCATCTGCCCGGCTTCGCCGAGTTCAACAAGAAGTACCCAGGCGCCGGCGTGTTCGCCGCCAACCTGCGCAACGTGCTGCAGGCGCGGCCGCAGATCACGCAGTACCCGCGGATCTCGGCCGCGCTCGGCCGCGAGATCATCGCGGCGCTGCTCGGCCAGGCCAATCCGCAGTCAGCACTCGGCTCGGCGGCCCAGCAGGGAAACACCTACCTGTCGGCGCCCGGCGGCTGACCGTCGGGCAGTCACGGTAGCCGAATGCAGATACCGCACCGGTCCGCCGGACCCGGAAACGCCGGCAGCCGGATCCGCCGGATCCTGGAGTCCGATCACGTGGCCGGCTGGGCGTTCGCGTTCCCGGCCGTCTTCCTGATCTTCGTCTTCGGGATAGTCCCGCTCATCTGGTCGGCGCTGCTGTCCTTCCAGCAGACGAACCTGATCGCGCCGGGGCGCTGGGTCGGCCTGGCCAACTTCCGGTACCTGTCGCACGACGCGCTCTTCCGCCAGTCGGTCATCCACAGCCTGGTGTACACGGCGCTTTTCGTGCCGATCTCGGTGGCCGGCGGCCTGTTCGCGGCGATCGCGCTGAACCGGAAGATCCGCGGCGTCCGGCTGTACCGAACCGCCGTGTTCGTGCCGGTCGTGCTGTCCACCATCGCGACCGCGATCATGTTCCTGTGGCTGCTCGACCCGAACTTCGGCCTGGTCAACTTCCTGCTCGGCAAGATCGGCCTCGGGCCATACGGATTCTTCAACAGCGTCAACGGCGCGCTCTACTCGATCGCCGGGATGACCGTCTGGGGCTGGATCGGGTTCGACGTGATCATCTACCTGGCGGCGCTGCAGAGCATCCCGCAAGGGCTGGTCGAGGCCGCGGAAATCGACGGCGCCAGGACCTGGGGCATGTTCCGGCACATCACCCTGCCGCTGCTCGGCCCCGCGACGCTGTTCCTGGTCGTCTGGTCCTCGATAAACGCGCTGCAGCTGTTCGACGAGGTCTACCTGCTCACCAGCGGCGGACCCGGCACCTCCACCTACGTGGTCGTCTACTACCTGTACACGCTCGCGTTCCAGCAGGGAGTTGCGGGCTACGCGGCCGCCATCGCCTACGTCCTGCTGGTCGCGATCCTGAGCCTCACGCTGGTGCAGCTCTGGGTCGGCAAGCGGCTTGTGTACTACGCGTCATGAGCGGCAGCACCACCCCGGCCGGGCTGCCCGTCGCGGAGCTCGCGGAAGAGAATTCGGCCGAACGGAGCCACCGGGGCAGTCGCGGCAGCGGACGGGAAGCGTCCGGCGGGTTCCTCTTCAGCCCCTGGCATCTGGTACTCATCCCGGTGGCCGTCGCGATGCTCATCCCGATGGTCTGGATGCTCGTGACGTCAGTCGAGACGCTGCACGAGACCCAGCGTTTCCCGCCGGTTCTGCTTCCGCACCCGCTGCGGCTCGCCAACTACTCCGACGTTCTGAGCCAAACGCCGTTCGCCCGGTGGTTCGTCAACACCGTCATCGTGACCGTGGCGACGGTGGCCGGCAACCTGCTGCTATGCAGCCTGGCCGGATACGCCTTCGCGCGGATCAGGTTCTTCGGCCGCGACGTGGTGTTCATCGCGATCCTGGCCACGCTCATGATCCCGTTTCAGGTGGTCATGATCCCGACCTTCATCATCGTGCATGACCTCGGGCTGATTAATACGCTGCCGGCGCTCATCCTGCCGAACCTGGCCCAGGCGTTCGGCATCTTCCTTCTGCGCCAGTTCTTCCGCACCCTCCCCGTGGAGCTGGAGGAGGCCGCTCGGATCGACGGCGCGTCGCGCCTGTCTGTGCTGTTCAAGATCGTGCTGCCGCTGTCCGGCCCGGCGCTGGCCACGCTCGCGGTCATCACGTTCCTTTGGACCTGGAACGACTTCCTGTGGCCGCTGATCACGATCTACTCGCCGGGCAACATGACGCTCCAGCTCGGGCTGACCACGTTCCAGGGAACCCATGCCTCCAGCTGGAACCTGCTCATGGCCGCCAACGTGATGAGCATGCTGCCGGTACTGCTGCTGTTCTTCCTCGCGCAGCGCTATTTCATCCGCGGCATCGCGACCTCAGGACTGAAAGGCTGAGCATGGCGGACGTGGCCTTCGAGAATGTGACCAAGGACTTCGGCGGCGGGGTTTTCGCCGTCGACGACCTTAGCCTGCAGATCCCGCACGGCGAGTTCCTGATCCTCGTCGGGCCGTCTGGCTGCGGCAAGACAACGGCGCTGCGGCTGATCGCCGGCCTGGAGAAGCCGACTGCGGGCACGATCAGCATCGGCGGCATCAGGGTGAACGGCGTCTCACCCCGTGATCGCGACATCGCGATGGTATTCCAGAACTACGCGCTGTACCCGCACATGACCGTGTACCGGAATCTGGCCTTCGGGCTCAAGGAGCGGCGGACCCCGAAGAGCGAGATCGACCGGCGGGTCCGCGAGATCAGCTCGATCCTCGGCTTGGACGAGCTACTCAAACGCAGGCCCGCGCAGCTATCCGGCGGCCAGCGGCAGCGCGTCGCCATGGGCCGCGCGCTGGTTCGCGAACCGAAGGCGTTCCTGCTGGACGAGCCGCTGTCCAACCTGGACGCCAAGCTGCGGGTGCAGATGCGCGCCGAGCTGAAGCGGCTGCACCGCAAACTCGGCATCACCACCGTGTACGTCACCCACGACCAGGTCGAGGCGATGACGCTGGCGGACAGGATCGTGGTGATGGCGGGCGGCAAGGCGCTGCAGATTGGCGAGCCGCAGGACGTTTTCTCCCGGCCCGCGAATCTTTTTGTCGCCGGGTTCATCGGCAGCCCGGCGATGAACCTGCTGAAGGGAACGGCGGCGGCCCCGGCCGGGACCGGCGGTGGCACCCGGATCACGGCGGGTGAGCTGACTCTCTACCGCGTGGACGTGCCGCCCGGCGATGTCGTGGTCGGAGTCCGACCCGAGTGCCTGACGCCCGGTGGCCCGCCGCACTGGCCGGGCCTGGACCTGGAGGTGGAGCTCGTCGAGCCGCTCGGCGAGTCCGCACTCGTCCACGGCACGGTCGCCGGGCAAGCGGCGGTCAGCGGCGCCGAGGAAGAGCAGGCGATCCTGACCGGCGAGCCGTCACGAGCCCGGCTGACGGCGATCTTCCCAGCGTCACTGCGGCCAGGCGCCGGTGACCGGCTGCGGGTCGCGGCTGAGCCCGAGCGGATCCACTTGTTCGACGCGGTCAGCGGCGATGCGATCGGGTCGGCACGAACCTGACGGAGGTATCGGTGACAGCAGCCATGACGGCCAGGCCCCGGATCGTGATCGTCGGCGCCGGTGGCTGGGTATTCCCGGTCGAGCTGGCCAGGGACATCCTGTCATTCGGCTCTCTCGGTGACGGGACGATCGTGCTCTACGACATCGACGTACCCGCCGCCGGGCGGACCGCCGGCGTGGTCCGTGAGCTGGCCAAGACCGGCGGCCGGGCGGCCGCCATTGAGGTGCCCGCCACGCTGGCCGGGGCGCTCCGGGGAGCCGACTTCGTGGTCACCGTGTTCCAGGTCGGCGGCGTCGAGGCGTACAGCCATGACATCGAGATCCCGCGCGAGTACGGTATCGACCAGACCGTCGGCGACACGCTCGGCCCTGGCGGGGTGTTCCGCGGCCTGCGGACGATCGAGGCGCTGCGGGTGATCGGGCAGACGATGCTCGAGGTCTGCCCGGGCGCGTTGCTGCTGAACTACACCAATCCGATGTCGGCCAACGTGTGGGCCACCGACCTGCTCGGGGTGAACGTCATCGGCCTGTGCCACAGCGTGCATAACACGGCCGAGCAGCTGGCCCGCGAGCTGGGCGTGCCGCTGGACGAGACCACCTTCGACTGCGCCGGGGTGAACCACACCGCCTGGTTCACCACCTTCCGCCGGGGCGATGAGGACCTGCTCCCGAAGATCCGCGAGGTGATGACGGCCAGGCACGTGACGGGCACCATGCCGATGCTGCCGCGCTCCGACGACCCGTACGAGAGCAACGAACGGGTCCGCGCGGAGCTGATGCGGCTCACCGGGTACTTCCACACCGAGTCCAGCCATCACGCCAGCGAGTACTGGGCGTGGTTCCGCAAGACCCCGGAACTGACCTGCAGCTACCTCGACCGGCACTGGGACAACCTGGAGGTCTCGCGGGCCGCCGACAAGGGGGAAAGCGACGAGGAGATCCTGGATCAGGCCCGCCGCGAGGGGCTCAGGCACGGGGGTGAGCTGGCCGCGCCGATCATGGACAGCCTGGTCACCGACACGCCGCGAACCGTGCACGTCAACGTCCGCAACGGCGGCTCGGTCACCAACCTGCCTGCCGATGCCTGCGTGGAGGTGGCCTGCGTGGCCGATGCCCGCGGTGTCCGCCCGGCCCGCTACGGCGCGCTGCCGCCCGCGTGCGCGGCGCTCAACCAGGCCCAGATCACGGTCCAGCGGCTGACCGTGCAGGCGGCCATGACCGGTGACCGGGAACTCGTCCACGCCGCGGTGGCGCTTGACCCGCTGACCAGCGCGGCGCAGACGCTTCCCAGGATCCGCGAGATGGTGGACCGGATGCTGGCAGCCGAAGCGCCCTGGCTGCCGCAGTTCGAAGGCTCCCACCCGCGCACCTGACCCAAGCCCGCGCTACACCGACGGCGCGGTGGTCGAGGAGTGCTACGTCTACCACGAGTGCTTCGCCGCCTGGCAGCAGGGCACCAGGCTGGACGGGATCATTCGCGATCGGGAACACCACGGTGAGCTGCTCGGCCACCGACAACGACGACACGCCGTCCACGGTGACCACCAGCTTCACCGTCACCGTCGTGGGCCGCCGCGCAACTGGCCGGCCTGCACCAGGCCGTCCAGGGCGTGGGGCGGGGAACCAGCCTGGCCGACGCCGTCGCAATGGCCCAGCAGCAGGTCGCCACCGGGCACACCCGCGGGGCCTGCCAGACCCTGACCGGGTTCATCCATCAGGTCCGGGCCCAGTCCGGTAAGAAGATCCCGTCCGGGCAAGCGGCGCAGCTCATCGCCGACGCCCAGCGCATCCAGGCCGTGCTGGCCTGCTGACACCAGCCGCCGCCGGGCCGGGGGTGCGGGATTTCCCGCGGTCCCGGGCCCGGTGGCAGCGACCGTCACGGCGGCGTGCAGTACCGTACATGAAGAGGGGAGTCGTGATGGGAACCGCCTGGCGGGCGCGACTGGGATGGCGATCGGCCGGATGCCTGGCGGCGGCGACGGCCGCGGTGCTGGCCCTGGTCGCGTGCACGTCCACCCGCACCGCGGCGATGTCGTCCTCGGGTCATGGCGGGGGCGCCGTCTCGCCACCCGGCCAGGTCGTCACGTTGAACCACATCACGACGCTGAGAACGTTGTTCAACGGCGACGCGGGGCATCCCCGGCTGATTATGATCTTCTCCCCCACTTGACCGACGTGTCTCGCGGGCGCCAGTTGGGTGCAAAGCAACATCCTGAGCAGGGACGCGGATCCCGCCCTGCGGGTGTTCGTGATCTGGGTGCCGTTCCTCAACGGGACACGCAGCGCGATCAACACGTCGATCTTCCCGGATGCCCGGGTGACGAGCCTGTGGGACGGCGGCGCAGTTTCCAGCCAGTGGTTCGCCCAGCACGTGACCCACCAGCCCGGGCCGAGCTGGGACTACTACATGTTGTTTTCCTCGCGGGCGCGGTGGGGCGCGGTCCCTGGCCCCGTGGTGAGCCAGGGCGGGCCCGTCATCGCCCAGACCGGAGCGCTCCTTGGCGCGATCCAGCCGCTCCTCCGCTGAGCAGGACCTGACCGTGCCGGCGCGGCCCGCCGCACTCCGGGTGCCGGCGCGGATCTGGGCGGCCGCGGGAGTTACCGCAGCCGTCCTCGCCCTGGCCGGGGCCGCCGGGGCGGTCTCCTCCCCGGCGCAGTGGGGGCCGCTGATCTTCGTGGAGACGCTGTCGGCGCGCGTGTCCGGCCTGCTGCTGCTGCTCGGTACGAAGATCCCGCTCGGGTACGCGTTTGTGGCCGGGATGATCGCTTCGGTGAACCCCTGCGGGTTCGCGCTGCTGCCCGCCTACCTCGGGCTCTATCTCGGGGACGGCCGGGGGGTCCTGGGGGACGGCCGGGGGGCCGGAGGCGCCCGACGGCCCATCGGCCGTGCTGTCGTGGTCAGCGCCACGGTGACCGCGAGCTTCGTGCTGCTCTTCGGGTTGTTCGGAATCCTTGCCGACGTGGCAGCGTCGGCCGTGACGTCGTGGCTTCCGTGGATCGGCACCGCGGTTGGCGTCGGCCTGATCCTGCTGGGCGGCGTCCTCGCCTCGGGCCGGACGTGGAGCGTGTCGCTGGGCCCGCGGCTGGCCAGCCGGTTCGGCGCCGCGGCCCGCATCCGGGGCATCGGCGGCTACGCCGCCTACGGGACGGCGTACGGGCTGGCCTCCCTAGGGTGCGCGCTGCCGGTGTTCCTCGGCGTGGTCGGCACGTCGCTGCAGCTGCACGGGGCGGCGGAAGCCGTCGGCCAGTTCATGCTCTACGGGCTCGGCATGGGCGCCGTCCTGACCGTCGTCACGATCGCCACCGCCTGGTTCGGAGCGGGGTTCTCCCGACGGCTCCGCTCGGCCGGGCGGTACACGGGCTGGGTGGGCGCGGTCCTGTTGTGGCTGGCGGGCGCCTACGTCGTCTACTACTGGCTCACCGCCGTCCGGCTGCTTTGACGTCCACCCGCTCGCCGACGGCCGTCCTGCCCGGGGCCGCCCCGCCCACCATCGCCACCGCGAGCGCCAGGGCACCCGCGACGACGGCCGCCCCGCCCGGCCGTGATCTGCCCGTCCTGACCGTCCGTACCAGCTCCATGGGACGTCCTCACGCCGCGCGTCAGCGCGGATGCCGACCCGATACCGGCATTCCCGCGCTGGCCGTGGGGCCAGATACTAGACGCGCCACGCGTGTAATCGGTTGCCGTCACGGCGCAGGTCCGGCTCCCGCCGGGGTTCACCCGGCAGCGCTGCCGCTGCGCTCGCGGGGTGTCTCCGGGTCTGGCTGGGGAAGCTGGCCCAGGTCGGCGAGCGTGAGCACGGGCCCGCCGAGGTGTGCGGGTTGCCGGGCGGTGGCGCGCAGCCCGTCGATCAGCAGGTCGAGGTGGCGGTGGCTGAGGCCGTGGTTCGTCTCGGGCGGGAACCCGCCGGGCAGCGGGCGGGACAGCCGGACGATGAGCATGCCGATATCGCCGGCGGTGACGTCGGCGCGCAGGGCGCCGGCCTCGTGGGCGGCGTCGACCAGCGCCTCGACGATGACGGGCCCGGCCTGGCGGGCCTGCCGGATCCCCTCGTCGTCGAAGGGGATCTCGGCGAGCAGCGCCGGGATGACTGCCGCGGCGCGCACGTCGATGGCCCGGTGCATGTAGCGGGCCAGGGCTCCGAACGCGTCGGGTTCCTCCTGCGCGGCCAGGCGGCCTTCCTCGTTGGAGCGCTGCAGCGCGTCGAGGATGACCTCGCGGATGAGCGCCCGGCGGTCCGGGAACCGCCGGTAGAGGGTGGCGATCCCGGTCCCGGCCCGGCGGGCGATCTCATCCAGTGAGGCGGTCGGGCCGCGGTCGATGAACGCGTCGCGCGCTGCCTCGAGCAGCCGGCGCCGGTTGTCCCTGGCGTCGGCGCGCAGCGGCCGGCGCGGCCCTACGTGCTGGGTCGGCATTCCGGTCTGCCCCTCCTCGCTGCGCTGTCCGGCCGGCGGATACCCACAGGTCGTACCCCTAGCCGGAGAGTTACGCTCCGGAAGGAGACTAACTGATAGACATCTACTCCACAACGTGTTAGCCTGCGTTTAACCGAAGGAAAATCCTCCGCATATGAGGGCCGCGGCGGGGAACCGACCGAGAGCCCGCGGGAGCTCGCAGGCGCCGCGCATGAGCCGAGCGGGAGCCCGCGGGAGCTGGCAGGCGCACGTGAGCTGAGCGGAAGCCCGCGCGTGCCCACGGGAGCCGGCCGGCGCGCATCGGTCCTCGCGCTGACCGAGAAGGAGATCCAGGCATGGACGCCATCGAGGAGTTCCTCGCCGCATGGGCCGCCGCCGAGCAGGCCGGCGACACAGCCGCGCTGGAGACGCAGCTCGCCGGCGACTTCGCCGCCGTCGGCCCGCTCGGGTTCGTCCTCACCAAGGAGGCGTGGCTGGCCCGGCACGGCGACCTCAGATACGAGGAGTTCGGCGTCAGCGAGGTCACCGCCCGGACGCTCGCCGGCACCGCCATCGTCACCGCGCGCCTCACCAACCGCGGCAGCCATCAGGGCCATCCCATCCCGGAAGCGCTCCGCGCCACCCTCACGCTGGCCGGCGCCGGCGGCCGCTGGCGGCTCGCCGCCATCCACATGAGCTTCATCGCCGGCACGCCGGGCGCGCCGCCCATCCAGGGGGCCGGCCAGCGCCCCGGCGGCGAAAGGAGCGCCGCGTGACCGCGCTGACCGGCCAGGTGGCCCTGGTCACCGGGAGCTCCCGGGGCATCGGCGCGGAGATCGCCGCCGCGTTCGCCCGGGCCGGCGCCGCGGTCGCCGTGCACGGCCGGGACAAGGACGCGGTCGCCGCCGTGGCCACCGGCATCCGCGACGGCGGCGGGACGGCGATGGGGGTGACCGGGGACGTCACCAGCTTCGCCGACATCGAGGCGATGCGGCACGAGGTCGAGGCCGGCCTGGGCCCGGTCGGTCTCCTCGTCGCCAACGCGGGCGGCAGCTTCACCCCGCCCGCGCCGCTGGAGGACATCCCGGAGGACGGCTGGCGGGCCACCGTCGATGGCAACCTGCTGGCCACCTTCCTGACCCTCAAGAGCTTCCTGCCCGGCATGAAGGCCCGCCGCCGCGGCGCCGTGATCACGATGGCGTCCTCGGCCGGCCGCCGGCCCGACGGCCGCGCGCCGATCCCCTACGGCGCGGCCAAGGCCGCCGTCATCCTGCTCACCCAGGACGTCGCGGACCAGGTCGGTCCCCACGGGATACGGGTGAACTGTATCGCCCCGGAGACGATCCTGACCGAACGCAACGCCGCGCTGATCCCGCCCGCCCAGCAGGCCGCCATGGCCGAGTGGCACCCGCTGCGCCGGCTCGGCACCACGCAGGACGTCGCCAGCGCCGCCGTGTTCCTCGCCTCCGACGACGCCGCCTGGATCACCGGGACCGTCCTGGACGTCGCCGGCGGCACGGTCATGATCTAACCGCCCAACCTGCCATCCAGCCAACCCGTCCGATCGCGCCGGGTCGCAGAGTCGCTTGTCTCACATACTGAGGTATTTCGCCATGATGACGTCGTCGACGTAGCGGCCGTTGATGCAGAACTCCTCGAGCAGGAGCCCTTCGCGGGCGAAGAAGGAAAGCCCGACTCGGCCGACCACGCGGCGATCTCCAGGTCCGCCAGGACCGCGTCGTCCGCGGGCCGCGCGCCGCGCACGCGGGACTGCTGTGAGTTCACCCGCCCAGCGTGACAGATCGCCCGGCCGGCCGCGAAGGGGCCGGCGCGGCGCTACTGCCAGCCGGCGATGCTGGCGTGCATCTCCCAGAGCAGGATCTCGCTGGGCTCGGTGGCGGTGACCTGCTGCCCGCCGGTGGCGGTGAACCGCACCGCGTCTCCCTCGGCCAGCGGGCCGGCGTTTTCCAGCGTCACCGCTCCGCGCGGCACGAACAGGTGCAGGAACGGGGCCTCTGGCAGCTCGACGGCCTCGCCGGGCCGCAGCCGGGCGGCGTGCAGCGCGGCGTACTTGTTCTTGATCCGGATCGCCGATGCGCCGTCGTGCCTGGCCATGCCCGACGCGACCGGGACCAGGCCGCCGCGCAGCAGCTCGTCGTCGATCTCGAGCTGCTCGTAGCCGGGGGTGATGCCGTCCTCGTCCGGCACGACCCACATCTGCACGAAGTGCACCGGCTCGGTGTGGGCGGCGCCGCCCTGCAGCCGCCAGGAGTCGTTCTTCTCCGAGTGCAGGATCCCGGTGCCGGCGCTCATCCGCTGCGCCAGGCCCGGGTAGATGATCCCGGCGTGCCCGGTGGAGTCCTGGTGCACCAGCGAGCCCTGCAGCACCCAGGTGACGATCTCCATGTCCTGGTGCGGGTGAGTCTCGAAGCCGGTCCCCGGCCTGACCACGTCGTCGTTGCCGACCAGCAGCAGGCCGTGGTGGGTGTTGAGCGGGTCATAGTGCCGGGAGAACGAGAACGAGTGCTTGGAGTCCAGCCACGACAGCCTGGTCTTGAACCGGTCGGCCGCCCGGCGGACATCCACCGACGGCACGAGCGGGCCGGTTGCCTGGGTCATCGTCGCTCCCGTGATCGGCGGTGCGCGCCCGCGCTCAGGCGCGCCGCGGCAGGGCCTCGGCCGCCGCGCGCTGGCCCGCCACGAGGATCTCCGCGGTGGTGGTGACGTGCAGCTGCGCGCAGTACTGCTCGGCGATCTCGGCGCAGATCTCGGCCGCCTGCTCGCAGATGGGGTTGCCCATGTCGGCGGCGTTCAGCGCCATGATCATCTTGTACCGCAGATCTTCCACCGGCACCTCCGCTACCACATCGCAGCCTGGCGGGAAACAGCGCACGGCCGCGGGCCTTACCAGCGATGCTACGTGGTGAGGGAGCGCGGCCAGGGGCGGGCCGGCGGGCTACAGAGCGGAGGCGGGCGTGATCTACGGGTCGATCGCCGCGGTCGGGTGGGGGCTGTCCGCGGTTGCGGCCACGCACGCGGCCCGGCGGGCCGGCACGTACGCCGCGGTGTTCGGCGGGCAGGGTCTCGGCGTCGTCGTGCTGCTGCTGCTGACCGCCGTCCTGCGTCCCTCGTTCGCGGCGCTCGACGGCCGCGCCGCGGCGGGCCTCGCCGGGGCCGGGCTGCTGGGGCTGGCCGGCTACCTGACCTTCTACCGGGCCCTGGAGTACGGCGGCGCGGTCGGCCTGGTGAGCGCCATCAGCGCGACGTACGGCGGGGTCACCACGGTGCTGGCGGTGCTCCTGCTCGGCGAGCACCTGGGCGGGTACGGCGCGGCCGGCGTGGCGCTCGCGGTCGCGGGCACGGCCGCGGCCCTCGCCCGGCCGCCCGGCGCCGCCCAGGCCGCGCCCGTCGCCGTGGGCGAGCCGATCGTCGGCGTCGCGCCCGCGCCCTCCCGGTTCCGCGGCCTGTCCCGGGCCGGCATCCCGCTGGCGCTCGCGTCCGCGCTGACCTACGGCGGCAGCGGCTTCCTGCTCGGCGACTACTCCGGCCGCGCGGGCTGGCTCACCTCGGCCCTGGTGGCGCACGGCACCTCGGTGGCCGTGCTGCTGGCCGCGCTGCCGTTCCTCGGCCGCAGGCAGCAGTCGCGCCTGCCCGCGTCCGGCATCGCCTGGGCCGCCGCCGCGGGACTGACCGACGTGGTCGGCCTGCTGGCGTTCTCCCGCGGCGGCGCGGCCGGCCAGGTGGCCGTCACCGCGGCGGTCTCGAGCGTCTACCCGGCCATCCCGCTGGTGGCCGGGCTGGCGATGTTCGGCGAGCGGCTCAGCCGCCGCCAGCTGGCCGGGGTGGGCCTGATCGTCGCCGGCCTGGCGCTGATCGGCCTCCGCTGATCCGCCGACGCGACGGAACTAGGCTTCCTGCGGGAGGTGTGCGCGGGATGAAATCACCACTGGATGGCACCGCGACCGAGCTGGCCACCCACAACCGGCCGGAGATACTCGAGGCCATCCGCGGCCAGTTCGGCCAGCGGATGGAAGCCGCGGACATCGCCGACGCGATCGCCTACATCGTCACCCGGCCGCGGCACGTCGCGGTCAACGAGATGCTGGTCCGCCCCACCGAGCAGGAGCGATAACCGCATCCGGCGGCAGCCGTTAGGTGGAATATTCCCTAACGGCTGCCGCCGGGGCATAGGCGGTGAGACCACCCTGTCTCAGCTGACGGTGAAGTCCGCGGTCAGGCTGGCCGGCGTGCCGATCTGCACCTGGTAAGCGCCGGTCTCCACCTGCGGGCTGGCGGCGCCGCTGATGTCGCCTGGGGTGACCGCCAGCTCCGAGACCGGGAAGCTGACGTGCACCGTCTTCGCCTGGCCCGGGCTGAGCGTCACGCGGGCGAACCCCACGAGCCGCTGGTCGGGCACCAGGACCGCGCTGACCGGCTGGTGCACGTACACCGGGACCACGTCCGTGCCGGCCCGGCTGCCGGTGTCGGACACGGTGAACGTCGCGGTCACCGTGCCGGTACGGGACACGCTGCCCGTCGCCGACAGACCGGTGACGTTGAACGTGGTGTACGACAGTCCGTAGCCGAACGGGTAGAGCGGGTTGTACCCGCTGCCCGGGCCCGAGCCGGTGTAGGAGAGCTGGTCGAAGAACTTCGGCTCGTCACCCAGCGGGGAGGGCGCCCCCGTCTGGAAGTCCCCGCCGACCGCGGGCGCGTCCGACGGCCACGTGACCGGCAGCTTGCCGCTGGGGTCGGCCTTGCCGAAGATCACGTCGGCCACCGCCTGGCCGGCCTCGGTGCTGCCCTGCCAGGCCATCAGCACCGCGCTGGCCTGCTCGGCCGGGCCGAGGCCGAGCGGCCTGCCCGCCTCCACGACCACGATCACCGGCTTGCCGGTCTTCTCCAGGGCGCTGACCAGGCTCTTTTGCTGCCGTGTGAGCTGCGGCTGGGGGTTGTCGCCGAGCCCCTCGGCGTACGCCTTCTCGCCGACGGCGACGACCACGGCGTCGGCCGACGCCGCGTCCGCGACCGCCGTGGCCTTGCCCGGGGCGTACGTCACGTTGGGATCCTCGCCGCGCAGGCCCTTCAGCACCGTGGTGCCGGGCGGGATCTGGTTGGGCGGCCCCTCGCAGCAGACGTGGCCGCTGGTGAAGGCGCCCTGCCAGCTGACGCTCCAGCCGCCGAGCTGCCAGGCCATGTTGTTGGCGTTCGGCCCGGTCACCACCAGCTTGGCCGACGGCGACAGCGGCAGCGCGTTGTTCTGGTTGCGCAGCAGGGTGATCGACTCGCGCGCGGCCTGCAGCGTCGCGCCGCGGCCCGAGGTGACCACGGCGTCCGCCTTGCTGGCGTCGACCATTGGGTGGTCGAAGAGCCCGAGCTGGAACTTCAGCGTGAGGATCCGCGTCACGGCCTGGTTGATCGTGGCCATCGAGATCGCGTGGCTCGCGACGTCCTGCTGGACGGCGGTCTGCCACTGGTCGGCGTTGAACGGCAGCATCGAGAGGTCGACGCCGGCGTTGATCGCCAGGGCGGCCGCGCCGGCCAGGTCGGAGGCCATGTGATAGGTGCTGGCCAGCGCCGGCACGTCGCCGTAGTCGCTGATCACCACGCCCTTGAAGCCGAGCCGGTCGCGCAGCTCGGTGGTGAGCAGGAAGCGCGACGCGGTCGCCGGGATCCCGTTGACCGAGCCGGAGTCCACCATGACCGTGCCCGCCCCGGCGCGGATCGCGCCCGCGTACGAGGGCAGGAACGTGTCCTGCAGGTAGCGGATCGGCAGCTCGGCCTGCATCCGGTCGTGGCCGTTGATCGACTCCGAGTAGCCGGCGAAGTGCTTGACGGTCGCGGTGACGTTGAGCCCGCGGCCGGTGACGGCCTGCAGGCCGCGCACGAACGCGCCGCCCATCGCGGCCGACAGCGCGGGCTCCTCGGCCCAGGTCTCGTAGTAGCGGCCCCAGCGGTTGTCCCGCGCCAGGTCCTGGACGGGGGCGAAGTCCCACACCCAGCCGGTGGCGCGCAGCGCGTTGGCGGTGACCTGCCCGCCCATCTGGGCGGCGGCGGGATCCCAGGTGGCGCCCATGCCGATCGACTGCGGGAACAGCGGGGCCTGCCACGGGTGCCCCCAGCCGTGCACGGCGTCCACCCCGAAGATGACCGGGATGTGCAGCCGCGAGTGCTGCATCGCGTAGGACTGCATGGTGTTGTACTCGTTGGCCCAGTCCAGGCCCGTGTTGCCGACGCCGCCCTGGCCGGTCGTGTCGGGCGGGATGTCGGTCCCGCCGGCCAGGATCGAGCCGACGTTGTCGGTGACGAAGATCTTCTGCTCGCACACCGGGTTGGGCAGGTTGAAGCCGCCGGTGCTGGTGCAGTTGCTGGTCTTGTCGGTGACCTGGGTCGCCTCGATCTGCACCATCTGGCCGATCTTCTCCGGCAGCGTCATCTGGCGCAGCAGGTCGGCGACGCGCTGCTGGACCGGCAGGCGCGGGTTGAGATACGCCGGGCGGCTGGCCACCGCCGCGTTCCGTCCGGCCGCGGGCGGCGCGGAGGTCGCCGCCGAGGCGGACACCCCCACAGCCAGCGCCACCGCCGCGGTGGCCGCCGTGACCGTGACACGGCGGGCTGACCTGCGCCTTAGCGCGGGCAGCCTGCCAGGATCGGACAACTGGGAACCCATCGCTCGCTCCTTCACTTCGTCGTCGTGACCCGAGTGAGCGCGCTCTTGCGCAGTAAGGTAAGTCGCCAGTCATCAATGAGGCGTAAAAATGTCATGTCTCGCATCAATAATTCGTGAATGAATGTCCGATGTGCCCGATAAGCGCACTGTGCCGGAAATAGCCGGCGCGTGATCCGCGGGAACGTGCCATCATCACGGGCATCGGGCTCCGGGCGGGAGGTCAGGTTGCGAGTCGGCGAGGAGCTCGTCTTCCACAACGGCACGGTCTTCGACGGCAGCAGGTTCCGGCCGCCGGGCACCTGCGTCCGGGTGAGCGCGGGGCGCGTCGGTTCGGTGGGCCCGGCGGAGCCGGCCGGCCGGGCCGAGCCGGTGGACCTGCGCGGCGGCACCCTGCTCCCGGGGTTCATCGACGCGCACGTCCACCCGGTCTTCGCGGGCTCTCAGCTGCGGCGCTGTGACCTGCGGCAGGCGGACACGGCGGCCGGGTACGCCGACCTCGTCGCCGCCTACGCGCGCGATCACCCGGCCGAAGAGTGGATCACCGGGGGCGGCTGGTCCATGGACGCGTTCCCCGGCGGCATGCCGACGCGGGACATGCTGGACGCCGTGGTTCCGGACCGGCCCGTGTTCCTGCCGAACCGCGACGGGCACGGGGCGTGGGTGAACAGCAGGGCGCTCGCCCTGGCCGGGATCGACGCGCGCACCCCTGACCCCCCGGACGGCCGGATCGAGCGCGACGCCGCCGGGGAGCCGAACGGGATGCTGCAGGAGGGCGCGGCCGACCTGGTGTCCCGGCTGCTGCCCGAGGCCACCGACGAGGACTGGTACCAGGCGCTGCTGACCGCCCAGGCGCACCTGCTGGCCCTCGGCATCACCGGCTGGCAGGACGCCATCATCGGCCGCGGCCGGGGTCACGACATGGCCGGCCCGCTGGGCGCGTACCTGCGCGCGGCGGGCGCGGGCACGCTCGTGGCCAACGTGGTGGGCGCGCTCTGGTGGGAGCGCGCGCGGGGCCTGGAGCAGCTGCCCGGGCTGCTGCAGCTGCGGGCGGACGGGCAGGCCGGGCGGTTCCGCGCGACCAGCGTGAAGATGATGCTCGACGGCATCGCCGAGAACCACACGGCGGCCATGCTGGAGCCGTACCTGGACGCCGGCGGCTGCCCGGCCGATCACGACGGGCTTGACTTCATCGACCCGGCCGACCTGCCCCGGTTCGTCACCGCGCTGGACCGGGAGGGATTCCAGGTGCACTTCCACGCGATCGGCGACCGCGCGGTGCGCAACGCGCTGGACGCGGTGGAGGCGGCCGCCGTGGCCAACGGCGGGCGCGGCCGGCGCCACCACCTCGCGCACCTGCAGGTCGTGCACCCCGACGACATCCCGCGGTTCGCCCGGCTGTCGGCCACCGCCAACATGCAGCCGCTCTGGGCGACGCACGAGCCGCAGATGGACGAGCTGACGATCCCGTTCCTCGGCGAGCGCCGCGCGGGCTGGCAGTACCCGTTCCGCTCGCTGCAGGCCACCGGGGCCGCGCTGTGCGCGGGCAGCGACTGGCCGGTGAGCAGCCCGGACCCGCTGTGGGGGGCGCACGTGGCGGTCAACCGGAGCCTGCCCGCGGCGCCGGGTGGTCCTCCCGGCCCCGGTGCCGGCGCCGGTACCGATGCTGGACCCGGGCCGTTCCTGCCGGACCAGGCGCTGGATCTCGCGTCGGCCCTCGCCGCGTACACCGCGGGCAGCGCCCGGGTCAACGGCCTGGACGCGGAGACCGGCTCGGTCCGCGAGGGCCTCGACGCCGACTTCGCGGTCGTGGACGCGGACCTCGCGCACGTAGCCGCGCACGAGATCGGCCAGGCCCGGGTCACCTCGACGTGGGTCCGCGGCCAGCCGGCCAGCCGGCAGCCCTGACCACGAGGAGGGGCGATGGCCGCCAGCGGCAGCGAGCCGGAGCTGATCACCGGCGGGCTGATGACCGGGGCCCCGCCGTTCGCGGCGGCGTCGCAGGTGACGCTCGCGAACTGGCAGGACCCGCCGTTCAACCGGTGGTCCTTCCAGCACGTCCGCGAGCTGATCCCGACCGCGCGGATCCCGCGCGGCGACGGGCCGGCCTGGCCGCTGGGGCGGGCGGAGCGGGACCTGCTCGGCTTCCGGTTCGGTTACGGGGAGCGCGAGCTGACCGTCGCGGACATGCTCGAGGAGACCTACACCGACGGGTTCCTCGTGCTGCACGACGGCCAGGTCGTGGCCGAGCACTACCTCAACGGCATGGCCCCGGACGTGCCGCACCTGCTGATGTCGGTGTCCAAGTCCGTGACGTCGGCGGTCGCCGGGGTGCTGGCCGGCCGGGGGGAGCTGGGCGTCACCGCGCGCGTCGAGGAGATCGTGCCCGAGCTCGGCGGCACGTCCTTCGCGGGCGCGACCGTGCAGGACCTGCTGGACATGCGGGCGGGCACCCGGTTCGACGAGAGCTACCACAACCCGGACTCGGACGTGCGCAGCTACGAGCGGGTGTACCTGTGGCGGCCGGACAACGGGGCCCCGAGGCCGCCCGACGCCCTCTCCTACTTCGCGACGCTGCGGAACGACGGCCCGCACGGCGGGCCGTTCCGGTACCGCTCGATCCTCACCGACGTGCTGGCGTGGGTGATCGAGCGGGCGGCTGGTCTGCGGCTGCACCAGCTCATCGCGCGCGAACTGTGGCAGCCGATGGGCGCGGAGTTCGACGCCGAGATCACGGTGGACGCGAGCGGCAACCCGATGGCGGACGGCGGCATCTGCGCGACGCTGCGCGACCTGGCCCGGTTTGGCGAGCTGTACCTGCGGCGCGGCCGCGGCCCCGGCGACCGGCAGGTCGTGCCGGCCGGGTGGATCGACGACACGATCCGCGGCGCGCCGGACGGCCCGCGGGCCTTCACCGACGGGGACAACCCGCCCGGCTACCCGGACAGCGCCCACTACCGGAACTGCTGGTGGGTCCGGGACCCGGGCGCGCCGTTCTTCTACGCGTGGGGCATCAACGGGCAGAACGTCTTCGTGCACGTGCCCTCGCGGACCGTGGTCGCGAAGTTCTCCACCTGGCCCAGCGCGCAGCACCCGGCCGCGGCGCTGACCATCCAGGCCGTGACCGCGCTCGCCGGCGCCCTGCAGGACGGCCGGCTCTGAGCTGACCTGGGCCTGCTGGTGGCGGCCGGCGTTTGCGCGGGGTCCGGGCGGGTGATGCTTCCCGATATGCCCCGGGATGCGAGGAGGGGCAGATGCTGGTTCTCGCGCTGCACCTGGCCCGGCACCATGACAGCCTGATCTCGCGGCCGCTGCCGGCCGGCCAGGCCCTGCTGATCGGGCTCGGGGCCGCCGTGCTGGTGGCGTTCCAGGGCCTGTGGCTCGTCACCCAGCACGTCTACACCATCGCGCACGAGGGCGCCCACGCGCTGATGGGCTCCGTTCGCGGCGGCAAGGTCGGGTCTGTCAAGCTGCACCGCAACGGCAGCGGCGTGACGCCGGTCAGTCATCCCGGCGGCCGGGGGGCGGTCCTCACCGGCTTCATCGGGTACCTCGGGCCCAGTCTGTTCGGCCTCGCGGCGGCCAGGCTCGTCTCGTTGGGGTATATCCGCCCGGTGCTCTGGTTGGCCGTGATCCTGCTGGCCGTCCTGCTGCTGTCGGTGCGGAATCCGTTCGGCTTCCTGACCGTCATCGCCACGGGCGGGTTCCTCTTCCTGGTCGCCCGCTCGGGGCGGGCGGGCCTGGAGGCGGTGGTGGCCTACGGCCTCGCCTGGTTCCTGCTGCTGTCCGGGCTGCGCGTCGCGCTCCTCGTGTTCCGCATCGGTGCTGATGACGCGGAGAACCTGCGCACATCGACCAGCGTGCCCCGCGTGGTGTGGTTCGTGCTCTGGCTGGCCGGTGCGGCCGCCGCGCTGTGGGTAGGGGGTCGCCTGCTGCTGTCCCACTAGCCCGCCGGAGGATGGTGGTCACGCAGCCGACGGGGTGCCCGGCACTGGCTGACCGCCCGGCGCTGGCTGGCCGCCCGGCGCTGGCTGGCCGCCCGGCGCTGGCTGGCCGCCCGGCGCTGGCTGGCCGCCCGGCGCTGGCTGGCCGCCACACGCGCAACACCACCCCCACCCGCCACCGCGGGCGCTCTGCAAAGTCACTGGTCTCGTATGCTGAGACGCTTCGGGCGGTCCGGGAGGCCGGATACCCCCTCTCCGCGAACGTGAGTCTTTGGTATCGCCTGGGCAACACCAGCTCTTCACGTCGCCGGGAGATGCCTTTATCCCGTCTCACATATTGAGATGCCCCATCACCAGCACGTCCCGCAACGTCGCGCCGCCGGGCAGGGCGGGGCCCGCGCGTCCTCGGGCCCTGGGCTTCAGTCGGGCTGGTCGTAGCGAACGGGGGTGGAGTAGCGCGGGTCGGCGTGGCGGGACCAGTACCGGTCCCGCATACGCCTCGCGCAGCTCGCTGCGGCGGACGCACCCGTGCAGGATGTCCTCGATCGCGGCCCGGTCGTGACCGGGGTCGAGCCGCAGCCGGGCCAGGCTGGCGCCGAACCGGTCCAGGTGCGCGTCCAGCCGGTAGAACCGCCCGCGCCACACGTGCACCACGTCGTACGTGCAGTCGGAGCGGGTGACCCCGAGGTCGAGCACCGAGATCTTCGCCTCCTCGATCGGGCAGAACCCGCCCTCGATCCAGGCGGCCCCGGCCGGCCATGGTGGACCCGCGGCCGCGCCCCGTTCCGTCATCGCTACCTCCTGCGGCTGGCATGCAGCACGGTACCGGTCGCGGCGTGGCCGGCGGCGGGTCAACCTGGTGGTGCGCGCGCGAGCGGCCGGGACAGACGGGCCGGGCCTGTTGCCCGGGTGACCCGGATTTGCTTGAATCTGGCGGGTGATCACTCGTCACGGGGCCACCCGGTGAACGACGCGGCGGCGGCCGGGCGCGCGTCGGGCCGGGGTGCCCTGACGGTCCCGCGGATCGCGCTGGGCTGCGGCAACTTCGGCGGGGTCGGCTCGTCGCCGGAGTTCTTCGGCCAGGGGCTGGACGAGGACCAGGCGTTCGGGCTGATGGACGCCGCGTGGCAGGCCGGCCTCACGTGGTTCGACACCGCCGACGCCTACGGCGGCGGGCGCAGCGAGCGGACGATCGGCCGCTGGATCGCCGCCCGCGGGGTCCGCCCGCGGCTCACCACCAAGACGTACAATCCGATGGCCGCCGGGGCGGACAGCGGCCTGCGGCCAGAACGCGTCGCCCGCCAGCTCCGCGGCAGCCTCGACCGGCTGGGGGTGGACCACGTCGAGCTGTACCTCGCGCACGACTTCGACGCCGGCGTCCCGCTGGCGGAGTCGTTCGGCGCGTTCGAGCAGGCCGAGGCCGACGGCGCGATCGGGGCGTACGGGGTCAGCAACTTCGGCGCCGCCCAGCTGGCCGCCGCGCTCGCGGCCGGCCGGCCGCGAGCCATCCAGAACAGCTACTCGTTGCTGGAGCGGCAGGACGGCGGCGAGATGCTCGGCCTGTGCGCCGGGCGGGGGGTTGCCTACCTGGCGTTCAGCCCGCTGGCCGGCGGCTGGCTCACCGGCAAGTACCGCCGCGGCGAGCGGTTCCCGGCCGGGTCGCGGATGACCCAGCGGCCCGGGCCGTACCAGGCGTACGTGAGCGGAGCGGTCTTCGACGCGCTCGACCGGCTGCAGGCGGTGGCCTCGTCCCGCGGCACGTCGCTGGCCGGCCTCGCGCTCGGCTGGCTGCTCGCCGACGAGCGGGTCAGCCAGATCGTGGTCGGCCCCGGCCGCCCGGAGCACCTCGCGCCGGTGGCCGAGGCGCTGGCGCACCCGCTGAGCGGCGAGGAACGCGCCGCCGTCGAGAAAGCGGCCACCTGATGCGCGTGCTGGTCCTGAGTCACCGCGACGTGCTGGCCGCGCTGGCGCCGGACGCGTGCGCCGATGCGATGGCCGCGGTGCTGGCCGGGCACGCCCGCGGCGAGACGTTCCTGCCGCTGCGGTCGGTGATGAGACCGCCAGACGCGGCCGGCTTTCTGGGGCTGATGCCCGCGTGGGGCGCGGCGCACGACGAGGCCGCCGCCGCGTTCGCGCTGAAGGCGGTCGTCATCATCCCCGGCAACCCCGCGCGCGGCCTGGACGCGCACCAGGGGCTCGTCACGCTGTTCGACGGGCAGACCGGCCAGCCGACCGCGATACTCGACGCGTCCGCGGTCACGCTGATCCGCACGGCGGCGGTCACCGCGGTGGCGACCAGCGTGCTGGCGCGGCGGGACGCCAAGACGCTTGCGATCCTCGGCGCCGGCGTGCAGGCGCGGGCGCACCTGCGCGCGCTGGCCGGGGTCCGCGAGTTCGGCGAGGTGCGGGTGTACGCGCCCACGCAGGAGCACGCGCGCCGGCTGGCCGAGCAGGCCGGCGACGCGTTCGAGAGCTCGTGCGTCGCGGCCAGCCCGGCCGACGCGCTGCGCGGCGCGGACGTCGTCGTCGCCGCGACCAGCTCGCGCGAGCCGGTGCTGCGCCGCGAGTGGCTGGCCCCCGGGGCCCACGTCAACGCCGTCGGCGCCAGCACCCCGGCCGCGCGGGAGATCGACACGGCCACCGTGGCGGCGAGCGCGCTGTTCTGCGACAGCCGCGAGTCGCTGCGGAACGAGGCAGGCGAGTTCCTGCTCGCGGTCGCCGACGGCGCGATCCCGGGCGAGCAGCACGTCCGGGCGGAGCTCGGCGAGGTGCTCGCCGGGATGGCGCCGGGGCGGCGCGACGAGGGCGAGCTGACGCTGTTCCGCTCGCTCGGCCTCGGCATCGAGGACCTGGCCGCGGCGCGGGTCGCGGTCGCCGCCGCCACCGAGCAGGGGCTGGGCACGGAGGTCGAGTTGTGATCGAACTCGCTGAGATCGAGGCGGCGCGCGGGCGGATCGCCGGAGCGGCGGTGCGCACGCCGCTGGTCCGGCTGCACGCCGGGGACGGGACGGCCGAGATCTACCTCAAGCTGGAGACGCTCCAGCCGATCAACTCGTTCAAGATCCGCGGCGCGACCAACGCGATCATGCTCGCGTCCCCGGGTGAGCGGGCCAAGGGGCTGGTCACCGCCAGCGCGGGGAACATGGCGCAGGGCGTCGCGTGGGCGGCGCGCGAGCTCGGCCTGCCTGCAACGATCGCGGTGCCGGAGAGCGCGCCCGAGGCGAAGCTCGCGGCGATCGCGCGGCTCGGCGGCACGGTGGTGAAGCTGCCGTACGACGACTGGTGGAACGTGATCATCACCAGCCACCTGGACGGGGCCGAGGGGCTGTTCGTGCACCCGGTCCAGGATCCCGCGGTGATGGCCGGCAACGGCACGATCGGCCTGGAGATCCTCGAGGACCTGCCGGACCCGGACGCGGTCGTGATCCCGTACGGCGGCGGCGGGCTGACCGCCGGGATCGCCAGCGTGGTCAAGGCGCTGCGCCCGCAAACCCGGATCCTGACCGCCGAGCCGGAGGGCGGCGCGGCGCTGGTCGCGGCGCTGCGCGCCGGGCAGCCGGCCACGGTGGACTACCGCCCGTCGTTCGTGGACGGCGCCGGCAGCCGGCGCGTGCTGGACAGCATGTGGCCGCTGGTCGCTCCCCTCGTCGACGAGGCCCTGGCGATCCCGGTGGCCGAGGCCGCCGCGGCCGTGCGCACGCTCGCCGAGCGGGTCCGGGTGATCGCGGAGGGCGCCGGCGCGATCGCGCCCGCGGCCGCGCTGTCCGGCCGGGCAGGCCCCGGGAAGGTCGTCTGCGTGGTCTCCGGCGGCAACATCAACCTCGCCAAGGTGTCGGAGATCCTGAACGGCGCTGCCGGATAGCCGTT